>Ga0153956_1000017_pt1 | contig 308142 bp, 261 predicted proteins | sample TSFL040MetaG_FD_104704 | JGI IMG/M metagenome (GOLD analysis project Ga0153956, IMG submission 104704) | Attine ant fungus gardens microbial communities from Florida, USA - TSFL040 MetaG | ecosystem: Host-associated > Fungi > Mycelium > Unclassified | place: USA: Florida, Wekiwa Springs... | reverse complement strand
TCACCAGCGCGCGAAGCAAGTGATAGTGATGCTGAGAATAAATTTAAGATTGAAGAAATTGCCGAAGAACCTGCTTCGCCGGTAAGCAAGCCCACAGCGCCGCAACCTTTACCACCATCACCTGTTATCGAGCAACCAAAGGTAGAGAAAAAAATTACGGTTTCTCCTCCCGCGCCACCAGATGAAGCGCCTCGTACAATCATTTATGCACCGAAAAATGCAAAGAGAAATTTATTCATAGCGGCTGTTGTTTTGCTTCTCATCGGTATCGGTGTCATTGCAGCAACCGGTGGTGTAGGTGCGGTCATCGGTGTGCCATTGATGGTGCAAGGTGTTTTATTTGCGCTAGGTGGATTGTGCTTAGTAGGGTCAGGTTTAAGTTTTCTTAGCTTTAAAAATATTCGCAGTGCTCAGTCTTCAGTACAGCATGATAATGATGACGTTTTTTCATCAGCAAAGATTTATCGGCGTATCGCGAATGATCACCCAGCCTGTCGTCTGGAACGCAGCGCACTACTGTCCGGTGAAACAATGGAGAGTTCTCTCTATCACAGCAATACTGTCATGGGCGATGGGGTCATCCCGAGCGTAGCGAGGGATCTCCTCAATAGTGGGAGATCCCTCACTGCGTTCGGGATGACAAGCTTCTTTCGTTACCGTCATTGCGAGGAGCGAAGCGACGAAGCAATCCATAATCTTCTCAACAAATGCCAGCCTGCTCAGGATGACAAGCTTCTTTCGTTACCATCATTGCGATACGCGAAGCGACGAAGCAATCCATGATAAGCCGCGGGACGACGTTCTGATCTATGATAAGCCGTAGGCAACGAGGTTCTAACTTCTTGTTTTTTAATGATTAATGGTCCTAGAATAGCCGCTTTTTCTTTAATTTTATTCTTAATATCAAGACTATACTTATTTTATAGCCTTTAAAATGTAGAGGTTAGATGCCTGTATGCCCATTCTGCAATCGCCTGATGTTTTAAATTTTATTGATAATTCTATAGAAAACGGGGGGAATTTTTCTCTCACTGAACCTAGCATTAAAGTGCAGATGGATTCTGGTAAGTTGGGTTCATCGGTTTCTCGTTTTCAAAAACGAGGTGAAGCTTTTTATGAAGGAATGTTGTTACTCATTGATAATATGCCTACGCATGAGCTCGGTGTTTCAGAAGTGCAAGTCTCTGAAAAACGCATGCGTTTGAAAAATGCCATTACGAAATTGCATGAGCAGTTTAATTCAAGCGTTTCTACAATCAGCGCAGCAAAACAAGGCAAACGTGAATTCGACCGATTTCTTAGCAAGACAACCTTATTACTAGAAGATCAAACGGCATTAAATGCTAAAACGATTGCTAAACAAATTAGTTTATCTGAACGTGTGCACGTGTGGAAAGGTGGTAGAAAACCATTGATCACCGTATCTACTTTAAAGAATCCAGAACAAATTATTGTGCAAGCAGAAATTCCGCGTGTGAAATTAACGCCTGCGCAACAGCAAGAATTTTTAGATTTATTACAAGATACGTCGCAACAAGAAAAATTACCGCAATGGTTTATTAACATGCCGCAGTGGGAAAAAAATTATTTATTAAAGCATTTGCACTCAAAACCTACGGCGACACGAGACAATATTAATGAAAAAATCGCGACGATTCCTGCTTCCTTGCGCCATATTCCGGGGCTTGCTAATTTTTCAGAGCATGTATTGCGCGTTTATGAAAAAAATGCTGAAGGCAATTATGTGTTAAAAACGGAGTCCAGGCGTGAGCGTTCTGGGATTGTGGCGCCTGTCGATTTATATCGGAAAAAATTTAATCTAGAACGGCAGCGTTTGACAAATGGAAATGTAGGCCAGTTATTAGCATCCACCATTCAAGAACGTGCAGAACGTTACGTGGAAAAATGGGATCACCCGGGTGACAAGGTAATTACCATACCGTTTACGTTGCAAACATTACTATCGCCGGGCTGGTTAAATGCTTTAATTGGTGGTGGTTCGAATAATAACACCATGATGATAGAAAATAAGCAGATGGCCGTGAGTTTATTGCGTCATGCGTTTGAATTTCCAGAGAGTCAATCCAGTCAACGTTTATTCCAACAGTGGGGGCTTGATGTGGATGAGCAAGGTGCTATTCGCGTTAAATTGTCTGATGATAGTATCGTGCGCGTCAAACCCGCCATTATCTCCACGAATCATTCGGTGAATGCGTGGCGTAGGTTGCCTGGTCTATTCAAGTTTTCAACTGAAACTGAAAATAAAACGAGTGCACTTCAATTAATAGCTGTCGCACAAGATTTTATAAGAGATAAGGATCAAAATGATGTCGATATCAAGCTTTTGCAACAAGCATTGGATGATTATCAAGCAACCCCTTCTATGGCGAATTCAAATCATCATCGTGCTTTGTTTTTAAGTTCATTGGAGCAAATTATTTCCGATAAATCAGGTGGCATTGCTTATGGATCTTGTAAGAGTGGTAAAGACAGAAAAGGCATGGAAACTTTACACACGGATACGATGTTGGTTTATCAAAGTCGTTACGGATACTTACCTAAATATAATGATTCAGGAATTGCAAGAGAGAACTTTGTAAATATTTTTGTTGAATTGTATTTTTCTATGCATCACCAAGAAGTTGCCTCGCAAAATGCTTTAGGCGCAGAAGGTATTAAAGAATTGGAAGGCCTGTTGCCGCAAGATATAAAAGATGCCATTAAACGTAAGCAAGGTGAAAATGCGCTATTAGAGGCTAATTTATTTGGCGGTTTAAATAAAGTGAATAATAAATTATTGCGCAGCAATAAACAAAAACAACTGTTAATGGATGAAATAAATAATGATGCACAATTACAACATTCATTATCACCTACTTACTACAGATCGCCAACTTCTTCAATTTGGTCAAGAGCATCGACGCCTTATACGAAGTCTTCTACGGTGGATTTGCAGAAAGATTTTTCTGGCGTATTGGATGAATTGCAATTTTCTGCGCGTACTTTGCGTGCATCTGCGCGCGTCAATCCTAATTTAAAGTTTTTAACACGCTTGATGACATCGAAACGTCAGCACTTAATTGATCCTTTGAATAAAATTATTAATCTTATCCAATTGTCACAAACAAGCACACAGTTAACTCGGGAGCCTTATCTTAGTCAAACAGAAAACGCAATCAAAGAATTGCGCAATCAAATTATGGAAAGGTATCAGGATGCTGACGGGAATGCATTGACAAAATTTAGCAGTATTTGTGATGCAGCGATTACTAATTTACGGGACCGAGCAAATTTGTTGCCCGGGTTATCCCATCAAACCGAATTAATCGAATATGACGGTACGCCTGCTGATTTTGAGGCGAAGTTACAACAATATAATGCACACATAAAAAATGATTTTCTGGCTACGATAACTTGTCATGAGCCTATGAAATTTACCAACACCGTGGATAAGACTCATTTTCGTGTTTCCCCGATCGATAAAGTACCCGGTGCTATTATTGTGGATCAAATGAAGGAAGGAAAATTAACGAGCATGGTCATGTCTGTGCCGGACAATTTTCAACAAAAAACCATTTGGCAAAGAGCTTATGCAACGTTGCTAACACCAGCGCACACCTTTAAGGGGTTGACCAGAGACGATTTAGATAAATTATTTGATATGGTTAGTGAGATTGCTAATCTACAAATGCGTGATATTAGCAAAGAGGATATTGCATTGTATCTTAAAAACAAACAGATTCCTGATCCCAATAAAACCAGTGAAGCATTATATAAAGCGTACACGAGTGTTATGTATCGAGAAAAATTTAAGGGCGAAATTTTTCCAAATGATACTTATGTCAATATAGCCATTAAACATGTCGAAAGTCGACGTCAGCTTGAGCCTAATCAGCCTATTGTGATTCGATCAATATTTAATCCTATTTATTTGGAAACCCTATTATTATATTGTCGTTCGCAAGGTTACGCGATGAAAGGTGAGGGAAATTTAGCAGGCATTGAAGATCGAAAAATTGCGCAACGTCGTGTGAATGCTTTCTTAGAATTACTCGAAACGCATCCCAATGAATTAAATTACACAAAAAATCAACGCGCAGAAGAAATGGCAGCGCGTACCCTCCGACGTCCACGTTCACATTAAGTCAACCATCCCCCTTTAAATCCTGCTTGCTGTAATCCTTTCTTAATAAAAGGGCAGTCCCGCATGACATCCCACAAAAATCCATTGCGATGATTTTCGATCATGAGCACAACGGGGCCTTCATTAATACCAAAATGCCAAGCAGATACCCAGCCGCAGGGATGATTTTTATCGGGATGGCTTTGATTGAAGGTTGAGCGAAAGCCATATTCAAATCTGTCATTTAATTTTAATTTAAAGATATAGTATTCAAGCACAGGACAGACAATTTCAGGTGCAAAGGGTAGAGAGGTTACCACGGACCAGGGTGCGATAGTGCCATCATCAGGCCCATAGGGAACGCCTCGTCCAATGTAATCATAAAATTGTCGTTCAACGCCATTGACCATAGCCACATCAGGCCCCGGTCCATCACTGGCTGTAATCCCCCAACAAACATCGCTATAACCGACAAAGTTCATTGGATTTTCCATGGCATAACGTTGCTGTACATAAGTGGCCCGGCGGCTATTTTCGAAATAATCGATGCCTTTTTCCTGCATAAAAGCATCTTGAATGTGTTTGAAATCGACCCAAACATGAGAAAGTTGATGGGTAAAAAAAGACCCGGCATAGGTATAATCTAAGCCGTAGTGATTTTGCCACTGGTAAGTGGAAAGCCATGCCGCATAGGAGGAAGGCGGGATAGGGAATGTGGGAGAGCCTAAGGCTAATATGTATAGCAAGAGGGCTTCGTCATAGCCTTCCCAGCGGAATTCAAGAAATCCTGATTCAGGTTTCCAGCCATGGGTTAAGGTTTTGCCTCCATTCAAAGCCCATTTCCAATCGACGCGGCGGTAAATAGCTTCTGCCAAATGGCGTATTTCTTGTTCTTTAGGAGAATCTGAGGTGAAATATTGTGCTGAAGCGAGCATGCCCGCCACTAAAAATGCGGTATCGACGGTGGATAATTCTGATTGCCAAGCACGTTCTCCCGTCTGGATATCGAGAAAGTGATAATAAAAACCTCGGTAGCCCGTGGCATGAGGTGCTTTGCTTTGAGGACTGTCATGAAAAAATCGTAATACCCGCAAAGTGCGATCGATAGCATCTTCACGTGTCATATACCCCCGCTCAACACCGATCAAATAACAAGCTAGACCTACGCCGGTTGCAGCAATGCTACAAGGCCAATTCGGTGCACATTTATCCAGTATCAAACCATTTTTTAAATTGGTTTCATGTAAAAAATACTTAAAGGACCGATGCTGTAGATTGTCTAACACGCTATCAAATTTTAAATCCATGTATTCCCTTATCCAAATACTCTAAATTAAAGTTGAGATTAAATTGTAGGGCACGTGACTTATTTTTGCTATGCTATTTTAGACAAAAATAAAGGAATGCATGGATGGCATATGAAATACAAGCAAAGGCATTGCTTGAAGAATTGCAAGCAATTGAACAGCAATTAAAAGATATTTGGCAGCAATTAAATAGTAATCTCGCTGATCATGTGACGCCTGCCGAAGAATGGTATTTAGATAATTATTACCTGATTGAAGAGCATCTTCGTCAATTAAAAATGGTAATGACGAAGAAATTTATTCAACAATTACCTTGGATAACGAATTCAATTTCTGTTAAACCATTGCCGCGTGTTTATGCGTTAATGTTGACATTGGTAAAAGATAATCAAATGGGATGGGACGTGCTGCGTCTCAGTCAACTTGTCGAAGAGGATCAAGCGCAACAGCCATTTACCTTACGTGAATTATGGGCTATACCTACTTGGTTGCGTTTAGCCTTATTAGAGTCTATTTGCGTGTGTGGTCAGCAATTGGTGACAGAAAAACAATCACGACTAGCTGCTGCGCAATGTTTTGATGCTATTAGTAATCTGTCTTCTAAAAATGAAATAGAAACCATCTTTAATTCACATGACATTAAAAATATTACGTTTAGCGCAGAGTTATTACGTCAGATAAAGCAAGAATTTTTATACGATCAATTACTATCGTTAAAAAAAGTGTTACAAGAAAATCAATTAAACGCTGATGCAGTTATTCAAGAAGAAATAACGTTGCAAACAACACATCAATCTTTAATGAGTCAATTAATTAAAGGCTTAAGGCGATTACAAGAAACGGAATGGAAAGAAGTTGTTGAGTCATTAAGTAGGGTGGAGCAAATTTTACGCGATGATCCTTGCAATGTGTATGCGCAGATGGATTTTTCCACGCGTGATCGTTATCGGCAATGTGTAGAACAATTAGCAGAAAAATATCATCAACATGAATGGCGAGTTGCTGAAGCGGCTGTGCTTTTGGCCAAAGAAGCAATGGATGAATATACTGAGCGCACTAAACACCATAGCCATGTGGGCTATTATTTAATTGATAACGGCGTTGCGGCACTTAAAAAACAATTAGCAATAAAACCATCATTTCGAGAAAAAATCATTAATGCAGTAAAGCGTCATCGTGTGGGATGCTATCTGGGTGGCAATATTTTATTAACTGGATTGATCACTTATTGTTTATTGCATTGTTGGCATATTTTTTATCCGCAGTTGGCGAGTGTGCTGTTGTTGGCAGTACCTTTATTTATTTTTGTCAGTGAAATTGTGCTTTCCATTATTAATTTTGTTGCCACCTTGTTCATCAAGCCTCATCAATTACCGCGCATGGATTTTAAAGAAGGCATTCCACCGTCACTTCGAACCGCGATTGTGGTGCCTGCTTTATTAGGTTCGCGTGAGAATGTTGACCGTTTGATCGAAGCCTTGGAAATTCGTTTTCTAGGAAATCGTGATGACTATTTACATTTTATTTTATTAACTGATTTTAAAGATGCACTACATGAGCATATGCCTGAGGATGCAGATTTAATTGCGCATGCAAAGAAAAAAATAGATGCACTCAATCATCATTATGGACGTCAACATGCGGAAGATATTTTTTTCTTATTGCACCGCACTAGACGTTGGAATGAAAAAGAGCAAGTGTGGATGGGCCATGAACGCAAGCGCGGCAAATTAAATGATTTAAATATTTTACTCTGTGGCAATATCCATACCCATTTTTCGGTGATTGTTGGACGCATCAAAGTACTTTCTAAAATTAAATATGTGATCACACTCGATTGTGATACGAAATTGCCTCCTCACACAGCAAGTCAACTCATTGGTACCATGGCGCATCCGCTCAATCAGCCCGTCTATGATCAAAATGCACAACGTATTATTGCTGGTCATGGTATTTTGCAGCCACGTATTTCTGAAACTTTAGGTAGTAAAGGGTTAACGCATTACGTATGGTTATCCAATGGTGACATTGGGATGGATCCTTATACACGCATTGTTTCTAATTTGTATCAAGATTTATTTGGCGAAGGGTCGTTTATTGGGAAAGGTATTTATGATGTAGAAATGTTTCAAAAGGTATTGTGGCAACGCTTTCCTGATAATTTGATTTTAAGCCATGATTTGCTCGAAGGTTGTTATTTGCGTTCTGGATTTGTCAGTGATATTACATTGTATGAAAGTTCTCCGCCTGCTTATTTGACTGATGTACAAAGACGCGCACGTTGGATTCGCGGTGATTGGCAAATTCTGCATTGGTTGTGGCCGCGTGTTAAAAATTATGAACACAAAAATGTTAAAAATCCATTATCAGCATTATCCAAATGGAAGTTATTTGACAATTTGCGACGTAGTTTGGTTGCACCTTCTTTATTTATATTATTAGCAGTAAGCTTGACGCATTTTTCTACTGATTATGTATTCTATGGAATGTTATTGGTATTGCTGTTATTACCTTCCATGCTCACATTTTTTGTTGATTTGCTAAATAAGTCGAGTGATACTTCGCTCGCACAGCATCTGGAAAGTGTATTTTTTTCTGGAAGCAAACGTTTGTTTCAAGTCATGTTGGGTTTGGCATGTTTACCTTTTGAAGCGTGGTACTCGTTAAAATCAATAGTCATTACGTTATGGCGACTCTTTTTTTCGCATCAACATTTACTGGAATGGGTGGCCTCCGACCAAGTTAAACCGGTTGCTAAAAAAGGCATTAGCTATTGGTTAAAAACCATGTGGCCGACGGCAATAGCAGCGCTTTTATTGATAGTTTATTTGTTAATTACAGAACAAGGGGATGCCTTATTAGCGGCATTGCCTTTGCTATTGCTTTGGGTTAGTGCACCGGGTTTAATGGATTGGTTAAGTTTTCCTGTTGTTAAACAAAGATATAATCTTAGCAAAAAGCAAAAACTTTTATTGAATAAGCTCGCAGAAAAAACATGGCATTACTTTACAACGTTAGCTGGGCCTGAAGACAATTGGTTGCCGCCAGATAATTTTCAAGAAGAAGGGGGGCGCGGCGTTTCCCATCGAACATCGCCGACCAATATAGGATTAGGTTTATTAGCTAATTTATGTGCTTATGATTTTAATTATTTAACGATCGATGCACTGTTGTCACGTACACAAAATATGTTGACAACATTATTATCCATGAAACGCTATCGTGGTCATTTTTACAATTGGTACGATACGCAAACGTTGCAACCGCTTGAGCCGCGTTATGTGTCCAGCGTAGATAGTGGTAATTTTATTGCTTATGTCTATGTATTGCGGCAAGGTTTATTGGAGTTATTAACGCATTCCTTATCTGCTCAAGTTGTTGAGCAAATAAAATCGATAACATCGCAATTACTTGAATTCACCGAAGTTGATTTTAGTTTTTTATACCGTCCAGATAATCATTTATTTTCGATTGGTTATAATGTCACTAACGATCAATTAGACCAAGCTTGTTATGATTTGTTAGCTTCTGAAGCGCGGCTTGCTAGTTTTGTCGCTATCGCGCAAGGTCAAATTCCTCAAGATAATTGGTTTGCTTTGGGTAGAATGCAAGGCTTAAATCGCCGCGGTCAGCCTTTCATGTATTCATGGAGTGGTTCAATGTTTGAATATTTGATGCCGCTCTTGGTGATGCCTTCTTATCCGGATACTTTATTAGATCAGGTTTGTCATGCAGCGGTGCGTGAACAAATCACTTATGGGAAACAAAAACACGTGCCGTGGGGTATTTCAGAATCCAGTTATTATGCCATGGATGCACAAGGTGATTATCAATACCGTGCTTTTGGTGTGCCTATTTTAGGATTAAGGCGTGGTTTAGCAGAAGATTTAGTGATTGCTCCTTATGCATCGGCGTTGGCACTCATGATGCGGCCTGCTTCTTCTTACAAGAACTTGCGTCTTTTAACAGACAAAGGATGGTTAGGCCAGTTTGGCCTCTATGAGGCCATTGATTTTACCAAACGACGTTTGCCACCTCATGCTACACATAAAACTGTACGTAGTTTCATGGCGCACCATCAAGCCATGAGTTTATTGGCTTATGGCTATGTGCTTCTCAATAAACCTATGCAGCGCCGTTTTACAGCGGAGCCTTTATTTCAATCGGCGTTGTTATTGCTTCAAGAGCGTATTCCAGAACCACGTCTTTCTTATTTTCAATCCATGCCCAAAAATCATGCAGAAGAAAAAGATAATACCAATACCATGAGCATGCGTCATTTTACCAATCCCAATATGGATACACCTCAAATTCAACTTTTATCCAATGGGCGTTACCATGTGGTATTGACGCAAGCGGGTAGTGGTTATAGTCGATGGAAAAATTTAGCGGTAACGCGTTGGCGTATGGATTCAACAGGAGATCATCATGGTTTATTTATTTATATGCGTGATAAAACGCATGAAGTGTACGGTTCTTTGACCTATCAACCGGCCAGTGATGCAAGCATTTCCTTTGATACGTATTTTTATGCAGGTCGAGTAGAGTGTATAAGACGTGATGCTACCAGTGAAATTCATACCGATATTATTGTTTCACCGGATGAAGACATGGAATTTCGCCATGTGCGTTTTAAAAATACGAGTGATGTGGCGCGTACGATTGAATTTACAACGTATGCAGAAGTCGTACTTGCTCCACAAAATGACGATGAATCTCAACCTGATTTTAGTAATTTATTTGTCACGACAGAATGGTTAGAAGAGCAACAAGCAATTTTAGCTTCACGCCGCATAGGCGGTGCACCGTCGCTATGGTTATGGCACATGCTGGCAATAAATAAAGATAAACATTATCAATTGTCATTTGAAACTGCTCGCGATAATTTCATTGGTCGTTGTCAATCACGACAATTTCCTCGCGCAATGCATATTGAAAATTTATCCAACACCAGCGGTGCTGTATTGGATCCGGTAGTCGCTATTCGTTACCAAGTTGAAATTGATCCGGGTGAAACCGTTGCCTTTAATGTATTTAATGGCGTTGCTGATAATCGTGAAGATTGTTTAGATTTAATGAGTAAATATAAGCAATTTTCTAACGTTGATGATTTGCTTGCTTCGGCTTCAGTGCAAGCGAAAGTTTTATTAAATCAATTTAATGCCTCTGAAACGGATGCGCAACTTTATAATGTATTAGCAAGCGCCATTCTCTATCCCAATAAAAATTTTCGTGCCGAAGAAAATACCATTAAAAATAACAAACGCGGGCAAAGCAATTTATGGCGTTATGCTATTTCCGGTGATAACCCTATTCTTTTATTGCAGGTGGAAGGAGAAGGTGATCCCGATATTGCGCGCCAATGTATTCAAGCGCAAGAGTATTGGCAATATCATGGCTTAATAGTGGATAGTATTTTGATTAATAATGATCCTTCTCAACAAGCAGATTTGCAAAACTTGGTCAATGTGTATGCCAGTGAATTAAGCAGCAAGCATGTATTTTTGCTTAAAAAGCGTGATGTGGATGAGAGTGATTTTATACTGTTTCAAGCGGTGGCTCGGGTCGTATTAATTTCAAATAAAGGCACATTGGAAGAACAACTCAATAGTCATTTAGTGTCTATTCCAACACCAGCGGAAGGCTCCTTTACTTTCCCAGTATTGTCTAATGCCACACTAACTTCTAATTTTAGAAATGGTTTTGGTGATTTTAATCAAGTGGGTGATGAATATCATATTCAATTAATCGCTGATCAAGTCACACCGATGCCTTGGATTAATATATTGGCTAATCCTAATTTTGGTTCACTTATTTCTGAGAGTGGACAGGCATGTACATGGATAGAAAATTCTCATGAATATCGACTAACGCCTTGGAGTAATGATCCCATCGAAGATAATCATGGTGAAGTATTTTATTTGCGTGATGAATCGACGAAACAATATTGGTCACCCACTGCATTGCCATCTCGAGGGCAAGGTAATTATGACGTCAGGCATGGTTTTGGGTATAGTGTTTTTACGCATGATCAAGCAGGTATTGTCTCTGAATTAACGGTATTTGTGGCGTTGGATGAGTCTATTAAATTCAGTCGACTTAAAATTAAAAATCTTACCGATCAACATAAGAAATTATCTGTTTTTGCTTATGTGCAATGGGTGCTGGGTGATTTGGTTACAAAAACATCGCCATATATTGTGACCAACGCATTAGATGATGCTACGGTGATTGCGACAAATTATTACCTGGGTTCTACTCGAGTTGCATTTTTACACGCCTGCGCTTTCAATGCGACTGTCATTCATAAAGCATTAACGGGTGATCGTCATGAATTCTTAGGCCGTAATCGTTACTTAGCGAACCCCGCTGCTTTGATGAATCCTCATTTATCAGGGCAAACAGGTGCAGGATTGGATCCTTGTGGTGCATTGCAGTGGACATTTGAGATGGAGGCGCACCAAGAAAGCGAATTTGTCTTTATGTTAGGTGCAGAAAATTCTTTGGAAGAGATTCATGCACTATTGCAACGCTATCAAACGTTATCCGCTATTGAGGATGCTTATAAAGAAATAACAGATTTTTGGCACAAGACATTAACCACTATTCAAATTCAAACACCTGATGTGGCTTTAAATCATTTGGCAAATGGTTGGCTGATTTATCAAACCATTACTAGTCGTTTGTGGGGTAGAACAGCGTTTTATCAATGCTCGGGTGCATTTGGTTTCCGTGATCAATTACAAGATGTGTTGGCATTTGTTTATACCAAACCGGAATTGTGTCGAGAGCATTTATTATTGTGTGCATCACGACAATTTCTTGAAGGGGATGTGCAACATTGGTGGCATCCACCGCAAGGACGAGGCGTGCGTACACGTTGTTCTGATGATTATTTATGGTTGCCGTATGTGCTTTGTCACTATATTGAAAGAACAGGTGATGTGACTATCTTGGATGAGACCATTCCTTTTTTAAGTGGTCGCCCTCTGAAACCCGATGAACAATCGTATTATGAATTACCGCAAGTGAGTAACGAAAAAGCGAGTATGTATGAACATGCGGTACGTGCTATTACCCATGGGTTGCATTTTGGGCAACATGGTTTGCCTTTCATGGGCTCGGGTGATTGGAATGACGGGATGAATTTGGTAGGCGTGAAAGGCAAAGGTGAAAGTGTGTGGGTGGGATTTTTCTTGTATGCTGTTTTACAAGCCTTTATTCCTTTCGCAAAGCATCAACAAGATGATGCTTTTGCATCACGTTGTCAAAAAGAAAGCGATAAGTTACGTAAAAATATCGAAGCATCTGCTTGGGATGGTACTTGGTATCGGCGTGCTTATTTTGATAATGGGATGCCTTTGGGATCAGTAGTGAATGAAGAATGTAAAATTGATTCAATCGCACAAACATGGGCCGTTTTATCGAAGGCTGCACCCAAAGAACGTGCCATGCAAGCCATGCAATCATTGCAAGAGTGGTTAATCAAACCCGACAATAAATTAGTTAATTTACTCACACCACCCTTTAGTCATTTCAAACCTAATCCAGGCTATATTCAAAATTATGTGCCTGGAGTGCGTGAAAATGGCGGGCAATATACGCATGCAGCTACCTGGGTTGGCATTGCATGGAGGGAACTGGGTCAAACGGAAAATGCCTGGCAAGTAATGAATTTTCTAAACCCTGGCCACCATACACAGACCGCTGCACAACTGGCAGTTTATAAAATTGAGCCTTATGTGATTGCTGGGGATGTATATAGTGTTGTACCGCACGTGGGTCGTGGTGGATGGAGTTGGTATACAGGTTCTGCAGGATGGATGTATCGTTTGGTGATGGAATCATTGTTGGGTTTGCAATTGGAGCAAGGCAACACATTACATTTGATACCTTCTTTGCCGAACGAGTGGTCGCTGATTTCAATTGATTATCGATTTAAAGATACGGTATACCACATTCGTGTGGTGCATGATGAAGAGGAAAGTATTACATTGGACGATCAAATGGTTATGAATCCTCTACCGTTGGTGAATGATCAAAAAGAACATCATGTGGTGGTGAGGGTGAAAGGTGCATCACCAAGTTAAACCATGGATCGCCAGCTCATGCGCGTTTCACTCACTCGCGATGACGTTATCGTCATTGCGAGGAGCGTTTTTTGCGACGAAGCAATCCATTCATCGCTACTGTGCCAAAATCCACTCAATCGCATCCTTAAACGACGTTACCGTATGATCAGCTGGTGGATCTGGTTTTTTTTCGTTATACCCCCGATCAATCCAAATGGTTTTACAACCCGCGTTTTGACCAGCGCCAATATCTCGCCAACGGTCACCAATTAAAAAACTATTTGGCAAATCGATGTGATATTGTTTTGCGGCAGCCAATAGCATGCCTGGTTTGGGTTTGTAGCAATCGCTTTTTTCATGATAGCAAATGAAGAAATCATCCAGTGGTAGGCTATTTCGTAATTTATTAAAAATAGCATCTGCTTGTGCTTGGGTCATTAAACCACGTTCAATGTCAGGTTTATTCGTGACACCAATTAATAAATAGCCTGCAGCTTTCAATTTTTCGAGGGCAGGCTTCACACTGGGTGGAATAATTAATTGATCCACTGACGTGGGTGCAGCAGGTTTATCATTCACAATAGGTGCAACGTTCAGTACACCATCGGCATCTAAAAAAACAGCAGTTTGCAAATCAATCTCCTTATTTAATAGCGGCTTGCCATGTTTTACCGGCAGCCTGATCTAAAAACCAATACGTATGTCCATGCGTGTTCTCAATTAACTGTGCTGGCAAATGCAAAGGATCGTGGTTACCGTGTAACACGGCTTCAATCGCCTTTGATTTGGTTGCGCCGCTGATTAAAAAAATTCGATTATTGGCATTATTAATGACCGGTGGCATCAGGGTAATACGATAAGCAGAAGTTTCTGGTAGATAAACTGCCTTTACCCACGCTTTTTCATCAGGATGTTGAATGTAATCTTGTACTACATTATTCATTGGCATTAAAGATGCTGTGTGACCATTATCACCTAAGCCCAGATAAATTAAATCAAATATAGGTAATTCATCCTTTCGCAAATGCAAAGCAGTTTTAATTGTTGCTTCGTAAGCTTTAGCCGCAACGCTAGGATCAGAAAAGTCCGTTGAAATAGGGAATATATTTTGTTTCAAGATGGGAACTTGTGAAAACAAATACCGATTGGCTAAATGAAAATTACTTTCTTCACTATCGTGTGGCACATAACGTTCATCGCCAAAAAAAAATTGTATGGATTGCCAAGGGATGCGATTGGCATACTCACCACTTAAAAGTTCAAACAAACGTTTAGGTGTATTACCGCCTGATAATACTACGGTAAAACAGCCTTGTTTTTCAATATAGCGTATGGCGCGGGCATGAAAATCACTAGCGGCTGCTTGAAATAAGTCATCGGCGGTTGCAAATTGATGCACGATAGGTTGATGCATTAGAGTAACCATTTATGACCATTTTTTGCCAATAATTCATCGGCAGATTTTGGCCCCCATGAGCCAGCAGCATAATTGGGGAAATCAGTAGGTGCTTGTTCTCGCCATGCATCTAAAATGGGTTGTACAATCGCCCACGATGTTTCGACTAAGTCTGCTTTATTAAATAATAAATGATCGCCATTCATGCAATCATACAAAATCATTTCATAACCCGTTTTAGGTTTAATACCGAAATAATCGCTGTATTTGAAGGTCATTTCCACTTTGCCTAATTCCATCGTTGGTCCAGGTATTTTGGCATTAAATTGCAATGAAATACCTTCATAAGGTTGAATAAAAATGCGTAATAAATTGGGGGCAATGATGGGCGATGATTTTTTAGTATTGTTATGCGTAAATAGCACAGAAGGACCCGAACGAAATTGAATAACAATTTCAGTTTGATGAACAGCCATGCGTTTACCAGTACGCAAATAAAAGGGCACATGCCACCAACGCCAATTATCAATGAATAATTTTAACGCAACATAGGTTTCAATGTTTGAGGTGGGACTAACATTTTTTTCATCACGATAAGCGACATAATGTTCGCCATTAATTTCACCAGGCCCATATTGACCACGCACCACTTGTTTAATAATTCGATCCGGTGTGAGCGGTTGAAATGCGTGCAAGACTTTCACTTTTTCATCACTAATATAATTGGCTGAAAAGTCAATCGGCGGTTCCATGGCAATTAAACTCATCATTTGAAAAAGATGATTAGGTATCATGTCGCGTAATGTCCCCGCTTTTTCGTAATAACTGCCGCGCAATTCAACCCCTAATGTTTCTGCTACAGTGATTTGCACATTATCGATATATAAGCGATTCCAAATGGGTTCAAATAAACCATTTGAAAATCGAAACGCCAATAAATTTTGTACCGTTTCTTTTCCTAAAAAGTGATCGATACGAAATATTTGCTCTTCTTTCATTGAAGATAATAATAACGTATTTAATGCTTTTGCGGACGCTACGTCATGACCAAAGGGTTTTTCTACCACAATGCGTCGAAAATTATTTTGCGTTTCTTTTAATAAATCTGCTTTACTGAGATGTTCGGCAATGTCTGGCATGAATTCTGGTGGTGAAGCAAAATAAAATAAATAATTTGTACTGGCATGTTGTGTATTGTGCAGATCAATTAATTTATTTTTTAATATTTCATAGGTCTTTGCATCATCAAAGTCACCGGAAATATAATAAATTTTTGCTAATAATTGCTCGGCAAATTGACGATCCTCTGCCTCGTTAATAAATTGCGGAATATTTTGTTTCATGTAATCACGAAAACTTTCATCATTGAAAGGTTCTTTAGCGACACCCACAATGAAAAAGTTATCTGCCAATAATCCATTGCTGCCTAAATTACAAATAGCAGGAAACAATAAACGTTTTGTTAAGTCTCCAGCGATGCCAAAAATAACTAAAATACAAGGACTAGCAGGTTTTCGAGCGGCTTTTTTAATTGGCGGGGAGGCATGGGTTCCTTTTTTCTCCATTTATTTTCTCCATTCAGTTGGCCTGGCCATTAAATTCCATGCTAACATAAATCTATTCAGCCCGAAAAATTAATGCGAAAAACGAATTCGCAAACCCCATAAAAGTTTAGTAAATCAATGACATAACTTCGGAGGGGATTATTTTGGCAAGGAACATTAGCGCATTGGCGGGTCAATTAGCAGCGCCCAATCAACTCATTAATCCATCAAAATTAATTGCTGCTTATTATGATGAAATACCGGATCCTGCCATTATTGAGCAGCGCGTATTGTTTGGCACATCAGGCCACCGTGGTTCATCTTTAGATAAGACATTTAATGAACGCCATATTTTGGCAATTACACAAGCCATTTGTGTATACCGCAAACAGCATCATATTGATGGACCTCTTTTTATTGGTATAGATACGCATGCCTTATCGCAGCCTGCTTATGCTTCTGCCTTGGAAGTGCTTGCGGCAAATGGTGTAGAAACCCTAATTGCAGCCAATGATGAATATACCCCCACACCCGTCATTTCTTATGCCATTTTGGCTTATAACCAGGGGCGTAAAAATCATTTAGCTGACGGCATCGTGATTACCCCTTCACACAATCCGCCTCAAGACGGTGGCTTTAAATACAATCCACCGACCGGTGGTCCGGCAGGGCTTGCAGTGAGTAATTGGATTCAAGATAAAGCCAATGCCTATCTCGAAGATAATTTAAAAGGGGTAAAGCAAATCAGCTATAGCAAAGCTCGTCAATCAAAAACAATGCATTACTTTGATTATCTCAATCACTACGTGAATGATCTTGGTCAAGTGATTGATATGCAAATGATTCGAGATGCGAATGTCCGTATTGGAGTCAATCCTTTTGGTGGTGCTGGGGTGCATTATTGGGAACCGATTGCGGCAAAATATGGTTTAAATTTAATACTAGTGAATAAAGCTGTCGATCCTACGTTTGGCTTTATTCCGATGGACTGGGATGGGCAAATTCGCATGGATCCTGCCTCACCGTATGCCATGACGAATTTTGTGAAATTGAAAAATCAATTTGATATCGCCTTTGCTTGCGATACCGACCATGATCGACATGGCATTGTGACACCGAATGCAGGCTTATTAATGCCGAATCATTACTTAGCGATTGCAGCCAATTATTTATTTCATTACCGTGAGCATTGGCCGAAACAAAAAGCACTTGGCAAAACCATTGTGACGAGTCAAATGCTCGATTGGGTGGCAAAGAAATGGAATCGGTCCATTTATGAAGTGCCGGTCGGATTTAAGTGGTTTGTGGATGAATTACTCAGTGGTTTTTTAGGTTATTGTGGTGAAGAAAGTGCAGGCTCTTCTTTTGACCGTTTAAATGGTGACGTCTGGACAACTGATAAAGATGGCATGACGGCAGGATTGTTAGCTGCAGAAATGACTGCACGTTTAAATAGAGATTTAAGTGAAAGTTATCAAGCGTTGGAACGTGAATTTGGCAAAACGTTTTACGAACGTGATGATACGGAAGCCACTCTAGAAGAAAAAGCTATCTTGCAAAAATTTTCTGCGCGCCAAGTGACTTCAGATACATTAGGCGGTGAAAAAATTACAGCGATTTTAACAAAAGCACCCGGCAATCAGGCACCCATCGGTGGTGTAAAAATTATTACCGCAGCAGGTTGGTTCGCAGCACGTCCTTCGGGAACAGAAAATATTTACGAAATGTTTGCTGAGAGTTATCGCGACCCGGGTCATCTACAGCAAATACTTCAAGAAGGTAAGCACATGGTGCATGCAGCCCTTGCTTCTGCAAAAGAAAATACTCACCCTGAGTCGGAGAATCAAGATGAATAAAGATACCAAACAGTGCGACATTGGCATGGTTGGCTTAGGGGTCATGGGACGTAATTTATTACTAAATATGATCGATCATGGTTTCACAGTAGCAGGTTATGATATCGATACAGCTAAGGTAGCAAGCTTAAAACAAGAATCCAATGCAAAAGCAATTAGCGAAGAGACACTTGAAAAATTTGTGCAACAACTAAAAAAACCACGCGCTATCATGTTGCTTGTTCCTGCCGGCGATGCAGTGGATGCTGCTATTCATGGATTGTTGCCGTATTTGGAAGCAGGCGATTTAATCATTGACGGTGGCAATTCGCATTTTACAGATACGGATCAACGCATCCAACGTTTGCAATCACAAGGCATTGATTTCTTGGGCGTGGGTATTTCAGGAGGTGAAGAAGGCGCGAGACGCGGGCCTAGTATTATGCCGGGCGGAGAAAAAAAAGCTTACGAACGTGTGAAAGACATTTTTACTGCCGTGGCCGCTAAAGTAAATGGTGATCCGTGCGTTGCTTATTTAGGCAAAGGATCAGCAGGGCATTACGTTAAAATGGTTCATAATGGTATTGAATATGGCATCATGCAATTGATTGCAGAAACCTATGCTGTTTTAAAACAAGGTTTACAATTTAGCAATCAAGCTTTAGCGAAAACATATGCGGCATGGAATGATACTGAATTAAACAGTTATTTACTTGAAATCACGGCGCGTATTTTTAAACAACAAGACGATCGCACACAAAATGATTTGATTGATATGATCGTTGGCATTGCAGAACAAAATGGTACAGGGGTGTGGACATCAGAAAGTGCCATGAAATTGCAAATCCCCACACCGATTATTGACACAGCAGTGTACATGCGTGATTTATCCATGCAAGTCGCAGAGCGTGAACAAGCATCCGCTTTATATGCATTGCCAGTGCCGCTTTTATCGCCATCCTTACTTGAACATTTACCGCATGCATTTTATATGGCAAGCATATTGACGTATGCACAAGGCATGGCTTTATTAGCTAAAGCATCACAGCAATATCACTATGATCTTCATCTTGAATCAGTTGCTCGTATTTGGCGCGGTGGTTGTATTATTCGTTCGAAATTCCTAAATAACATCATGGATGCTTTTCGTGCACACAATGATCTTAACAATTTGCTATTGGATCCTTCCATTGCGCACATTGTTAAAGAGCGTCAAACCAGTTTGCGTGAGTTGATTCGGCAAGTGGCGCCGAGTGGTCTTGCTATGCCTGCATTCCTGAGTGCGTTGGGTTATTTTGATGCGCTTTGCAGTCAATGGACACCTGCTAATTTAATTCAATCACAACGTGATTATTTTGGATCCCATCGTTATCAACGCATTGATGCAAAGGGTATGTTTCATACGCAATGGAATGAGGATAAGTGACATGAGAGATTTTAAAAGTTCGCCAGTGGATGAACTTTGTATAAATACCATTCGCATGCTTTCAATTGATGCCGTGCAAAAAGCCAATAGCGGTCATCCAGGTTTACCACTGGGCGCGGCACCCATGGCTTATGTGTTATGGCAATATTTCTTAAAACATAATCCGAAAGATCCCGATTGGTACGATCGTGATCGTTTTGTATTGTCCGCAGGACATGGTTCAATGCTCTTGTATAGTTTATTACACCTTACAGGCTATGCTGTATCCATGCAGGAAATTAAACAATTTAGGCAGTGGCATAGCATCACACCAGGTCATCCTGAGTCTGAATTAACACCTGGTGTTGAAGTGACAACGGGTCCTTTAGGACAAGGATTTGCAAATGCGGTAGGGATGGCAATTGCTGAAGCTTACTTAGGTGCACGTTATAACCGACCACATTTTCCGATGATTGATCATTACACGTATGCTTTAGTAAGTGATGGTGATTTGATGGAAGGCGTCGCATCAGAAGCGGCTTCTTTGGCAGGGCACCTTAAATTGGGAAAATTAATTTATCTATACGATAACAATCACATTACCTTATCTGCATCCACGCAGCTTGCATTTACAGAAGATTGTCAAAAAAGATTTGATGCCTATGGATGGCATACCCAAGTGATTTCAGACGGTGATAATTTAGCGGCTATTTATCAAGCCATTGAAAAAGCACGCGAAGAAACGGAACGTCCTTCACTAATCATTGTGCGTACTCATATTGGCGAAGGCTCGCCACATAAACACGATACGTATAAAGCGCATGGTTCACCATTGGGTGAAGAAGAAGTGTGTTTAACCAAGCAGCATTATGGTTGGCCTATTCATAAAGATTTTTATGTGCCTGATAAAGCCTTGCAGCATCTTCGTTTAGCGATTCAACAAGGTAAACAAGCAGAGCATGCTTGGGAAAATAAATTAAAAGATTATAAAAAAGCGTTTCCTGAGCCTTTTGCTGAATTGAATTTGTTAATGCAAAATAAATTGCCGAGTGGTTGGGACAGTAATTTGCCGACATTTCCTGCCAGTGAAAAAGGAATCGCAACGCGCGAAGCCGCAGGCAAAGTGATGCAGGCGATTAGTCCGAATTTACCCGGATTCATTGGCGGTTCGGCTGATTTAAACGAATCGACTAAAACCGCTTTAACCAACATGGGAAATTTTGAAAATCCAAAAACAGCGATTGGTGATTTGCAAGGTGCCGAAGAAGGTGGTTGGAATTATAGTGGGCGGAATTTATTTTATGGCGTGAGAGAACATGCCATGGGATCAATTTCTAATGGCATTGCCACTTTTAAAGGGTTACTGCCGTTTACCGCAACATTCTTATTGTTTTCTGATTACATGCGGCCACCCATGCGCCTTGCCGCTTTAATGCGTTTGCACGTGATCTATGTATTTACGCACGATTCCATTGGCTTGGGAGAAGATGGTCCTACACATCAACCCGTCGAACAATTAGCTAATTTACGCGCTATTCCACATTTCATTGTTGTTCGTCCTGCCGATGCCAACGAAACGGCTGTTGCTTGGCAAGTGGCTGTGGAGTTAAAGCATGTACCCGTGGCATTAATCTTCACGCGACAAAAAGTTCCTACTTTAGATAGAAAGTTATATGCGAAAGCAAATGGTTTACGTCGTGGCGCTTATATTTTAGCCGAGCCAAAAAAAGGCAGAAAACCAAAAATTATTTTGATTGCCAGTGGTTCGGAGGTGCAATTAATTGTTGATGCGCGAGAAAAATTGGAAGCGCATCAGATTCCTGTGCGTATTGTATCGATGCCTAGTTGGGAATTATTTGCAGCACAAAGCAAACAATACCGACAGCGCGTATTGCCTGACGCTATTCCTTTGCGCTTAGCTGTCGAAGCAGGCTCACCGCAAGGATGGGATAAATATGTCGGTGATAAAGGTGATGTTATTGGTGTTAATGATTTTGGTGCCTCAGCGCCTGGTGAAGAAGTATTAAAAAAATATGGTTTTACTGTCGACCATGTTTATCGACGCGCACTGGCATTGATTAAATCGAAAGCTAAAAAATAAGGAGCACATGATTCATGGAAAGCAATCCTTTAAAACAATTAACCCGCTTGGGGCAATCCATTTGGTTAGATTATATCAATCGTCAGATGCTTAATAATGGCGAATTAAAAAAAATGATTCATGACGATGATTTGCGTGGCATGACATCCAATCCCAGTATTTTTGAAAAATCCATTGCTGAAGGCAAGGATTATGATGCTGATATACAAACAATGATTAAAGCAGGTAAAAGCGTAACAGCTATTTACGATGCACTCACGATAGCCGATGTGCAAAAGGCAGCTGATGAATTTCGTCCCGTGTATGAAAGCACGCAGGGTATTGACGGGTATGTGAGTTTGGAAGTTAATCCTCATCTTGCGCATGATACGAAAAAAACCATTGAAGAAGCACGACGTTTGTGGAAGGCATTAAATCGTCCCAACGTATTTATTAAAGTGCCAGCTACCCTTGCGGGTTTACCTGCTATTCAGCAACTCATTAGCGAAGGCATTAATGTGAATGTGACTTTGTTGTTTGGATTGCCACGGTATCGGCAAGTGGCAGATGCTTATATTTCCGGTCTTGAGAAAAGAGTAGCGCATCAGGAAGATGTCTCACACATTGCCTCTGTTGCCAGTTTTTTCTTAAGTCGTATTGATGTACTCATTGATCCATTATTAAAAGAAAAATCCACACGGAATGAAGAAATGGGTGATTTCGTGCACCCTTTGCAAGGTCAAATGGCGATTGCTTCTGCAAAAATGGCCTATCAAATTTTTCTTGAATTATTTCATTCACCGCGCTTTAAAGCATTACAAGAAAAAGGCGCGCACGTGCAACGATTACTCTGGGCAAGTACCAGTACTAAAAATCCTCAATACAGTGATGTGAAATACGTGGACGCGTTAATTGGGCCACAAACCGTGGATACGGTACCCATGGAAACGTTCAATGCTTATCGCGATCATGGTGATCCTGATCTGCGTTTGGAAACTGACATTCAAAAAAGTGCTAGTGATTTTCAATTGTTATCCGAAGTGGGTATTGATATTGATCATGTTACTCAGCAATTGGAAGATGAAGGCGTCGATAAATTTAATCAATCCTACGATAAATTAATTAAGACATTAAATGAAAAAATAGGGCGTTAAGGGGATAAAATGAAAGTGCAGGATGCCGAGACTATTTTAAGTAAAGTGGATTACAGTGCTGGTGATTTAACCGCAGCGATTCAAAAAGAATTAAATGCTTGGCAACAACAAAACAAAATGAAGCGTCTTTGGGAACATGATAAATCGTTGTGGACGAATACCGATGAAGCTGAATGGATGGGTTGGTTGGATGTATCCCTCGAAGAAGAAAAAGAACTTCCGCGTATTTTAGCGTTATCTAAAGAAATCAATGCTAAAGGCTATGAAGACATCATTTTGTTGGGCATGGGTGGCTCAAGTCTTTGCCCTGCCATGTTGGCAGAAACGTTTGGTCATATAGATGGTTACCCGCATTTGCATATTTTGGACTCCACGGATCCTGAGCAAATTCGTCATTTACAAGCATCAGTGAATTTAAAAAAAACGTTTTTTGTTGTTTCCAGTAAATCTGGAAGTACACTCGAGCCTACCATATTTAAAGCCTATTTTTATCATCAATTACAAAATGCCTTTGATAAACCGGAGGTGGGTGAGCATTTCATGGCAATCACTGATCCCGGTACTGTGTTAGAAAAAACGGCCAAACAAGATCATTTCAAAGCCATCTTTTATGGTGTTCCTTCCATTGGTGGACGGTATTCAGCATTATCTAACTTTGGCATGGTACCTGCAGGCTTAATGGGTGTGAATGTGCCTGCTTTTTTGCGGCATGCCGATCAAATGCGACAAGCTTGTCTACCCGATGTACCCGCGCAAGAAAATCCAGGACTGCTATTGGGTGTGATTTTAGGTGTATGTGCCAAACACCATAAAGATAAAATCACTTTAGTTGTTTCACCCGGTATTCAATCCTTAGGTGCATGGCTCGAACAATTATTGGCAGAATCTACCGGTAAACAAGGTAAAGGATTAATCCCGATTGATTTAGAACCATTAGGTAAACCGATGCAATATGGAAATGATCGGGTTTTTGTGTATGTGCGTTTACAATCGGCACCGGATCAAGAACAAGATAAAGCGATCGATGCTTTGCAAGAAGCAGGCTTTGTCGTAGTGAGATTATATTTACAGGATAAGATGCATTTAGGCGGTGAATTATTTCGCTGGGAAATTGCAACCGATGTGGCGGGAAGTATATTAGAAATTGATCCTTTCAATCAGCCGGATGTGGAAGAAAGTAAAGTATTAACGACCCAATTAACCGATCAGTTTGAAAAAACACATCGCTTAACCACGCTTGAACCATTTTTTTCAGACAAAGAAATTGCTTTGTACACTGATACGGCAAATCAACAAGCGATTCAATCCTTGTTAAAAGGAAAACCCAGCGTTGAAAATTATTTGCGTGCACATTTATCACGCATTCAAGCAGGTGATTATGTGGATTTATCCGCCTTTTTAGAAATGTCAGTGCCGCATTTTGAAACATTGCAAAAAGGCCGAGTGGCTATTCGTAATGAAACAAAAGCCGCGACTTGTTTGGGATTCGGGCCGCGTTTTTTACATTCCACAGGACAAGATTATAAAGGTGGTCCCAATACTGGCGTGTTTCTGCAAATCACGACACATTATAAAGAGGATTTGCCAGTTCCTAATCATGCTTATACGTTTGGGACAGTGATCACCGCGCAAGCACAAGGCGATTTTACGGTGCTTGCTAAACGCAAACGCCGTGTCTTGCATATTCATTTAAAAAGAGGTCCTGCCGAAGGTCTCGTTCGCCTTGTCCAGTTGATTAACGATGCGTTGAAAGGATGGAAGCAGTAACGAGTACCCGGGAAAACTTAATGGCGGTCTGCTTCGCAATGACGCCCTTCGAGACGCGTGCTTCGCACGCTCCGGAGGCGCGAACGGTACAATTATCTGGAACTTGTCATTGTGAGGAGCGAAGCATGTAGCCCGGATGAAATGTTTTTCATTTCATCCGGGGTTCTTCGTTGTCATTTTATTCGGGAGACCTTCTTGTATGTAGCCCGGATGAAATGTTTTTTATTTCATCCGGGGTTCTTTCGTCGTTATTTTATTCAGAAGACCTTCTCTTTGGTGAGACCGACTGACGTTGTTCGTGTTTTCCTTCAGGACCTTGGCGATCACGTTGATCACTAGGTTTACCAAAAAAAGGTGAAGAAGATGGTGATACTGTTTGTTTAAGATTGATTTTTGTTTGAGGTGAATTATCAAGCAGACTAATCACTTCTAAAGTGGATGCTTTGAAAGGAGTTTTGGTTTCCATTGTTCTTTTTTTATCTTGCTTTTGTAAATCAAGCTTACTAACAGCTTGCATAATCCTTATAGCATCCCAGGTTTTTTGGTGTTCTTCAGGTTTTTGCTCTAACTCATCAATCAAATTCTCTATCTTTGTTTGATCCGATAGAGCGGGTACTTTACTAATGGCCTCATCCAATATCATTTCTAGCTTCCAGCGTTGTTCATTGGAAAGCGCCGCTTTTTTGATTTCATCTAATAAATCTTGCGGAATTTTCATTTCCAATAAACGCTTCGCACTGTCTTGATCGATGGCTTTTTCTGCTGAAGAGAATTGATAGCGTGTGGTTAATTCTTTAAGAGTGATCTTATCTGGACCTGTAAACATTTGGTCTCTAGCTTTGTAAATAGGTAACTTCACAAAAAGTTCAATAATCTTTTGTAAATCTCTATAATGTTCATACCCTAATTCTTTAGCGTCTGAAAGTTGGAAAAGAATTTTTATCGTTTGTTTTTTGTCGGGCGTAAGAGGTGGGTACATAAGCCTTTCTAAGAACTTCTTAACGTCCGCCTCTCTTGAAAAATCTCCTCCTTCTGAATGGATTTTATTAAGAATACTTTCACCGAGACTATTTACTGCATCATTCTCGAGATCTCTAAGAGAAATTCTTTGTTTGGCTTGTTCGCGTTCTACTGCGGATGGTCTTTTATCTCTGTTACTAGCCATGGCGGGACTCCTGTTTTAGTTAAGTTTTTTAATTTATTTATAATTATAGAAGATTAATTGACTAATTTTTTTACAAAAAAATCAGTCAATTACAAGACATATTAAACAGGTGTACGTTTTTTTAAAAGGGATTGGATATAGTTTTGTTTTTCTGCCAAGCTTTTATCTTGCGTATGCCATTGTTTTTTCTCAACATCTAAACGCTTTTGGCGAGCTTGATAGCGGTTTTTAACGTGTTCTGGAGGAATGCGTGGTGCTTCTGAAGGAACAAGATCAATGCAATCCACGGGACAAACTGGCACACATAGTTTGCACCCAATGCATTCATCGGCAATGACTGTATGTAAAAATTTATTGGCACCCAGAATGGCATCAACAGGACAAACATCAATGCATTTCATGCAGCCAATGCATTCGTCTTCGCGAATAAATGCTAAACTTTTTTCGTGTGCCATCGTTATTTCACAATTGAACCTGGGCTTGCGCCTTCATCAGGGCTAATGATCCAAAGTTGATTGTCTTTAGAGGCTACCAATGCCATGCCTTCTGAAACACCAAAACGCATTTTGCGTGGTGCTAAATTAGCAACAACCACAATATAACGTCCGATCAATTGCTCAGGTTGATAAGCCGATTTAATGCCTGCAAAAATTTGTCGCGTCTCATCACCTAAATCAATTTTTAAACGTAATAATTTATCAGCACCTTCCACCGCATCGGCTTCAATCACTTTAGCAACACGTAAGTCCAGTTTGTTAACATCATCAATGCTAATCAATTCTTTCGCAGGACTTGCAGGCGTAGTGGATGGGGATGGAGCGGATTGAGAAATATCTTCTTGAGCAGCCATTTTCATTGCCTCTATTTGTTTAGGATCGATACGTTGTATGAGTGGTTTAAATTCATGAATACGGTGTTTAGTTAAAGGTTTATCTTTATCTTGCCAAGTCAGCGGAGCGATATTTAAAAATTGTTCCACTTGCTGTGCGGTTTCAGGTAACACCGGTTTTAAATAAATCATTAGTACACGGAATAAATTAAGTGCGAGTGAACAAACGCCTTGTACAGTCGCTGCTTGGTTGGAATCTTTAATGAGCGCCCACGGTTTTTTTTCATCGATGTATTGATTGGCGCGATCTGCAAGCAACATAATTTGCCGAATGGCTTGGCTATACTCCAAGCGCTGCCAGAGTTCTGCAATTTGATCGCCAGTACGTGCAAATTCATCATAAAGTGAACGATCCATACATTCGTCTGTTAGCCATCCATCAAAATGTTTAGTGATAAAAGGCGCTGAGCGACTGGCAATGTTAATGAACTTTCCAACCAAATCACTGTTGATGCGTTGGGTGAAATCATCAAAATTGATGTCTAAATCTTCATGCCGATCCGTGAGCTTTGCCGCAAAATAGTAGCGCAAATATTCGGGATGAAGATGTGCTAAATAAGTGTGTGCCTTAATAAATGTACCACGCGATTTTGACATTTTTTGGCCGTCAATGGTTAAAAAACCATTCGCAAAAATCATCGTGGGAGTGCGCCGTTCGGCACCGTGTAAAATGGCAGGCCAAAATAAAGCGTGAAAATAAATAATGTCTTTACCAATGAAATGATAAAGTTCAACTGAACTTTGCTCGCCCCAATAATCATCAAATTTCAATTCAGGCCGTTTTTCACATAAATTTTTAAAGCTGGCCATGTAGCCTACCGGTGCGTCGAGCCACACATAAAAATATTTATTGTCGGAATGAGGAATAGGAAAACCAAAGTAAGGCGCATCGCGTGAAATGTCCCACTCTTTGAGTCCTGCTTTAAACCATTCGTCTAACTTGTTAGTCACTTCTTTTTGCAAGTGACCTGCATGCGTCCATTCGGTAAGGTAATCGGTGTAGCGATCCAATTTAAAAAAGTAATGTTCAGATTCTTTTTCGATAGGTTTTGCACCCGATAGCGTGGAATAAGGGTTGATTAATTCTGTTGGTGCATACGTCGCGCCACAGACTTCACAATTATCGCCGTATTGGTCTTTAGAATGGCAGCGAGGGCATTCACCTTTAATGTAGCGATCAGGTAAAAACATTTGTTTCTGAGGATCGAACAATTGCTTAATCGTGCGTTTAACAATATTTCCTTTAGCGAGATGCTTATCAAATAATTCAATCACCAAGGCTTGGTTTTCAGGGGAATGCGTCGTGTAATAATTATCAAAATCAATATGAAATTTTTTAAAATCAATTTCATGGGCTGCTTGAATTTGTGCAATCATTTTTTCGGGCGTTAATCCCATTTTCTCAGCCTGAATCATGATTGGCGTGCCATGACTATCACTGCCACAAATATAAAGGCAATCAACGCCGCGCATTTTTTGCAGGCGCACCCAAATATCTGCTTGGATGTAGCCCACCATGTGACCTAAATGCAATGGGCCATTGGCATAGGGAAGCGCATTTGTTACGAGCATTTTACGTTTAGCTGGCATGTTGCCTCGATTCCTGTATAAACTTGGTTTTTTCCAAAAGGGCAGAGTATAGCAAAGGTGAAGACTATCAAAAAGATAATCGGTGTTGCTTCCGGAAAAGGTGGGGTTGGAAAATCCACCGTGGCTGTGAATTTAGCCCTTGCCTTGGCGCAAAAAGGAATCGCAGTCGGCCTTTTGGATGCGGACATTTACGGTCCCAGCCAGCCTGTGATGCTACACACCTTAGGTAGTAAGCCCGCTTTGCAAGAAGGTAAATTAGAGCCTGTGCTTGCGCATGGCCTTAAATCCATGTCAATTGGCTATCTTATCGATGAAACGGCTGCCATGATGTGGCGAGGACCGATGTTGGGTAAAGCCCTGCAGCAATTACTAAGTGATACGAATTGGGGTGATTTGGATTACCTTATTGTGGATTTGCCACCCGGTACCGGTGATGTGCAGCTCACCCTCTGTCAAAAAATTCCTGTGAATGGCATGGTGATTGTCACCACGCCTCAAGACCTTGCATTGGCTGATGTACGCCGCGCTTGTGAGATGTTTCAAAAACTGAATGTGCCGGTTCTGGGTGTGGTCGAAAACATGAGCCACTACCAATGCCCTCAGTGTGGTCATGAAGAAGCCATCTTTGGTACAGGCGGTGCAAAGAAATTAGCCGAGGATTATGGCTTAACGTTATTGGGCTCGCTTCCTTTAGCGATTCAAATCCGCGAAATGACTGACAGCGGTAAACCGCCAGTGGTTGCTGCACCTGAAAGCGCTTATGCCCATGCTTTTAATGACATCGCCATAAAAGTCGCTAATCAATTGGCTGCACAACCTAAAGATTATTCCAAGCTGTTTCCAAAGATTGTTGTTGAGAAAAAATAAATTACAAAGGGAGCCTAAGCATGAGCATTAAATCGGACCGCTGGATACGTGAAATGGCGATTAACTATCGCATGATCGAGCCATTTGAGCCTCATCAAGTGCGTGCTGGCAGCCATGGCAAAATAGTTTCCCATGGTACCTCAAGCTATGGTTATGATATTCGTTGCGCCAATGAATTTAAGGTTTTCACAAATATTAATTCGGCAGTGGTGGATCCAAAAAATTTTGCAGCAGAAAGTTTTGTCAATGTTGTGTCCGATGTTTGTATTATTCCTCCTAATTCGTTTGCCCTTGCGCGTAGCGTGGAATATTTTCGTATCCCACGCAGCGTATTGGTTATTTGTTTAGGTAAATCCACCTACGCACGTTGTGGCATTATTGTGAATGTGACCCCGCTTGAGCCTGAATGGGAAGGGCATATCACGCTCGAATTTTCCAATACGACACCGCTGCCGGCAAAAATATATGCAAATGAAGGCGTGGCGCAGTTATTATTCTTGGAGTCTGATCAAGTCTGCGAAACTTCTTACAAAGACCGCAATGGCAAATACCAAGGCCAAAAAGGCGTCACTTTGCCGATCACATAGGCTGACAAAAAGACGTTGGTGCTGCTGTTCGACAAGACTGGATTGCTTCGTCAATAACAGTGTCGTCATTGCGAGGAGCCGAAGGCGACGAAGCAATCCATAGACAAGCATATTGCTTTGCATTCGCGCAATTGAGGGGTTACTCGCTTTCGTCTTCCAGTTCTTCTTTGGAGACTTTTTCGATAGGAACGTGGCGGTTCGAGTTAACTTTTTCGCGCATTTCTTTTCCAGGCTTGAAGTGCGCAGCATACTTAGGATTGGTGACTAATTTTTCACCTGTTTTTGGATTGTGAGCACGTCTTGGTGGTCTAAAGTGGAGATTAAAACTACCAAAGCCCCGAATTTCAATTCTACCGCCGGTACTTAAGACCGTACTCATGTGTTCAATAATATGGTTAACCGCTAATGCAATGTCTTTTTCGGGGAGATGAGGAAAGTGTTTGCTGAGTTCGCCGATAAGTTGTGATTTGATCAGCATATTCCGTTCAGCAGTGCTGCCTCCATTATTGTGGACCATTCTTGCAATATAACTCAACGGCTTAGCATGTCAAGAGGGGGTATTACTAAGAAGAATATTGCTGTTCGTTTGTCCAATTACTGTCATTGGAGTAATTTCTGGATGTTTCTTCTGCAATTCCCCGAATTCTTGTTGGCTCATGATGACAAAGACGCGCCGCTTACTTTGCCAACGTTCTAAAAAGGCACGATCATCGATCATCCATTCATGAGTATCCTGGTGCTGCATGCCAAATTGCAATTCATTTTGCCAGTTCAGAATGCTTACTCGTCGTTCTAAATAAAAAGGTAAATCTTGGTAATATTGGTGATACGTAATGACTTCATCATTGGGATTGAGTTGGGGTTTAATCAATGCAGCCAAAGGTTGAATGGTACGTGTATCGAGGTGAGGCATCACTACTGTTAAACCTAATAAAACACTCCAAGTAGTAACCAATAAATAACGAATAAACGTCGCGCTGCATGTTGCGATCGCTTGCGCAGTTAAGATAGCGAGTGGAGGAAAGAGTGGCAAAATATAAGGAATAAGTTTTGATTTAGAAAAAGAAAAAAAGATAAAAATAATAGCCGCCCACAATAAAAAGAATAATGAGGCATGCATTTGATGGTGTGTAGATTTGTTTTGAATGGTTTGGCGAATGGCTTTAGGTAAAAAAATAATCCAAGGAAAAAACCCACCAATGAGATAAGGGGTAAAAAACCACCAGGGTTCGTTATGACCAATGGCTGGATAGGTATACCGCAGCACGTGTTGTTCAACAAAATAGAAATGAAAAAACTCTGGGTGACGCAATTGTAAAAGGGTATGCCAAGGTAGCGTAATTAGCAAAAACAAAAATAGGCAACTCGGAAGATAAAAAGTACGGATTATACGCCATTGTTGAGTGAGGCTAAGCCATGCGCTAATGGTCAATAAAGGAAAGACAATGCCAATTAAGCCTTTGGTTAGCACCGCAAGGGCTGCCGAAAGGGTGGCCCAATAAAAAAATAGACGTCGCTTACCGCCCACTGGCTGCTGCATCCCCAAAATAAAGGCATATAAGCTCAATGCAATAAAAACCGTCACGGGCAAATCAAGACTGATCATCCGCGTCATGACAAAATACAGTAAGCTAGTGCCTAAGATAAAAGCGGCCAGAAGGCCTGTGCGTCGTCCATACAATGTCCGAGCAGTGGCATAGGTGCCTATACAGCCCAACAGACCCAGTAAGGCGTTAATGCAGCGTATGGACCAAAGATTAACGCCGCCTACCTTAAACGCAATGGCGCCTAGCCAGTAAAATAAAGCAGGCTTTTCGAAATAAATGACACCGTTCAAATGAGGCGTAATAAAATCATTGGATGTTGCCATTTCTCGAGCAATTTCAGCGTATCTGCCTTCATCGGGAACAAATAAAGGTCGATTTCCTAGCAAAGTAAAAAAAAGCGAACCTAAAATCACCGCAAGGAATACCATGTCTTTCCAAATAGCGTTACTATCCTTGGTGCATTTTTTTTGCGAGGCGGACATGGGTGTTTTCCTTAGGCCAGGTATGAGTCTTGCTGGCTGCGAAATTTACCATAAATGATATAATAAATCCTAACGGGTAGCGGATTTTAAACAGATGAAAAAGTTAATCAGCATCGTGATTCTATTAACGGCTTTTTTTTCCGTGAGTGCTTTCGCAATAAAAATAATCAAACTCTACCATGAAGACATTCCCGTCACTTCCCAATCCGATGATGAACGCGCCCAAGCCGCCAGAGTGGGCTTTGTGCAATTGCTCATTAAATTAACTGGTGATCCTGCTATTGAAAAAAATCCAGACATCAAAGATGCCATCAAACGTGCGGATTACTATGTTTCCGAATTCAGTTACTCTTCACCTACGACCAATTCCGCTACGTATTTTATTCATTTAACATTTGAAGCCAATGACGTGAATCGCTTATTGCACCGTGCTGGCGTGTCTTTTTGGGGTGAAAAAAGACCTTTAATTTTGGTATGGTTAACGTTGACAAGTCCCCATCATCCCATCGAAATTATAGGGGATGAAACACCTGGTGAATTACTTGAATCCATGAAATTTACCGGAGAAAAATTAGGCTTGCCGTTAATTTTCCCACTCATGGATGTGACTGATATTGGGCAGATTTCTCCGGAAGACGTGAGTACTATGGATTTGACGACACTGAAAAAAGCAGGCAAGCGCTATGCGCCCAATGCTTATTTGATTGGTAATATCGAAGCATTGGAAGATGGTTATCAAACCGAATGGCAATTGGTGCTTGGCAATCGCCAATGGAAATGGACAATTGCTACTAAATCATTGGATGATGCCATTACCAAGGTTTTATCTCAAACAAGTCAAACGTTATCGACAAAATATGATGCTAAGTTTTAGGTTTTCTGTATGCAAACGTTATTAGCTCAATTAACGCTGAGCTTAACCTCGAAAGATGAAGCCACTTTTGCTAATTTTTATGCCGGTAAAAATGCAGAAATGGTGAATGAATTGCAAAAAGCCGTTAAAGGTCAGGGCGAACGTGTGATTTATTTATGCGGTGCGCGTGGCCAAGGCTGCAGTCATTTATTACAAGCGTGTTGTCATTATGCGCACCAACTTCATCATTCATCGGTCTACTTGCCTTTGGCAAATTTAATGGCTTTAACCCCTGAAGTCATGAACGGCTTGGAAACGTTAGACTTGGTTTGCATTGATGATTTGGATGCCATTGCCGGACAATCGGGGTGGGAAGAAGCGATTTTTCATTTATACAATCGCATTTACGATGCGGGTGGCACTATTATTATTGCAGCGCATGATTTACCCAAAGCAATTTCAATTGGATTGCCCGACCTTGTGTCGCGTTTATCATGGGGTATTGTTTATCCTTTGCATCCTTTAGATGATGAAGAAAAATTAGCGGTGTTGATTATGCGCGCTAACCGTCGTGGCATTAATTTATCCGAAGAAGTCGGCAAATATATTTTAACGCATTGCCCGCGACACATGGGCACGTTGTTTGCTGCCTTGGATGCGTTAGATAAAGCCTCTCTCGCAGCCCAGCGTCGCTTAACGGTCCCCTTTGTGAAAGAAATATTGCAAATTACTACACCTGCAATAACTGCGAAACACCTACTGGATGATGAAATACATTCGTGATTACTGATAAACAATAATAGGAAATGAAGCAATGACACAAATTAGAGAAATTACAGCGCGTGAAATTTTAGATTCACGTGGTAATCCTACCGTTGAAGCCGAGGTGATTTTATGTTCAGGAGAAGTTGGACGTGCGGCAGTGCCTTCCGGTGCATCCACAGGTTCACGAGAAGCGGTTGAATTGAGAGATAATGATAAAAAGCGTTATCTTGGTAAAGGTGTGTTAAAAGCAGTGCAATTCATTCGCCAAGAGTTGAATGCAGCATTAAAAAATTTTTCCGTCACGGAACAACAAGAAATTGATGACACCATGATTGCATTGGATGGCACGGATAATAAAGAACGTTTGGGTGCGAATGCATTATTAGCCGTTTCTTTAGCAGTAGCTAAAGCGGCTGCTCTAAGTCAAAAACAACCGCTCTATCAATACTTGGGTCAGAAAACTAATTACCAATTGCCTGTGCCGATGATGAATATCATCAATGGGGGTGCGCATGCAGATAATAATTTAGATTTTCAAGAATTCATGATTTTGCCAGTGGGTTTGCCCACATTTTCGGATGCGTTAAGAGCAGGTGTAGAAATTTTTCATCACCTCAAACAATTACTGAAAAAAAATAATTACAATACAAACGTCGGGGATGAAGGCGGTTTTGCACCTGATTTACCTAATCAAGAAGCGGCCATTGAATTAATCTTAGATGCGATTTATCACGCTGGTTATCATGTGCGTAAAGATGTTTATTTAGGGTTGGATGTGGCTAGCAATGAATTGTATCGCGATGGCAATTATTTCTTAGAGAGTGAAAATAGATTATTAAGTGGTGATGAATTTATTGCTTACTTGGAGCGCTTCACGATCGATTATCCCATTATTACCATTGAAGATGGTATGGCTGAAAATGATTGGGAAGGTTGGAGAAAATTAACCGCACGTTTAGGCAAAAATGTGCAACTCGTGGGTGATGATGTGTTTGTCACTAATACGACATTATTGCAAAAAGGTATTGATGAAGGCATTGGTAATGCTATCCTGATTAAATCTAACCAAATTGGCACGTTAACTGAAACGTTAGCTGCGATTCATATGGCCAAGGCCGCGCATTTCAATACGATTATTTCGCATCGTTCTGGAGAAACGGGAGACAATACCATTGCGGATTTAGCTGTTGCTACCAATGCCGGGCAAATCAAAACAGGTTCTTTATGCCGTACCGATCGTGTGTCCAAATACAATCAATTACTCCGTATTGAAGAACAATTAGGCAATAAAGGTAGTTATGCAGGAAAGAGTGTGTTTGAAAAATTTAACTTACAAACAGTAAAGGTCACGAGTTAATGCGATCAAAGTTAATCGTCGTGCTCTTGCTCATGCTGCTTGCTTTTTTGCAGTTCCGCCTTTGGTTTAAAGAAGGCGGAATGCGCGACACGTTGAAATTAAAGCAAGTGCTGGCAGAGCAAACGTTGGAAAATGAAAAACTAAAAAAACGTAATGAGGAATTGCTTTTTCAAGTGCAACGTTTGCAAAGTAGTCAAGATGCCATTGAATCAAGAGCACGTGATGAATTAGGCATGATAAAAAAAGATGAAACTTTTTATCAAATAGTGAAGTAAGGGGTGCGCATGAAAATTTTAATTAGTAATGACGATGGTGTGCATGCACCGGGTCTTGCTGCACTTGCCAATGCGCTCGAAAAAATCGCAGATGTCATTGTAGTGGCGCCTGATCGTAATCGAAGTGGGGTCAGTAATTCGCTGAGTCTAGAGCATCCTTTACGTATCATTACAACAAGCACAGGCTATTATAGTGTGACAGGTACGCCTACGGATTGTGTACATATTGCCGTGACAGGGCTATTAAAAGAAATGCCTGATATGGTTGTTTCTGGCATTAATGAAGGCTCAAATCTGAGTGATGATGTGCTTTATTCAGGAACTGTGGCGGCGGCTACGGAAGGACGATTTTTAGGGTTACCTTCTATCGCTATTTCGCTCGCAGGACCGCGTTGTGAACATTATGATACTGCGGCACTGGTGGCTAAAATTTTGGTTGAACGTTTAAAAGAAACACCATTAACGTCAGAAACTATTTTAAATGTGAATGTTCCTGATTTACCCTTTTCAGAATTAAAAGGCATCCAAGTGACACGACTAGGTACTCGCCATGTGGCCGAGCCTACTATTAAAGCGCTGGATCCTCGGGGCAGAAAAATTTATTGGATCGGCCCCCCGGGACTCGAACAAGACGCAGGACCGGGTACGGATTTTTATGCGGTTAACAGCGGTTTTGTGTCAGTCACGCCCTTACACATTGATTTAACGCATTATAAAATGCTTGATGAATTATCTACTTGGGTCCAAACGTTACAAATAGGGTAGTAAATCAATAAGTTAGCTCGTGTTAATCTTTCTTATTTTCAATCGGCGTATAATAGCGGTATAGGTCCTTTCTTTTTGAATTGGGGTTGGTATGTCTCGAATTAAAAAGAAAAATAATAAAAAACCCCGTCAGTCTTTAGTCAAACAAAAATCTAAAGATAAAGGAAAGATTGTGGCCAAAAAAAAGCAAAATCCCATTAAAGAAGAAGCGTTACTTAAAAAATCAAAAGACATTGAAATTGATGTCATTGCACCACCAAAAACTTCTGAAGATGAATCGACTCCTATCGAAGAAAATAGCGCCACAAAAAAAGTCATTGAACAACAACATTCGTATGATCCCACACAACTTTATTTAAAAGAAATTGGTGCTTCGCATTTGCTAACAGCTGAAGATGAGGTGAAATACGGTCGATTGGCTTTAAAAGGTGATCCAGAAGCAAAACGCATTATGATCGTCAGTAATTTGCGATTGGTCGTCAAAATTGCGCGACGCTATTACAACCGTGGTATGGAGTTTTCTGATTTAATTGAGGAAGGTAATTTAGGCTTGCTGCGAGCTGTCGAAAAATTTGATCCAGAGCGGGGCTTTCGATTTTCCACGTATGCGACTTGGTGGATTCGGCAAACCATTGAACGTGCAATTATGAATCAAACCCGTACCATTCGTTTACCCATTCATGTATTGCGCGAACTGAATACGTACCTTACGGCTGCTCGCGAATTAGTAAAAACGCAAGATCATGAACCTTCTCAAGCGGAAATTGCGCGTGCACTCGACAAACCTTTGGATGATGTAAAAAACATGCTGGAATTAAATGAGCGCATGGTTTCATTGGATGCTCAAGTTACTAATGAAAATTCAACAACCAAACCTCTCGTGGATGTGTTGGCTGATAAAAATGCCGTTGACCCTGAGGAACAATTATCGAATGATTATTTGCATGAAAGTTTAGAGCAATGCTTGGATGAGTTGAATGAGAAGCAACGTGAAGTGTTAGCTAGAAGATTTGGATTGGATGGCTATGAGCGGCAAACACTAGAAGAAGTTGGCAAAGCAGTCGGCCTGACACGCGAGCGCGTCCGCCAAATTCAAATGAATGCTTTAAAATCATTGCGCGAAATTTTGGTAAAACGCGGACTGGATACGGATACGTTATAAGAATTATGTAGCCCGGATGAAATGTTTTTTATTTCATCCGGGGTAATAACCCATCAAGCCAACTCAAATGTTGTATTTAATTTTTTCTCAACAGGTAAATTTTTCAATTTGACATATACCGGTAAGCCATTTTCATAAGGCGGATAAGCCTCGCCTTGAATAAGCGGGGCAAGATAATCGCGGCATGCTTGAGTAATACCAAACCCATCCGCTGTAATGTATTCAGGTGGTAATTTCACTTCGACATTCGCCACCTTTTCAAGAGGGGCTTCACCTATGGTCCAATGATAGCCTTGAAGTGACTCACGAACGATCGTTGGCATGACAGCATTTTTGCCTGCCAATGCAAATTCAACGGCGGCTTTACCCACGGCATAGGCTTGTTCGACATCAGTTTTCGAAGCAATGTGACGTGCGGCGCGTTGTAAATAATCAGCTACTGCCCAGTGGTATTTATAACCTAAATTTTCTTTAATTAATTTAGCAATCACTGGCGCTACACCACCTAATTGTTTATGGCCGAATGCATCCACTAAACCCGATTCTGAAATAAATTTACCCTCGTTATTTTTTACGCCTTCAGAAACTACTATGGCGCAATGATCGTATTTTTCTACACATGTTTTCACGCGATTTAAAAAAGTTTCTGTATTGAGTGGAACTTCGGGAAGCAAAATAATATGCGGTGCATCGCCTTCTTGTTGTGCAGCCAAACCACCGGCAGCAGCAATCCATCCAGCATGTCGTCCCATGACTTCTAAAATAAATACTTTTGTTGAAGTGAGTGACATAGAAGCCACATCCATGCCTGCTTCTTTGATAGAAACAGCAACGTATTTTGCTACAGAACCAAAACCGGGTGAATTGTCGGTAAAAGGTAAATCGTTATCGACCGTTTTGGGTATACCAATGCAAGTAATGGGATAATTTAATTCTTTGCTAATTTGCGATACTTTATGAGCCGTGTCCTGCGAGTCACCACCACCATTGTAAAAGAAATAACGAATGTGATGCGCTGAAAAAACTTCCACCAAGCGTTCATATTGTTTACGGTGTTTTTCAATCGCACCTAGCTTATGGCGGCATGAACCAAATGCACCTGCCGGTGTATGTTTTAACGCCACAATCGCTGCATCGGATTCGAGTGAAGTATCAATTAAATCTTCAGTTAAAGCACCAATAATTCCGTTTCGGGCAGCATAAACTTTGCCAATTTTATCCGCATGTTGCCGAGCCGTTTCAATCACACCACAAGCGGAAGCATTGATCACTGCGGTCACGCCGCCTGACTGCGCATATAAAGCATTAAATTTTTCCATCTCACGAAACTCCCAATGAATAGTGGGCATCAACATATATGGAATTAAAAAAGAGATCAAGGATAAGAAAATCCCGCCTTCATTGGGAGGAATGAAGGCGGGCAATAGGAACACAGTACATTTTAGCGAGGAGATACGAACTATTTTTTTATTTGTTATTTAAATTGGTTAATATTCTTAATCACCGCATATTGATGAATATTTTTAAAGAACAATGAGCGTTGTAATTCTTGGATTTGTTGGGCGCTAGCTAAAATAAAGGTAGATCCCAGCTTGGTGGCTAGGCGTAACACTTCCGTGCGTATTTTGCCGGAAATAAGCCATTGATCCTTTTTAGCAATGCCTAAATATTTACCGATTTGTGAGAGGGATAATTTTGCTTCGTCATAATATTTTTCTACCAGCGTACCCATAGTAGGGATATTGAAATAACAGGTCGGAAGACGTGGTATCACATGCACCAACGATAATTTAATAGGCGTGTTTGAAGGGTGTTGACTTGCAAAAGCATCGCGTATTTGGGAGATTTCTTCGTCCGTGATGGCGTTGGTCACAATTAATACTCTTTTATTCTTATCCATGGCAGCGTCTCCTGACCTTGTTATTTTTATTCACCAATTTATTTAGTGAAGGATACCAAGCATGTCACGAATTAACGCTGATAAAAATTGGGAATAAACCATAGGGCCTTACTTAGATACCCTAGCTAGGTCGGGGTATTTACCATCAGGAAATGGATAATTTGCTTAAGGGGTAACCAAAAGTCAGTAGTTTGTTTTATTCTTCTTCGATAGTTTCTTCTTGTATGCTATTGGTGAGGACAAGTTTAACTAGCTCAGGGACTGATTTGACACCCATCTTTTTCATTACCGAAGCCCGATGTGCTTCCACCGTCTTTAAGGAAATGTTCAATTCAGCGGAAATAATTTTATTCGGTTTGCCGGCTACAATTCCTTGTAACACTTGGACTTCTCGCGGGGAAAGTAATGAAAATTTGGCACGCGCTTGCGCACTTTCTTGGCGTTTTTCACGGTTTGATTTATCGGTACGCAAAGCTTTATTAATGCTTTCAATTAATACTTGGTCATTAAAAGGCTTGGTTAAAAAGTCGATAGCACCTGCTTTCATGACACGCACGGCAAGGGGTACATCGCCATGACCACTGATAAAGATAATGGGAAGCGTGGGAGAGCCGTGTTCATTCAATTTTGACTGCAATTCCGGCCCACTCATACCCGGCATACGCACGTCAAGCAATAGGCAACCATGTTGTTGAGGATCATACTCATCAAGAAAATCTTGGGCACGAATATAGGTTTTAACATGCAAACCAATGGATTCAATAATCCATGAAAGGGATTCGACCATCGCCTGGTCATCGTCAATAATATAAACAATTGGGTCTAAAATGGACATATCCTTATTCTCCATTAAATCGAAATTGGTAGTGAAAAACGTATCCAGCTATTGCCATTGGTATTCGGGTTAATTGTGAATTCGCCGCCATGTGCCTCGATGATGGATCGGCAAATGGCCAATCCCATACCGCGACCATTGGCTTTAGTAGTAAAAAAAGGCATGAAAACCTTGTTAACCACTTCCTTAGAAAAGCCTGGACCCGTGTCATTGATTGTAATTTCTAATACATCCTTGTTTAAAAGCTTAGTTTGAATATGAATGCGTTTTTCCATCTTGTGGTTTTCGGTCATGGCTTCGATGGCGTTTTGCATAAGATTAAGCAACACTTGCTGAATTTGAATTTTGTCGATGAAAATAAAGGGAATATTTTTATCAAAATTAAAATCCACTTTGGTTTTAGACCAAGTTAATTCATTTTTTAATAGGCTAACTGTTTCCCGAATAAGGTTAGTGAGTTTGCAAGAGGTTTTAATGAGTTGTCCCTTACAGAAAAAGTTTTTTAGACGCTGTACAATTTCACCGGCCCGTTCTGCTTGAGCCACGGCTTTTTGCATAACAGCATGCAATTGATCGCGATCATGATGGCTATTTTCTAAATGCCGCACACAACCACGGGTATAATTAACAATGGCAGCAAGTGGCTGACTGATTTCATGCGCCATGCCGGATGCCATTTCTTCCATGGTGCTTAATCGAAAAACATGTGCAAGTTGCTGGCCACGCAATCGAGCTTTTTTATCGAGCACGCGATCTGTAATATCTCTAGAAGCCAATTGAATTTCGTTAATACTGCGTGTTTGTTCATCGGTGATTAACCTAATATTGCTTTCAAACCAGCGAAATTCACCTTCTTTACGTTTAATGCGATAGACAACAGGTTTGTTGTTATGATGATCGCGACGACGTGTAAATGCTTTTTTAATTTTTACTTGATCATCATGGTGAATAAGTTTGTAAATGTTCGTACCAATTAAATGGTCTGGATTGTAACCTATCGAGCTTTTAGAAGCAGGTGAGACATAAAGATAGGTTCCATCCGGTGTATGTCTTGAAATAACATCGGTTGCGTTTTCTGCAAGTAAATGAAAGCGTAATTCGCTTTCACGTAATTTTCGTTCCGATTGTTCGAGACTATTTAATGTTTCGATTAATAATGTATTTGCACTCCAAAAACCAGCTAATGTGTTTTGTAACTGTGAGAAAGTCACTTGATAATTTGTCACATGTTCTTCTTCGATTTTTTTATAAGTGGAAATATTATGATGAATCAAAATGACTAAGGCTTTCTGCTGGTCGTTGGGCAGCAAAGGACTTAAATGAGAACGGCAATGACCTTTGATGCCATTTTTACGAATGAAAATAGTATCTTCTTGCCAACGTTTTTGATGCTGGTTCAAGTCTTGAATAATTTTAGGGAATGGATAATTACGGTCATAAATAAGATTAACAGAGCGGCCGAGCACTTCTTTTCGAGAAAAACCAAATAAGGCAGTTGCACCTGCATTCCAATTAATAATGCGGCCAGCCCTATCCAGTAACACAGCACTATCGGTTATGGCATCAAATAATCCATGGCCATCCATCTAGCATAATCCTTTGCGAGAGTTCCTAATTCTGATAATAATAGCACATTCAAAAAGTTGAGGTAGAAGAATGCGTTTACATATTTTAGGTATCTGCGGGACATTTATGAGTGGGGTTGCTGTGCTTGCTAAACAAAGCGGTCATACAGTGACAGGTTCGGACATGAACGTCTATCCGCCGATGAGCACGCAATTGTTAGAACAAGGGATTCAATTGGTTGAAGGCTACGATCCTAAACATATTGAAAAAGACATTGATTGCGTCATTGTGGGAAATGTCATTAAGCGTGGTAATCCTGCCATGGAATATATTTTAAACAACAATATTCCTTACTTATCCGGCCCCCAATGGTTAGCCGAAAATATTTTAAAAAACCGCTGGGTATTGGCAGTAGCAGGTACACATGGTAAGACCACCACGACCAGCTTATTAACTTGGTTATTGGAACAGGCAGGCCTTCATCCTGGATTTTTAATTGGTGGCGTACCTGAGAATTTTGGGGTGTCTGCTCGATTAGGAAATGCACCTTATTTTGTGATTGAAGCTGATGAATATGACAGTGCTTTTTTTGATAAGCGCGCGAAATTCTTACATTACCGCCCAAAGACTGCGATTTTAAATAATCTAGAATTTGATCACGCCGATATTTATCCCAACCTGGAAGCGATTAAACAGCAATTCCATTTTTTAGTTCGAACCATTCCTGGCAATGGATGCATTGTGCGTCATCATCAAGATCATAATCTCAAATCTGTGCTGGATATGGGTTGCTGGACGCCTGTGGTGAGCTTTGGTCAGGAAGGTGAATGGCGAGCTGAATTGCATGCAAAAGATGGCAGTGAATTTACGGTTTATCATCAAGAAAAGAAAGTAGGGAAAGTCGCTTGGAAATTATTAGGCAATCATAATGTTGAAAACGCACTCGCTGCTTTAGCCGCAGCACACCATGCAGGCGCTGCACCTGAGGTAACTATTCCGGCATTGGCATCGTTTAAAAATGTAAAAAGGCGTTTGGAAGTGAAAGGCCGTGCAAAAGGGATCGTGGTATATGACGATTTTGCCCATCATCCTACTGCCATTGCGACCACATTGGCAGGCTTACGTGCCAAAATAGGCAATGCTCGTATAGTGGCGGTGCTTGAGTTTGGTTCTTACACTATGCGGGCAGGTGTGCATAAAGAGCGTATGCAAGAAGCGCTTGATACTGCGGATATAGTGATTTGCAAAACGCCGGATGCCGATTGGGGTTTGACACAAGTTTTACAACAATTTAAACAACCGACTGCTTTATACCAAGACGTGGATAAGTTAGTTGCAGGCCTCGTGCCGCAACTGAAGGCAGGGGACCATGTTATTATTATGAGTAATACTGGCTTTGGCGGTATTCATCAAAAATTAATGACAGCGATTGAGCAGCATTAGGAGAAGCGTAATGGATTTTTCTAAAAAAGGCGCATGGCTAGGATTGGTTGCTTATCTTGCTTTAGTGTGTATCATTTTGATTGTTTTTATTTGGGGATAATATCTTCTCTCCTATCGCTTACAGTGCCTTGGAATCCAGCTTTTAAAAAAACCAATACAATCATTGTCATATTTGAATTTAGGCCAATGATTTAAGATGTTATAATTATTATAAAGAAAGATAAATCTTTGGAGGGTAACGTCTCATGACTCGCAGCAGCAAAGATTTTGACGAGAATAAAGAATCTAGAGAAGAAGTATCTGAAGTAAAAGAGCCAGCTGAAGCACCGGCAAACAAGAATGCTGAATATGACAACGTTCAATTAAACGTCAGGCAACAACAGCAACTTCACGAAGCAATTGATACGCTGCAATGGCAAATGGTTTCAACTTCTAGATTGATATTGGAAGATATTCTAAAAAAATTGAAAGTGATTGAGAAGCAAGCTTCTTTGAATCAAAAACAACAAAAGAGTGGACCTCAAGTAGACGCAGAAAAGCAATTAGCAAACATTTTAGAAAATCACCCGAATTTAATGGAGATTAATATCACTCAATTAAGGATGCGTAGAGAAGACATCTTGGATCACAGGGGTCTTTTTGAAAAATTATTAAAAGATGTACAAAGTGAAAAGTCCAATGATTCATTACCATTCTTGGATAAGGTCAAAGAATTGATTGGAATAAATTTATGGAGTCAATATGAAGCTATAATGAAACTGGATGAAATCATTTCTATTGATCCCGGCAAAAAACCGAAGAGTGTCAGTGCACGGTTAAAAGCTGTTGATAATTTTGCTGTACAATATGGTGAGTTTGAACAACAAGGAGTTTTTCAAAAAGATAGTACAGGCTGGAAAATAGCCAAAGCCGTGGCTCATTTCTTTGCGACGCTTTTTTCTGCTGGAATTTATGCCGGTGCTTCTGCGGGTTATTCAAAAGTATTTGGAACGGGATCGCTCCAATTTTGGAAATCTAAAGAAGACCACATGAGTGAAAAGCTACATCATGCTAAAGAAACTAAAAAACATTTAATAGAAGCATCAAAACCTAAAATTAATAAATGACTCTTATCATTTATTTAATGCTGCATTTGAAATGCAGCATTTTTATTTTCTAGACCACCCTCCCAATCTTGATTAAACGTTGCATTCAGTTGTTGGATAACACTCGGATCTTGCGTAATGACGGATAATTCACGATTACTATCCAAGGAACTTTGTGTGAAATTAATGGAGCCAATCATAGCTTTTTCATTGTCAAGGATCATGACTTTGGCGTGAATATAATATTGTTGAGGTCGCTGAACGAGTGCGCCTTGTTTAATTAAATAATGAATGGCTTTTTCGTGTAAATTCGATGAAGTAAGAATGCGTAAATGAACGCCACGGTGCATGGCATGTGCAAGTTCGCCGACAATCGCATAATCATTCAAGGTTTGGGCATAGAGAGTGATTTCTTGACGTGCGTGACGAATAAGTGCGATTAGTTGCTGGCGACTATTCAAAGGACTAATAATCAGTTGGTGCGTATGTGGCCGATAGAAACGGTGTTGCCAATCCGATAAAAATAATTTTTCAATGTCATCGACCTCCTCGGGATTATCAATTACTAATGCAAAATTGCGCTCTTTAGAAAAACTGGAAGAGGTGAAATTAAATGTCATGACAATGGCTTTTTTGTCGTCAATAAGCAATGTTTTTTGATGAATCAATCGATAATGAGGTAAGTGTCCTTGCCAATCCAGGTGGTTTTCAATAAATAATTGAATGGCTTTATTGTTCTCGTTTTCTGCTTTATAGGGATGGTTTTCAAGGATAATTTTGATGTTTTTGTTTTTTTGAGAAAGTATTCTATTTAAAAGTGTTTGATCGGTAAAACCATACATCACAAGATCAATGTTTTTTTGTGCATCTTGCAAAGCAGCGGTAATGGGGACACGTCCCATGTCGGGCTCTATGATTAATTGATCAGCTAAACTTGATTGTGAGAGGCAAAAGAAAAAAATGAAAGCAAGGTAAAAAAGAGAAATTTTGCTTTGTATCATCAATACGTATCTCGACTGGCAAAAGCATGAGCAAGCGTGCCAGAATCGATATATTCCAATTCGCTACCAATTGGTACACCGTGGGCGATACGTGTGACTTTAATTTGATGTGGCTTTGCCAAATTCGCAATGTAGTGAGCAGTGGCTTCACCTTCCACTGTAGGGTTGGTGGCTAAAATAACTTCTTGGATGTGTCCTGCTGCAAAATGCATTTTCAGTTGGCTAATGCCAATTTCTTCAGGACCAATACCATCGAGTGGTGACAATCGTCCCAGCAATACAAAATATTTACCACGAAAACTGGCCGTTTGTTCGATCATCGCCACGTCGATGGGGTTTTCAACGATGCATAATAAGCTATTGTCGCGATGGTGAGAAACGCAGATTTCGCAATGGGTTGTTTCACTAAAAATGCGACACGTTTGACAGTGTTGGATGTGTTCCATTGCTTCTGCCAAATGTTTAGCTAAGCGTTTACCGTTATCGCGCCCTCTTGTTAACAACAATAAAGCCATGCGTTGTGCTGTTTTAGGGCCAACGCCAGGCAAACAGCGCAACGATTCGATGAGTTGCTCCAAGAGAGGGCTAAAGCGCATGCTGGATTACTTCGCAGCGTCGTCAAAACCTTCGGGAAGTTTAAGACCTGCCAAGCCACCCATTTTGTCGCGCAAGTTTTTTTCGATTTTATCGGTTGCATCATTGATCGCTGCTGCAATCAAGTCTTCGATGATGGATTTTTCTTCTTTTAATAAACTGGGATCCAAGAAAACTTTTTTAGCATAATGTTGTCCTGTCATGGTGATTTTAACGACACCACCGCCCGATTGACCGATGATTTCCATTTCGGCGACTTGTTTTTGAATGTCTTGTAGCTTTTTTTGCATGTCTTGCGCACGTTTCATGATTTCGTTTAAGCCAATTTTATCATTGTTGGGTTTGTTCATTTTGTGACTCCTAATAATTTGAAAACATTCTAGCAAGTTTATGTTAAGAGCGAAACGTCAAGGGTGGCATCATACATATCAATCAATTGCTTCACTTGGGGATTCTGCATGATTTTTTGCGTGGCATGATTAAGCTTTTGTTGTTGTTCATTTTGCAATTGCTTGACAGGCGTATTGATGTCTTCATTAGTGATGGTGATATCGAGTTGAAGGGGTTTTTGCAGGTGACGTGATAATGCCTCTGCAATCCGCTCTTGTAGCTTTGGATTTAACATGGGCTGATGAAGGACAGATAAAGCGAGCGTCAATTTAGTTTCTGTTAAATTAACGAGTGTGCAATTGGCTGCGAGGGCATAAGCCATGCCGGTTAATCCCAGTTGGGGTAAAACGTTTCGCCAATCCAAAGTGACTGGCGTCGCTGAAACAGGGGTAGTGGCGGCGGGTATTGTCGCCGGTTTTTTAGACGAAATTTTTTGTGCGATAGGGGATGGTGTTCCACTTTCAGAAGAAGGCGTTTTGTTAACAGATAATACTGGTGTAAAAGCTAACATACGCAATACCGTCATTTCAAAACCCTGCGCAGGGCTAGGTGTGAAAGCTAAATCACGTTTACCCAATAAAGCAATTTGATAATACAATTGCAAATCTTCAGACGTAAATTGTGCGGTGAGTGAGGAAACGGCTTCATCAACAAACGCGGTCGATTTACCCAAAACCTGTAATAGAGCCATTTGATGAAAAAGACCAATCATGTCATCAAGTAATTGGTAAAAATCAGGCGCGCGCTCAGAAAGATGAGCGACAGCTTGCAAGGCGGCTTGACCATCCCGCGTAGCCAACGCTGTAACCAGTGGAATTAAATCGTGCTGTGCTACACTGCCAAGCATGGCATACACTTCTTTCGCACTCACGGTGCCATTTCCATAAGCAATTGCTTGATCAAGCAAACTTAAGGCATCGCGCATACTGCCATCGGCGGCTATCGCCAGTTTTTCTAGGGCAGGTAGTTCAAACGTCACTTGTTCGACCGTGCAAATGTGCATGAGATGCTGCGTAATTTGTTCAGGTGTGATGCGTTTTAAATGAAATTGCAAACAACGCGATAAAATAGTGACCGGTAAGCGCTTAGGATCGGTTGTCGCTAAAATAAATTTTACGTGCGCAGGTGGCTCTTCCAGGGTTTTCAATAAAGCATTAAAGCTATGATTGGAAAGCATGTGCACTTCGTCAATCAGGTAAATTTTGTAACGGCCCTGGGTGGGTGCATACAAAACATTTTCAAGTAAATCGCGTGTGTCTTCGACTTTAGTGCGCGAAGCAGCATCCACCTCATGCAAATCAAGAAATTGTCCTGCATCCACGGCGCGACAGGTAGGGCAAGTTTCACAAGGTTTTGCCGTGATACTCGTTTCGCAATTTAAGCATTTTGCCAAAATACGACCTAAGGTGGTTTTACCCACGCCGCGTGTGCCCGTAAACAAATAAGCGTGATGCAAACGTTGTTGTTCCAAGGCATTGGTTAACATTCGTAGAATGTGTTCTTGCCCAACCATGGATTGAAAATTGTGAGGACGCCATTTTCTGGCTAAGACTTGGTAGCTCATGCGTTGTAATCATTTCCCTATACGTATAAAGGATGATCATAACCGAAATCGATAAGTAGCGAGCACCAGCCACACTTCAGCGCACGTATCAGTCGCTACCGTTGCTTCCTTCCGGACCTGGCGGGGTTCACCACCTAACGTCGCGAAGGGACCGACACCCGCTACTTATAGATTTCGGAGAGAGAGGGATTCGAACCCTCGAAACGTCGTAAAACGTTTACACGCTTTCCAGGCGTGCTCCTTCGACCGCTCGGACATCTCTCCAGTCAAACTGCGCGTAAGGTTAAACTAGAAAATTGCTTTGTGCAAATAATCTTTCTTTTTAACCACTCACTTAGGTATCTTGACAATTCGAAGCTGGCCCTTTGTTTTTATCCATGGCTCGTCGGGCTCCGCCCTCCTGCGCTTTACTTCCTAAAAACAAAGGGCCAGCTTCGAATTGTCAAGATACCCTACTGAATAATAATTCGAGCGTATCGTGATAGATATCGGCTAGGCATTCAATGTCAGCCAGCGCTACGCCCTCATTGATCTGATGCGCCGTAGCATTCGAAACGCCTAATTCAATCACTTCAGCGCCAGTAGGCACGATAAAACGGGCATCGGAGGTGCCTCCCCCCGTCGAAAGTTGAGCAGGGTGGCCCATTTTTGCTTGGATGGCTTGTTGTGCTGCAGCCAATAATTTGCCCTTTTTAGTTAAAAAAGGCGCAGCACTCACGTGCCAATCGAGATGATAGTCGAAATGATGTTTATTTAAGATACTTTGCACTCGAGCTTGCAATTCTTCTGCTTTTACTGCGGTTGAAAAGCGAAAATTCATGCGTGCTTCTAAATGGCCAGGGATCACATTCGCAGCACCCGTGCCGCTATGGAGATTGGAAATTTGGAAAGTGGTGGGTGGAAAATCATCATTACCCTGATCCCAAGTGGTTTTAGCCAATTCATCCAGAGCAAGCGCGCTCAAGTGAATAGGATTTTTGGCGAGATGCGGGTTGGCAACATGACCTTGTTTACCCAATACCGTTAATGTGCCATGCAGGGAGCCACGCCTTCCCACGCGAATTTGATCGCCGGTGTGTTGATTGCTACTGGGCTCACCCACGATGCAATAATCAATTTTTTCACCCCGGTTTTGTAACGCCGCGATCACTTTTTGAGTGCCATCCACCGATGGTCCTTCTTCATCACTCGTCAATAAAAAACCAATGGAACCAGGGAAAGTCGGGTATTGGCGGGTGAAACGCTTAACAGCAATTAGCATCGCTGCAATGGCACTCTTCATGTCTGAGGCGCCCCGTCCATAAAGCACGCCCTCGCGAAGCGTGGCTTGAAAAGGGGGTGAAGTCCACTGGTTAAGAGGGCCGGGTGGCACCACGTCGGTATGGCCGAGGAAGACTAACAAAGGATGGGTATTACCTAAACGTGCCCATAAATTGTCTACGTCTCCAAAACGTAAGGTTTCGCATTGGAATCCTAGATTTTTTAAAAAATCGGCAATCAGCGTTTGGCAGTTGGCGTCATCTGGTGTTACGGAAGGGCAATTAATCAGTGCTTCAGCCAGCTCAAGCACGGGTGTTTCTATGTCAGTATCGAGGTTTGGCATTAGTCAACGGCTCTCAGTAATTCGTTTAAGCCCACTTTTTCCCGCGTTTTAGCATCCACCTGTTTTACAATAACAGCACAATAAAGACTATAGTGGCCTTGTTCCGATGGCAAGTTGCCCGGAACAACCACAGAGCCTGCAGGCACGCGACCATAGGTAATGTCACCCGTTAATCGGTTATAAATGCGTGTGCTTTGGCCAATGTAAACACCCATGGAGATAACGCTACCTTCTTCAATAATAACCCCTTCGACAATTTCAGATCGCGCACCAATGAAACAATTGTCTTCAATGATAGTTGGATTGGATTGCAAGGGTTCGAGCACACCGCCGATACCCACACCACCTGACAAATGCACGTTTTTGCCAATCTGGGCGCAAGAACCGACAGTTGCCCAGGTATCCACCATGGTGCCGCTATCGACATAGGCGCCAAGGTTAATGTAAGAAGGCATCAACACCGTATTAGGTGCTAGATAGGCGCCTTTTCTTACAATGGCATGAGGGACGACGCGAACGCCTGCTTGCTCAAAATCTTGCTCTGAGTAATGCGTAAATTTTAACGGTACCTTATCGTAAAATTGCGTGAATTGAGCCGGCATCACAGTATTGTTGTGCAAACGAAAATACAATAAAACCGCTTTTTTTAGCCATTGATGCACTTCCCATCGACCATTTATTTTCTCGGCAATACGTGCTTTACCGCTGTCTAATAAATCAATGACTTCAAGCACAGCTTGTTTTATTTCTGTGCTCGCCTGTTGCGGAGAAAGTTGCGCGCGCTCAATGAATGCATTTTCAATAATGGATTGCAATGCGTGCATAAATAATTTCCAAAGATTAAATGGAACATATAGTGACGAGTTTTTCTTTCGTTTGTCAATTTTCTTTGCAAGCAAAGTGCGATTTAATTTTTAGGTAGCAGAATTTATGATAAGATACAGCCCTTTGAAAGTGGCTAGAAATAATTTCCATGAGACCAATGCGCATCACCCAAACCAAAGAAGTAGCTAATGCTTTTCATGTGTACTCCCGTCTTTTTAAATACGTACGAAGGTATTGGTTTGCACTAATTATTGCGGGTGTTGCCAGCATGCTGTATTCGGGGGTCGATGCATGGTTTATTTATTTTCTAAAACCCTTACTCAATCGTGGGTTGGTTGCGAAAAATCATCACTTCTTGCATTACGCGCCTTTTCTGGTGTTGGGCGTATTTATGTTTCGTGGCATTGCGAGTTTTTTTTCAAATTTTTATATTGCGGCTGCTTCGCGCAGTGTGATCATGCGTTTGCGTCAAGATTTATTTGCGCATTTACAAAAACTTCCCGCTAGCTACTATGACCACAATACAACAGGAAAAGTACTCTCAGTGCTGCTCTATGGCGTGGATCAAGTGGCCAATGCCAGTGCTGAAGTGTTAACCACTGCTATTCAATCCACCTTTTTAATCATCGGCTTAATTGTGGTGATGTTTTCCATTAGTTGGAAATTAACTTTTCTTTATTTCATTATTTTACCGCTTGTCACCGTGATCATGCGGGTTACTAGTTTGCGTATTCGTCGCTTGAGTTTAAGTATTCAAGATTCTATCGCTGAAATTAGCCATTGTGCGGAAGAAAATATCGAAGGCTATAAAGTCGTGCGTGCATTTGAAGGGCAAAACCACGAAATTGAAAAATTTAATCACGCTGCGTATATCAATCGTCAACGCGAAATGAAAATTGTGACTGCACGTTCAATCAGTACTTCCGCGGTTCAATTCATTACCGCGACTGCTTTATCGCTCACTTTGTATGTGGCTACCTTAGACATTGCGGATTCTTTATTAACGCCCGGTGGTTTTGTGGCCATGGTGGCGGCGATGTTGGCTCTATTAAAACCCATGAAAGACTTGGCTTTTGTACAGAATAAACTTTATCGTGGCTTGGCGGGTGCACAAAATGTGTTTGAATTATTGGATGAGCCAATTGAAGTTGATCAAGGTCATTACACAACAACACGTGCTCAAGGCAAAATCCATTTCTCACACGTGAGTTTTAATTATAACGATGCCAAAGAAGTGTTAAGTGATATTCATTTCACCATAGAGCCTGGCGAAATCGTTGCACTCGTGGGACGTTCTGGAAGTGGTAAGTCGACCATCGCCAGTTTATTGCCACGTTTTTATAGTGATTACACGGGCAAAATTTATTTGGATGATGTGCCGACGGATGACTACTCTTTGAAAGAGTTGCGTCGTCAATTTGCATTGGTTTCACAAAACGTGACTTTATTTCATGATACTGTGGCAAAAAATATTGCTTATGGGCGTTTTGATAATGTCACCGAAGAAGAAATTATCATGGCAGCAAAAGCGTCTCATGCCATGGAGTTTATTGAAAAATTGCCAGGCGGTTTAAATGCTTTAATTGGAGAAAATGGAGTGCTGCTTTCCGGTGGTCAACGGCAACGCATTGCGATTGCGCGCGCCATCATTAAAAATGCACCCATTCTCATTTTAGATGAAGCAACGTCTGCTTTAGATACTGAATCTGAGCGCTACATTCAAGCAGCATTGGAAGAGCTCATGAAAAGCCGCACGACCTTAGTCATTGCGCATCGTTTATCAACGGTGGAGCATGCGAATAAAATTGTTGTCATGGATGAGGGTCGTATCGTTGAAATCGGCAATCATGAAGAATTAATTGCTCGTGATGGGCATTATGCACGTCTGTATCATATGCAATTTAAAGATGCACAAACACTAACGGAAGTCATCAATGCTTAATGGGGTTCGCTATTGGTATCGCCCCCGGCTACATTGGTTAATGATTGTCTTATTGCCTTTCACTTTTCTTTTCTTTCTAGTGATCCAATCACGTTATTTATTCTATCGATGTGGCTTATTCAAAACACATCGATTTCCTGTGCCGGTAGTGGTTATCGGTAATATCATCGTAGGTGGCACAGGGAAAACACCACTTGTTATATGGCTTGCTCATTACTTGCAAACCCAAGGTCATCGTCCTGGTATCGTGAGCCGCGGTTATGGTGCAAAAAGAAAGGAGAAAGTATGCGTAGTGACGCCGTATTCGAATGTTGATGAAGTAGGTGATGAAGCATTAATGATAGCGCGACGCACAAAATGCCCGATGGTCGTGGGAAAAGATCGCGTATTGGCAGCGCAAACATTATTAACTCGCTACGATTGCACGGTTGTGATTGCGGATGATGGTTTACAGCATTATGCCTTGGAGCGCGATATCGAAATCGTGGTGATGGATGGAGAACGTCAGTGGGGTAATGGTTATTTGTTACCAGCAGGCCCATTGCGTGAGCCATTGGCACGGTTAAAAAAAGCAGATTGTGTGGTAGTAAAAAATGGCACGGATAAATTTGCAATGCATTTACAGCCCCAACCCGTAACCCATTTGAATGGACAGCAAACAACGGTCTTAGAAAACTTTAAAGGTAAAACCATCCATGCAGTAGCAGGCATTGGGCATCCAACCTCTTTTTTTAACATACTAAAAAGAGCAGGTTGCCAGCTTATTCCGCATGCATTTCCGGATCATCATCGTTATATAGCAACTGATTTACTGTTTGACGACAATCATCCAGTGATCATGACAGAAAAAGATGCAGTGAAATGTGTTGTCTTTGCTAAGGAGAATTTCTGGTATTTACCGGTCAATGCTGAATTAAGTGACGACTTCAAGACACAGATCATGACATTAATTAATAGAAGGAGTGTAAATAATGAAATTGAAATGGCTTAGTCAATTAGTGATGATAGCAAGTATATTGCCTGCGATGGCCGTTGCAGCGAATTACACGTTAACTAGTAATAATGGTTATCACACATCAAAGCAAGCCAGTGCGTATCACACATCGTCAACCAACGATACTATTTACATGGAAGATAAACCCAATATTAGTATCAGCGCACAACATCCTGAATTTACTTTACAACTTAAATCAAATCCCACCACAGGTTATGCGTGGTTTTTGCGTGATTATGATTCCCATTTTATCGTGCCAATTAAACATTCTTTTCAAGCAGGAAATGCGAAATTGTTAGGGGCGCCGGGTTATGAATTTTGGACATTCCAAGTAAAACCCGATGCGTTTGTAGTGCCTCATCAATTAACCATTCGTTTTGTATACATTCGACCTTGGCAATCCACTGACAATGGTACACAAATGATTTTTCGCATCACCACAGAAAAATAATTAACTTTTTAAGCAAAGGATAGCGAAATATGTCATTGGAATATGAAGCTATTTATTATGCAGCGCTTCGTCAAGATAAAAACGCACTTAATGAAGCACTAAAAGATAATGTTATTAACCTATACGAAATGCGTCAGTTCAACGTAAGTTTAAAAACCACGCATTGCATTGTCTCACCCGTCATGCAATTGGCTGCTGAAAATAACAAAGAAGCAGTCGAGTTTTTATTGCAACACAGGGCAAGCAAGCATGATGCTTTGCGAGGTTATGCCATGTGTAATTCTCCCGAAGAAAAAAATTATTTTGATAAAGAAAATTATGCAAGCATTCGTGCGGCTGTGTTTGGACGTGCTTTTAGCGGTCGTGTTCAAGATGTCAATGCGCTGATGCAAATATACAAAAAAGATAATCTGTTTATTAGAGAAGCTGTCCATGGTTATATCTTTGGCAATCATCAAAATGCCGCTCGAAAAATTGCTCCTGCATCAATGCTGAATGGTGTGCTGGCTTTTAACTATGGCATGCAGGGTAATAAATCGAAAATAGAATCGCTATTGACGCATGCTAAACAGAAAGATGAGATCATGAATGGGGCAGTAAGTGGTTTTGGTGTGGGTGGTCGCATTGATCTATTAGATGCATTTATTAAAAATAAAAATAAATTGTATTCCGATAAAAACACCCAGGTTAAATTGCTGATTAAAGGTGGACATATTAGAGAAGTTGAGAATTGTTTGTTAACCAGTGATGCCAATGAATGTCAATCCATCTTAATGATCGCAATCGAAGAATTTGCAAGTAATGGCCGTTATAAAATGATGCAAACATTTCTTGATCGATTAGCTGCGCATCCCAATGCTTTGTACGAAGGCAAGAAATCTGCTATTAAAGGCTTGTTAGCAAGAGATGCATACAACGTCATTATTTTGCGGTTTAACATTTTGTTAAGACGAAAGTTATTTAAAGAAATTGCTGCATTAGAAGCTTATAGCGAAGAAGTTCGTGAAGAAGGTGATGATAAAAAATGCAATGCTGTTCTTCAGTTTACAACAACTATTCGGGAAGAAATATTAGATTATTGCCTAGGTAAAAACGATCGACAAACTGCGCTTACTAAACTTAATCAATTGCTGACTGATAATGCCAATTTAATAAAGGATGACAGAACCATAACCAATATTGTGTTGCACATTGCATTTGCATTAACAGGCATCGGTTTGATTGTGATGTTAGGTAAAAAACTCTTCTATAAAGATCATTCATTCTTTATCGATCAATCCAAACCACGCAGGATGCTGACTGATCTTGAAACGGAGTTCAGAAAGGCGTGCAGTCTTTAGGTGTTAGTCGCAATGCCATTTTTCGGGAGATCCCTCGTCGCAAAAAACGCTCCTCGGGATGACATGGTGGAGTGATAACACGTTTCCTAAGCGTATGTCATTCCCGAGATCCCTCGTCGCAAAAACGCTCCTCGGGATGACATGGTGGAGGAGTGATAACACGCTTCCTAAGCGTATGTCATCCCGAGGAGCGTTTTTTGCGACGAGGGATCTCCTTGGGTTTTACCATGCCCTCTATTGATGACTCGTTAACTTTCCATCTTTAAAAATCAACTGTTGAGGTGGTGTGGAGTTATAGAAAAAAGTCGTTACTTGTATTTTTTTCGGTGGTGTACCCGTATCGGGATTGCTTTGTCTGGTAATGAAACTGGGTTCGCCGCAAGCAGTTTTAATGGCTTCACGCGTGTCACCTAATTGGATATTACGATTATTACAAATAGTGGTTGCCCCCACCCCGATACCATTGACACTAATATTGATTGCTTTGCCATTTTTGTCGAATGCTACGGATGTTTTGAGTGTGCCTTGCCCTAATTGATTCGCGCTTAACATTACTGATTGTGGAATATAATAATTCCACTCTTGCGGCACCAAAGGCTCCACTTCTTTCGTTTCGATGCGATCGGGTTTGCCACAAGTTTGTTGTATTTGTTCAATAGAATAGCCGAGATTGATTTGATTGAAATTAGTAGGACAAAAAAATGCGTAACTACTGATAGGCAAACAAAAACCTGCTACATATAGACATCGCATCCACATAGACATTGTTACCTCCTTAATCAGTGGAATGATCTTCAGGGTAATGGTTATTGTTATTTTTATTCTCCGTCGAATTTTTTTTATTGGGACGAGGTGCTGATAAAATGCCGCGATCTTGGTGTAAAAAACCACTTTTTGTCCATGGCATGCGTCGATAATAAGGTAAAGGTTCTTCGGGATTAAACAAAGGATATTTAATGATTTCAAAATACGGCGAATAATCAAAATCTTTCGGTGTAAAAAGATGAGGGTTGCGGTGAAATAATTCGACGCTGTGTTGCTCATCTTGTTTGATGTAAGGCAAAATGGGAAATTGTACCGAGGTAAATGCTTCAGCAATTAACGAGGAACAAATGCCACTTTCAGCTTCTCCTGTCGATGTTCTAAATAATGAAGATCCCCACCGTCGTGGCAATAGCGTCCAAGGTAACATAAAGCGTGCTAAATCCATTAAATGCCGCACATTGTAAGGTTGACCCAAAGCACGAAGCGCATAATTAATCACTAAATGAATATCGGCTGGACTGATGCCAATCGGACGGCAAATGCGAATGTGATGGTGACGGTAACTGCTGAGTGTGGATAGGACAGTACCTTGATCCAACATATCTTCAATAATTAAACGCACATTGTCTTTGGCATCTGTGTGTTCACGAATGATTTTTTTTAATTCTTCATCTTCAAAATCAATTAATCGGCCAATGTACAAGGCTGCATGTGTCCAAGAGCTTTGTGTGATGGTACGAATCATTTGACTGATACGACTTCGACCTTCAATTAACAACACATCACCTGGTCGAATTTCATATTTTAAGCGACTGAAATCATACGGCATGAGGTCAGTCGCTGGAGGTTCATACATAATCCATTGATAGAGCTTTGCTCTTAGCTTTCGGTAGAGCTTCCCTAACATGTGATGTCCTTATCACCCAATAATTATTTATTATACCTGTTTTGCCAGTTCCTTTGCATAACCAATATAGTCGGCTGGGGTTAATGCTAAAAGTCGTGCCTTAACATCCACTGGTAAATCCAAACCTCCAATAAAATCCTTTAAAATGGCTGGGGTAATGGGTTTGCCACGGGTAAATGCTTTTAATTGTTCGTAAGGTTGTGGCAATCCATAACGACGCATCAAGGTTTGAATGGGTTCTGCTAACACTTCCCAATGTGCATTAAGATCAGCAGCAATCACGTCTAAATTGGGTTCGAGCTTGCTTAGACCTTTTAGCGTGGATTGGTAAGCGAGTAGGGAATGCCCAATGGCAGTGCCAATATTTCTTAATACGGTGGAATCAGATAAATCTCTCTGCCAACGCGAAACGGGTAGTTTCACGATCATGTGTTCAAAAAGGGCATTGGCAATACCTAGATTACCTTCCGAGTTTTCAAAATCAATCGGATTCACTTTATGTGGCATGGTGGACGAGCCCACTTCATTTGCCACTGGTTTTTGTTTGAAATAATTAATTGCAATGTAAGCCCAGGTGTCACGATCAAAATCCAGTAGGATTGTATTGATGCGCATCATCACTGCAAAAAATTCAGCAAGGGTATCGTGCGGTTCAATTTGTGTGGTGTAAGGATTCCAAGTTAACCCCAGATGAGTCACAAATTGCTGACTGACATTTTGCCACTGAACATCGGGATAGGCAGCGGCGAATGCATTGTAATTTCCCGATGCGCCATTCATTTTACCGAGGATCTCAACATTTTTAAGTTGGTGAATTTGACGTTCTAAACGTGCAATCACGTTCGCAAATTCTTTACCTAATGTAGTGGGGGAGGCAGGCTGCCCGTGTGTGCGCGCTAACATTGCTGTAGCTGCATAAGTATGTGCGATTTTTTTTAGCGTCGTTAGAATGTCACGCAAGGCAGGTAAAATGCAGGTATCGCGTGCTTCTTTTAACATTAAACCGTAGGCGAGGTTATTGATGTCTTCAGACGTGCAACCAAAATGAATGAATTCTGCTAATTGCGTTAACTCCGCATGGGCATTCATGCGTTCTTTAATGAAATATTCAACCGCTTTGACATCATGATTAATGGTTGCTTCAGTTTGTTTGATGTGACTTGCATCTTCTAGCGAAAAATTTTCTGCTAGAAGATGCAACGTTTTTTTCGCGGTAGGATTCAAATTCGTTAACTCAGGCAATTTAGCCCATTCTAGGAGCGCTTCTAGCCAGCGTATTTCAACCAACACACGAAAGCGTATCAAACCGTATTCGCTAAAAATCTGACGTAAAGGGGTGATTTTTGCCTGATAACGGCCGTCTAATGGCGCAATGGCCATTAACGCTGTATTGTCCATTTTAAACTCCTGAATCACTATGAAAGATAAAAAAAAATCGCAGACCCAATGATACCATCCCTAAAACAAATATCACTCCTTAATAGGCGGCTTCAATAATGGCTCCGCCCAAACACTGGTTGTCTTGATAAAAAACAACTGACTGTCCCGGCGTCACGGCGCGTTGGGGAAGATGAAATGAAATCGTATAACCTTGCGCATTTTTTTCTATCCGGCAAGCTTGATCCTCTTGCCGATAGCGTATTTTTGCCTGTGCAGTAAGGGGTAGTGCGGGTGGTGTATTGATCCAATGAAGCGTGGTGGTGGTTAAGTGTTGTTTGAATAGTGCAGGGTGTTCGCCTTGTGCAATTTTTAAGACATTGCGGGCCAAGTCCTTTTCCACCACATACCAAGGGGATTCTAGCTTGCCTTTGCGTCCTCCGATCAATAAGCCTTGTCGCTGTCCGATGGTATAAAACATCAAGCCATCATGCTGTCCTAGAACTTCGCCATCCAGTGTTTCAATCGGACCCGGTTGCGCCGGTAGGTATTCACTCAAAAATTGTTTAAATTTACGTTCACCAATAAAACAAATACCCGTGCTATCTTTTTTAGTTGAATTTTGAAATCCCAATTGCTTAGCAAGGATGCGCACTTCTTGTTTGGTTAATTCACCGACAGGGAAAAGGCTTTTTTGAAGTTGCGCTTCATCCAAGGCATGTAAAAAATAGCTTTGATCTTTTTGAGCATCACAACCTTTAAGTAAATGCGTTGCAGACGCCGTCTGCGCAATGCGTGCGTAATGTCCTGTGGCAATGTAATCTGCGCCGCGATGAATGGCATAATCTAAAAAAGCGCGAAATTTTATTTCTTTATTACACAGAATGTCAGGATTGGGTGTACGCCCAGCGCGGTATTCTTGAAGAAAATGCGTAAAAACACGTTCCCAATAACGGTCTGAGAAATTAATAACTTCGAGAGGAATATTCAATTGATCGCAAACTGATTGTGCATCAGCAATGTCTTGAGTGGCAGGACAATACGCATCCGTATCATCACCTTCCCAATTCTTCATGAATACACCCGTGACACGATGGCCGGCTTTTTTAAGCAAATAAGCGGCGACCGATGAATCGACGCCACCTGACATGCCAACGATGATGTGAAGGGAAGAATTATTCTGCATAGCTAATCTCACGTATTGAGCATTTTTTCATAAAGTGAAAAAATGCTCAAATGCTTTTAAGTATATTTCCTCGTTGGTGATGCCTCAGCAGGCGATTCAGGGTTTTGGTGGTGGCGGAAAAAGTTTGTAATTCTTAGCTAGAATTAATAATTCATTAAATAAAGGATCTTCAGTTCCTGCAGGCAAAACAGCTTGTTTTTTTGCAGGAAACATGCCTGGAGAATAAGGGGAGGATGGTTTTGGAGAATCCTTCATTTCTTGAAGTAATTGCTTTACATCCAACAACAGTTGCCCTTCAAATGCTTGTAAATAATCGCCATTAAGAACTTTATTTTCATCTTCAATGTATGATTGACGAACCTTTCTTTCTTCTTCAGGCAATTGAGCCAATTCATTCTCATCATCTGGCAGTGCGATGATTTCTTTAAAATTAAGACGATATAATTTAGCAAAAGACGCATTCGCAGTAGAAATAATATTACTCATTTGCATGTAATAAGGATTATTCAATTGCCAGACAGACATTAACGTCCTCTCAATATTTTGCACATCATATAAAATTTTAGGTGCAAACTCTGCAATCCAATTCGAATGTAAGGATTTTGTATGCATTGGGTCGACGTATCGATCAAGCAATTCCAGGGTGCGGGCATAACGTTCTTTGCGATTGATTGGTAGATCATATTCAAACTTTAAGGCAGCAAGGTGTTGCTGTTCAAGCGCAATCAGCGTTTTCAGGATATGATAAGAGGAAGCCCAGTTAAGTGAACTGATAAGATTAAGATCCACTCCAATAGCCGCAATAATCGCCAAGACAGGAGTTATTTCTGCAAAAAAGTCTTTGGTCTGAAAGCGAGTGTCTATCGTTAATTTTTTACTTGTAAAAATAGAGGGTATTAATCTTGAAATAATCACTTCTAATCGATTGGGAATCATCTTCACGCCATCAGAAGATGCGAAAAGAGGCGTTTTTTTTAAGCGACATTCGAATTGATGGAGTGCTGGAATAACGGCTGTAATGGATGGAGAAGTGGATGCCTTGGCAAACATAGAAGGAATTTTCGAGAAAAGCGCGTTCAGCGCATTAAGATCTTTTTGAGAAAGTTTTAATGGATTTTCTTTATCAATATCTTCAAAGGGAAGATCGTTTTGTTCTGCAACCCAGTGAATGATGATGTTTTCAAAGGCAGTCATCGTCCAAATATATTTTTGGACGTTTTCATACTTGATATTTTTTGAAGCTTCAACCAGCGTAAGAAGTTCTTCGGAGGCGCAAAAATCATCCAAGGCCCAATGAGACTCTATGTCCTGTTCAGATGCGGATGTTTCTTGTGTTTCCATTGATGTGGGTTCGTTTTCAGTAACCATCCCCATGTCATCGGGATGGGTAAAGTTATCTCCTCCCAATGATTCGGACTCGATAATGGGTGAAGCCCATAACTCTCTTTCAATATCAGTGTCAGATCCATAGACGGCTTCTGGTTGAGTCTCTAACCCTGATGGGGTCAATGCCACTTCACCTTCTAAGGAGACAGTACTTGATGAGGAATCATACCCATCCCCATTGTTGGAATTATAAAAACGATTAAAACTCATTTATTTTCTCCATCGCGTGTGTTTGTTTCAAATTTAGATTTTTTAATTATTAATGCAGCTGATTTTTAGCGGATTGGGCATTTTTTCGTTCATGAAAAAATGCCAATCTCTTTATAGGCAAAAATTAACTTAAAGTTCTGCTGAAACTTGGTGTTGAGAGAGTAAGTTGTTGAGTATTTGCTAAAGTATAAAATTTTCCTTTTGTTAAAGCATTTAATTTCTTTAACAATGGATCAGATTTTGAAAAGAAACTTATTGAACTTGGCGATTGTTTTTTCTCATCTTCAAGTATGTCGCGCATCCATTGATGGATGCTTGCTAAAATTTCTTTTTCTTTCCTCGCTTGCTGTATTTGAAGGATCTCTTTTTCATCCGTTGTTAATTGAGAAAGGTCCTTATCAAGATAAAGTGAAGAAACGGAATCACTTACTTCGAGAACAAATTCTTTAAATTTTTTATAGGAGGGGTGATTATGCTTCCATTCGCCAGAATGCTGTAATGCATAAACAATATTTAATAGGTCTTTTAAAATTCTAGAAGGTGCAAATTCAGCACGTTGAATAACAAGGTGATGATTTGTTGCTAAAATCCACAACTCCCATAATAAAGGATCGGAGTCTTCAGATAAGAGATTTAATGGATCTGTTTGATCGTGACATATTTCATTGATCAATTGAATGAAGTCTACTAAAAACTTCTCTTCAAATTTAACTAATTGATCATCATCCAGAACGTTATCTTCCTGGGCACGTCGTTTTTCTTGTACCTTTCTTTCCTTTTCAGGTAATTGAGACAATTGCTCATCACTCAAACGCTCAGCCACTTCTTTGAAGTTGAGACGATATAAATCTTTTAAAGATTCACTTGTTTTTTTGATGAATGCATGAACTTTTATATAAGCAGGATGTTGAAAATTCCAATTTCCATCTTGGACTAAAGATATTGTTATGCTAAATAAATCTTTTAAAATTTGAGGATGAAATTCTGCAACCCAATTGGATTGTATGGATTCCAGTGTCTTTTTATCCGTCACATATTTATCGAGAAGAGCTTGTGTGCGTGCACTGCCTTCTTTACGAGTGATTGGTAAATCAAGTTCAAAACCTAAATCAATGTAGTGTTTTTCTTCAAGTACTTCGATTGTTTTAATTAGTTTGTACATCTCGATTTGGGTAGGGCGATCAAGATCAATAAAGTTCTTAGAATCAACAATAATACTAAGAATACGCATTTTCTTAAAACTAATATTAAGATTTTTTCCAATATTTTTTAGTAAATTCAATATTGGATTGCAGTCGGTTAGATAATCCTCAGTACCCAGTTCAGTATCTGTCGTTAATTTCTTGGCGGTGAGAATGGAAGGTAGTAATTTTGAAATAATCAACTCTAATCGAATGGATGACTTTGATGCGAATGGCATCTTTTTTAGGCGACGTTCGAACTGATCAAGTGCTGAAATAACTGCTGCTATGGATGGATGAGTTGTTTCGTCATAACTTACACCATGGCTACTAGAACCCGTATTATATTTAGCAAACATGTGAGGTACATTCGCAAGGAAGCGATTAAAAGTATCTAAATCTTCTTTCGATAGTTCAAGCGGATTGTTTTTATCAATTTTATCAATGGGCACTTTCTTTGTTTCAGCTACCCAGTGGACAATAATCGATTGGAAAGCTTCCTTAGACCAAGCGAATTTATCTAGCTTCTCATAGACCACATGGGCTGGCTCTTCAATCCTATCGAAGTTACCTGGGTTTTTAGCATTCTTCTTAGTTTGATCAATAGTGAAGTTTTGCAAAGCATCAGCAGGTGTTTCAACGGGTGACGAAGATGCCATTGGATAAACAGAGAGATTTTGCAGATCAATATCAATATCGTCGGAATTATTAACTCCTGGAGATTCATGCTCGGTAATAGTATTGTTGTTTATAAGATCTTCATACGCTTGTAATCCTTGTAACTTATCTACTTTGTCTTTAATTCGGGTAGTACGTGTGTAACCGAAACCTTTCTCTTCAGCCCATTCGTAATGATTTTTGAGTACTAAACCCAGTAAATGCGGAAAACGATAATCGGGATTATTCGAATTATTTAATTCTTTAATAAAATTAGATGTCCTAAAAGGATGTTTACGTTTATAGCTTTTTTCAGCCGCTAAGAATTCTTTTTCTAAAATTTTTATAATATCAATTAATTTGCGGAGTGGCTCTTTGAGAGTATCTTCCGTAATTTCTTTAATATCGTTTTCAATAGCTTTCAATTTTTTTAGATGCGTCGTGCGTCCCAACGCTTTATAAAGCAACCTTGTGTCATGAATGATGCTATTTAGAACATTTATTTCATCGATTATAGGTTGATCATTGTATTGCATAATAGTATATGGCGTATATGGCATTTTTGTGGGCTCCACTCTTTTGTTTATATCTTTTTCATTAAGTGCAAATTGCGCTTAATTTTTATAGTTTGCGGCATTATACCTGTAAAAAACCAAATCACCAAATCCGTTTCAAAGGCTTGTTCCCTTAAAATCAGCTTGTTAGTATGTGCCTATTTTAAAACGAAAAAAGGATCTAATTTTATGCCTTACCAACATATCCAGCTATCCGAATTTGGCGAAAAAATCACTGTTAATACTGATTTAAGCTTAGCTGTTCCCGACCAGCCCATTATCCCTTTTATTGAAGGTGATGGTATTGGAGTAGATATTACGCCAGTCATGTGTAAGGTGGTGGATGCTGCTGTGCAAAAAGCCTATGGTAACCAACGCAAAATTGCTTGGCTTGAAATTTACGCTGGCGAAAAGGCGACTAAGTTGTATGGCAAAGAGGATTGGTTACCTGCTGAAACGCTCACCGCGTTGCGTGAGTTTGTCGTCGCTATTAAAGGTCCTTTAACCACACCGGTGGGTGGTGGTATTCGTTCGTTAAATGTGACTTTACGTCAAGAGTTGGATCTTTATATTTGTTTGCGTCCTATTCGTTATTTTAAAGGTGTGCCGAGCCCTTTAAAGGAACCTTGGTTAACTGACATGGTTATTTTTAGGGAAAATTCAGAAGATATTTATGCAGGCATTGAGTGGGCAGCAGACAGTGCCGACGCTAAAAAAGTCATTCGATTTTTACGTGAGGACATGCATATCACTAAAATTCGCTTCCCAGAGCATTGTGGTATTGGTATTAAACCCGTTTCCAAAGAAGGTACATCGCGTTTAGTACGAAGCGCTATTCAATATGCTATCGATAATCAAAAAGATTCGGTGACCTTGGTGCATAAAGGAAACATCATGAAATTTACAGAAGGTGCTTTCCGTGATTGGGGTTATGAAGTGGCGCGTACTCAATTCGCTGGTCAATTGATTGATAAAGGTCCTTGGCAAACCATCAAAAATCCTAACACAGGTAAGGATATTGTGATTAAAGACGTGATTGCTGATGCATTCTTACAGCAAATTTTATTAAGACCCAAAGATTATAGTGTTATTGCTACATTGAATTTAAATGGTGACTATGTATCCGATGCGCTTGCAGCACAAGTCGGTGGTATTGGCATTGCGCCAGGTGCAAATATTGGCGATAAAGTGGCTTTATTTGAAGCGACTCACGGCACTGCACCCAAATATGCGGGTCTCGACAAGGTCAATCCAGGCTCCATTATTTTGTCGGCTGAGATGATGTTGCGTCATTTAAAATGGGATGAAGCAGCCAATCTGGTTTTAAAAGGGGTAGAGGGAGCAATTGCTGAAAAAACAGTCACTTATGATTTTGCACGCCTTATGCCAGATGCTACAGAGGTGTCGTGTTCAGGATTTGGAAAAGCCATTATTGAAAATATGTAACTGTCTTCTTAAAATTATGATCAAAAATTGATCAAATCTGATAGCGTTTATACCCTATAAGTATAGATGCTATTAGTGCTTTTTTCCCTGAAAAAAATATATTTTCCCTTAAGGAAAAACTCATCCTCATCGACTATAAAAAAGGTAAGCAAGAAATTTATCAATGGATATGTATAAAGAATATACAGAATATTTGTAACACATGACGTAGCAAGGAAGACCGAATCAGTAAGAGGAGGTGCTATGTTAGATAAAGAACTTGAATATACCTTGAACGTGGCTTTTAAAGAAGCCCGCACTAAACGTCATGAATTTGTGACGGTGGAACATTTGTTACTCGCATTATTAGATAACTCTTCTGTCATGGATGTACTTAAAGCTTGTGGCGCTAATATTAATCGCTTACGCGCTAATCTGGTCGAATTCATTGATCGCACAACACCGGTTATTCCTATTAATATTCATGATCGAGATACACAACCCACATTGGGTTTTCAACGTGTGATTCAACGCGCCGTGTTTCAGGTGCAATCGTCTGGAAAATCAGAAGTGATTGGCGCTAATGTGTTAGCGGCTATTTTTAGTGAGCAAGAAAGTCAAAGCGTGTATTTCATGCGCCAAGAAAATTTAAGTCGTTTAGATGTCATTAACTATATTGCGCATGGTACAACAAAACCACGCACACAAATGCGTGAAGATCACCCCTTCAATCATTACGGTGAAGATCCAGAAGGATTGGGTGAGGAAAACGGGTCGAGTCCTTTAGAATTGTATACATCCAATTTAAATGCACGAGCAAAAATGGGTTTGATTGATCCATTGATTGGACGTAGCGAAGAAATTGAACGTACGATTCAAGTGTTATGCCGTCGGCGTAAAAATAATCCTTTATTAGTGGGTGAAGCAGGCGTCGGTAAAACAGCCATTGCTGAAGGGTTGGCACGTTTAATTCTTGAAAAGAAAGTGCCATCCATTTTGCATAACGATGTGATTTATTCTTTAGATTTGGGCAGCTTATTGGCTGGCACCAAATACCGTGGTGATTTTGAAAAACGGTTAAAGAGTGTGTTGCATCAATTAAAAGAACAAAAGGGTGCTATTTTATTTATCGACGAAATTCACACCATTATTGGTGCAGGGGCTGCATCTGGGGGTTTGATGGATGTATCAAATCTGATTAAACCGTTATTAGCATCGGGTGAATTAACCTGTATTGGCTCGACAACTTACAAAGAATACCGCAGCATTTTTGAAAAAGATCATGCGTTAGATCGACGTTTCCAAAAAATTGATATTAAAGAACCGACCATTGAACAAACGATTGAGATTTTAAAAGGCTTGCGCAGCCGTTTTGAAACGCATCACAGTTTAAAATACACTGATCAAGCTTTAGAAGCGGCAGCTCGATTGTCTGCACGTTATATTAGCGACCGACATTTGCCGGATAAAGCCATTGACTTGGTGGATGAAGTCGGTGCTTATCAGTATTTGCAAACTGAAGCCAATCGCAAAAAAATTATTGATGTGGTCGACATTGAAAAAATGGTCGCAAAAATTGCGCGTATTCCAGAGCGTAATGTGTCTGCATCGGATCGAGAAGTGTTAAAGAACTTAACCCGCGATCTGAAAATGATGATCTTTGGTCAAGATGAATCCATTGAAACTTTAGGTGCTGCCGTGAAATTGGCACGTTCCGGTTTGCGTGATGCCAATAAACCCATCGGTTCCTTCTTGTTCGTTGGTCCTACGGGTGTAGGTAAAACGGAAGTGTCGAGGCAGTTGGCCAAGATCATGGGCGTTGAATTATTGCGCTTTGACATGTCGGAATACATGGAACGCCACTCTGTGTCACGTTTAATTGGCGCACCTCCTGGTTATGTAGGGTATGACGAAGGTGGCTTATTAACGGAAGCTGTGAATAAAACCCCACACGCTATTGTATTGCTCGATGAAATCGAAAAAGCACACCCTGATGTTTTTAATTTACTCTTGCAAATCATGGATCATGGCACTTTAACCGACATGAATGGTCGTAAAACGGATTTCCGTCACACGTTATTGATCATGACATCGAATGCGGGTGCTGAGATTATTGAAAAAGGACACATTGGATTCTTGGCACAAGATGGTTCGGCGGATGTTATGCGAGCGGTGTCTAAGGCTTTCTCACCGGAATTTCGTAACCGTTTGGATGCCATTATTCAATTTAAAGCATTGGATCACAAAACCATACTTTCAGTGGTTGATAAATTTATTTCTGAGTTAGAGGTGCAGTTAGAAGTGCATCATGTGATCTTAAAAGTGGATACAGAAGCACGCGCTTGGTTAGCAAAAAATGGCTACGATAAAAACATGGGCGCACGACCCATGGCGCGACTCATTCAGGAGCAAATCAAAAAACCACTGGCAGAAGAATTGTTATTTGGCAGACTCAGTAAGGGTGGTCACGTTACCGTTACCACCGAAAAAGAAAATTTAAAATTCTTGATTGAAGATACTGAAGTGACCAACGTCAATTAGGCGTGTTGACAATTATCCCGATTTTTCGGTGTCAGAGGTTACAGGGGGTTTGCCACCGCCACCTTCTTTATGTCGAAAAGTGATTCTGCCTTTGGTTAAATCGTAAGGTGTCATTTCTACCGTTACTTTGTCACCCTTCAGAATTCGAATGTAATTCTTACGCATTTTTCCTGAAATGTGAGCTAGCACCACGTGGCCGTTGTCCAATTGCACGCGAAACATGGTATTGGGCAGGGTATCGACTACGGTGCCTTCCATTTCAATTTGTTCTTCTTTTGCCATGAGCCTCTCTCAATACTAAAAACGCCCATTATACCTTTAGCGCTGTAAACTATCCAAATACTTATCCGCATCTAAGGCAGCCATGCAGCCTGTGCCCGCCGCCGTAATGGCTTGACGGTAGATAGGGTCTGCCACATCGCCGGCTGCAAAAACGCCAGGAACACTAGTCGCAGTGGCATTAGGGTTCGTGCCGCTTTTGACTTTGATGTAACCATTGTGCATATCCAGTTGGTTCACAAAAATGTCAGTATTGGGCTTGTGACCAATGGCAATAAAGACCCCTTCAGCATCAAGCGACCGTGTTTCATTGCTAACCACGTCTTTAATACGAACGCCTGTGACGCCTGTTTGATCACCCACTATTTCATCAATCACGCTATTCCAAGCAAAATGGATTTTGCCAGTGGATTTCGCCTTTTCCATTAAATGATCAATCATGATCTTTTCAGCACGCAAGGTATCGCGACGATGAATCAATGTTACGCTGGAGGCAAGGTTAGCTAAATAAATAGCTTCTTCCACAGCCGTATTGCCACCGCCCACGACCACGACTTTTTTATCGCGATAAAAGAAACCATCGCAAGTGGCGCATGCAGAGACACCTTGGCCTTTGTATTTTTCTTCTGAAGGTAAGCCTAAGTATTTAGCGCTTGCGCCGGTGGCGATAATTAAAGCATCGCAAGTGTAAGTGGCTTCACCTTTCAAGGTAAAAGGTTGCTGTGAAAGGTCGGCAGCGGTGATTTCATCAAAAATAACTTCTGTATTAAAGCGTTCGGCATGAATCTTCATGCTTTCCATTAAGTCAGGTCCTTGCAAGCCTTCTTTACCACCGGGCCAATTATCGACATCCGTAGTAAGACTTAACTGACCACCTGGTGTTAAGCCAGTTAGCATAAGCGGTTTTAAATTGGCACGTGCTGCATAGACGGCAGCTGTCCAGCCAGCAGGGCCAGAACCAAGAATAATTAAGCGATGATGTTTATTTGTCATGAGGCATGTTTCTCGTAACGGCTAAGGTGTAATATAGTACGAGAACGTATTTGATGGGTAAACAATTAACTCACTGACTATGAAAAATCCTCAACGACAAGCCATTGATTTTAAAAAAAAGCGACCGCTTTCTATTCAAATGCGGCATCGATTGCGTGAAGGATTGTTTTTGTTGTGCGTTGCTTGCGCATTATTTTTATTCATTTCCTTAGTTACCTACAATAGTCACGATCATGGCTGGTCGAGCACCGGTAGCGGAAATGCCGTGCATAATTTAGGGGGAAGGGTAGGTGCTTGGCTTTCAGATATTTTTTTGTCATTGTTTGGCATTATTTCTTATCTTTTTCCTGCATTGATTATTTTGTCTAGTTGGTTAGGTCTACAAGAAAATAGAGACGTTTTACAAAAACGCTCGCGCGAGTGGATTTATAAAGCATTGGGATGGTTATTGATTGCAGGAAGTACTTGTGCACTGGTTAGTTTTTATTGGCAAATGACTTCTCATTTACCTGCCAATGCCGGAGGAATTTTCGGCGACTTATTGGCGCGAGGCTTATCATTATTATTGAATAAAGCAGGCAGCACTTTATTGTTTGCTACTTTATTATTATGTGGGATTACCTTAGTAACAGGTTTATCTTGGGTCAGTGTAGTGGAATGGATTGGCGAATATGTTTCCCAAGCTTCTGCGTGGGTTAAAAATAAAAGCCGCATGCAATGGTTGCAATTTAAAAATAAAACATTGCCAACAACCAATAATGAAGCTGTGAAAGCTTCCCAAGAACCGAAAATGGCAGCAGAACCCAAAGCATTACCTGCACCGTCTGTTCCGGTGATTATGAAACCAGCGCCGCCACCGGTTATTATTGCCAAAGAACCTGTGCGTGAGAAAAAGAAATACGAAGTCGACCCGTCGATACGTCTTGAACCGGGTGCTTTGCCGCCCTACACGTTATTAAATCCTGCATCACCCATGAACGGTAAACCGTTTGCCAATATTTCATTCGAAGAATTATCACTATTAGTTGAGCAGCGACTATCAGATTTTGGTGTGGAAGCTAAAGTGACGGCCGTGTTACCAGGACCGGTGATCACGCGTTTTGAATTAGAATTAGCACCGGGTATCAAAGTCAGCAAAATTACGGGATTAGCAAAAGACATTGCACGTTCCTTGTCTGCAGTGAGCGTGCGTGTGGTGGAAGTTATTCCTGGAAAATCCGTGATTGGTTTAGAAATGCCAAACGAAAATCGTGAAATGGTTACTTTGCGTGACATTCTTGAATCGCAACGTTATGCAACCGCACGTTCTCCAGTCAGTCTTGTGTTAGGGAAAGATATTTCGGGCAGTGCTGTCGTGGTTGATTTAACTAAAATGCCGCATTTATTGGTGGCAGGAACGACTGGCTCAGGTAAATCGGTGAGTTTGAATGCGATGTTACTGAGTATGTTGTTTAAGGCATCGCCTGAACAATTACGCTTAATTCTTATTGATCCCAAAATGTTGGAATTATCGATTTATGATGGCATTCCGCATTTATTGACACCCGTCATTACCGATATGAAAGATGCAGCGAATGCATTGCGATGGTGTGTTGCGGAAATGGATAGACGTTATCGTCTCATGGCATCGTTAGGCGTGCGCAATCTCAGTGGTTATAACCAAAAAGTGTTGGATGCAATTAAACAAGGTCAACCGCTTTCGATGCCTGCTAGTTTGGTTACCAATGAAGAATCAGCTAAACAATATTTAGAACCTTTACCGCTCATCGTCGTTATTGCCGATGAGTTAGCCGACATGATGATGGTCGTTGGAAAAAAAGTCGAAGAATTGATTGCACGGATTGCGCAAAAAGCACGTGCGGCGGGTATTCATTTAATTATTGCAACGCAGCGTCCTTCCGTGGATGTGATCACAGGTTTGATTAAGGCAAATATTCCCACGCGTATCGCTTTTCAAGTGTCATCGCGTATTGATTCACGCACGATTTTAGATCAGCAAGGGGCGGAGCAATTGTTGGGGCATGGCGATATGTTGTATCTACCGCCGGGTGCGGGGGTGCCTATCCGTGTGCATGGCGCTTATGTCGCTGATGAAGAAGTGCACCGCGTGGTGGCGGCTTGGCGTAGTGTGGGCCAGCCTTCGTACCTTGAAGGAGTCACCGAAGGCAATACGGATAATGCTGCTCATGCTGATGCCGGTGGTGAGCAAGATCCTTTATATGATGAGGCGGTGCGTATTGTGACAGAAAGCCGTCGTGCTTCTATTTCACTGGTACAGCGCCGATTGCGGATTGGTTACAACCGGGCAGCACGTATGATGGAAACCATGGAAGCGGCGGGTGTGGTTAGCACAGCTGATCAAAATGGTTCACGAGAAGTTTTAGTAGGAGAAATGGCCGAATGATGAAATTAATTCTTAAACAAATAGTTAAGACCAGAAAATTAAGTTTAACATTAGCTTTATTTTTTATCGGTGGCAGCCTCTGTTATGCAACACCTGCGACTGATCTTGCGACATTGTTGGATGGTGTGCATACCATGCAAGCCGATTTCACCCAAACCGTCTATGATAACCACCATAAACCGGTTCAAAAGTCCTACGGTCGTATGGCCTTAGCGCGCCCGGGTAAGTTTCGCTGGGAAGTTAAAAAACCTATTCCTCAATTAATCGTCGCCAATGACACGCGTCTTTGGATTTATGATCCGGATTTAGAGCAGGTGACAATTCGAGCTTTACATAAAGCCACAGGTGAATCGCCTGCCATGTTGTTAAGTCAACAGAATGCAAGCATTGATAAAGATTATTCAGTCACATTAAAGGCGGGCAAAAGCGACGAACAACGGTTTGTGTTAGCGCCTCGCAATGCAGATAGCATGTTATCTTCTATTCAAATGACATTTATCAATAAACAATTGCATGACATGCAGCTGGATGATCATTTAGGTCACACGACGCAGATTCAATTTAGCCGTGTGAGCATGAATACACCATTGGCTGCTTCTTTATTTACTTTTAAAAAACCCGCTAATGCGGATGTTATTGATGAAACAAAACACACGTGATGTAGAAGTATCCTTCCAACCACTGGCGGCGCGCATGCGACCGCACACACTGAACGAATTTATCGGTCAAGCGCATTTATTGGGTGAAGGAAAGCCTCTGCGTCGTGCTATTTTGCAAGGTATTTTGCATCCCATGATCTTATGGGGACCCCCAGGCACGGGCAAGACTACCTTGGCATTGCTAATGGCGGAACAAACGCACGCACGCTTTGAACGGTTATCTGCGATTTCTGCCGGTGTCAAAGATATCCGTAAAATTGTGGAAGAAGCTCATGCGGCGCGCAAGGAACATCAACAAGCCACTATTTTATTCGTCGATGAAATTCACCGGTTTAATAAAGCACAGCAAGATATTTTTTTACCCTTTATTGAAGATGGAACGTTTATTTTAATTGGTGCAACGACTGAAAATCCTTCTTTTGAATTAAATAGTGCTTTGTTATCGCGCACGCGCGTGTATGTGTTGAAACGTTTAACGGATGAAGAATTGTTGCAAGTATTACAACGTACCTTAGCTGATAAAAAACGGGGTTTGGGTAATATTCATTGGCAGTTCCCTAAAGAATTGCAACACATTTTGGTAAAAACTGCTGATGGCGATGGACGGCAAGTGCTCAATTTATTAGAAATTTTAGCGGATTTGGCACAAGAGCAGGGCGGCAAGCTTATCGTAACATCTGAATTATTGGCAGAAGTCATTCAAGTCAATTTGCGCCGCTTTGATAAATATGGCGAAGCTTTTTACGATCAAATTTCTGCGTTACATAAAGCTGTGCGAGGTTCAGCGCCGGACGCGGCTTTGTATTGGTTATGCCGTATGCTCGATGGTGGTTGTGATCCGTTGTATGTGGGTAGACGGATGATACGCATGGCCAATGAAGATATTGGACTGGCTGATCCACGTGCATTAACACTCACTTTAGAAGCTTGTGCGGTTTATGAAAGATTAGGCACACCAGAGGGTGAATTGGCACTCGCTGAAGCCGTGCTCTATCTGGCATGTGCGCCTAAAAGCAATGCCGCGTATATGGCCTTCAATGCAGCCATGGCTGATGCAAAAGCCAGTGGCTCATTGGAAGTGCCTTTGCATTTACGCAATGCCCCGACGACTTTAATGAAACAATTAGGTTATGGTAAAACGTATCGATATGCACATGATGAACCTGATGCTTATGCAGCAGGTGAAAATTATTTCCCCGATGAATTAAAGCCGCGCCACTATTACCATCCAACACCACGTGGTTTAGAGGCAAAAATACAAGAAAAATTGGCCATTTTGCAGCAACGTGATAAACAGGCAAAGAAGAAGTAGGTAACGTTTAATGTTGTCATCCCGAGGCGCGTTTTTTGCGACGAGGGATCTCCCAATAAGAAGGAGATCTCTCACTTCGTTCGGGATGACAAACTTCTTAGATGTTTAAGTCTGGACCCCGGTTTATTAACTAACGAAAAAACCTACCGCTTCACCCGTATCACCTCAATCACATCCGGTAGCTGTGCAATACGGTAACGAAGCGCTTCCAGTTGTGTCATATTTTCGATCTGAATCGTAACCAAAATCACAATTGAATCGTGATTTTTTTTATGGTTAGCATGAAAACTTAACAATCGAATTTGCTCATTAACAAATAATGCCGTTAAATCATGCAGCGCTTTCTCTTGGTTTAAAGCACGTATTTTTAAATCCGTAATATAGTGATGCGTTTTTTCTGTGTCCCAATCAATGGAAATGAAACGATTAGGGTTGGATAAATTTGGAATGTTTTTGCAACTTTTTTTATGAATAGAAATACCGCCACTTTGCGTAATGTAACCAATGATGGTATCGCCCGGGATGGGTTTACAACATTTGGCATAGCGCGTTAAAAATCCTGCCGCGCCTACAATGGCATTTTTAGTTTGCAGTGGTTGTAAAGGTGACAATGGTACGGGAGGAAGGATTTTTTCAGTAGTTTTGGGTTGCAATATATGCAGCACATGCCCCATTTTAAGCGTGCCACGTCCAATTGCTGCAAATAAATCTTCTTCACTTTTTAAGTGCAATTGTTTTGCTAAATCAATTAATGAGGTTGATTTCGCTAAACCATGACGAGCTAATTCACGCTCCAGGTGATCTCGACCCTCCGTGATATAAGTATTCCAAGCTTGTTGTTTAAACCAATGCGCAATGCGATTGCGTGCCCGTGATGTTTTTACATAACCTGCTTCTGAATTTAACCAATCTCGACTCGGGCCACCTTCATGGATGGTATGAATTTCAACTTTGTCGCCCGTTTGTAGCGTATAAGTGAGTGGCACAATATGACCGTTCACTTTAGCACCGCGACAGCGATGACCCACTGAGCTATGAATGTAATAAGAAAAATCAATCGGCGTGGCACCATAAGGCAAATCTAAAATATCGCCTTCCGGGGTAATGACATAAACGCGGTCATTTAAAAGTGCAGGCAATGATGCCATGTTGGCATGAGCATTAATTTCTTGATGCCAATCAATCAGCTGACGTAAATAAGTGATTTTAGTTTGATCAGCGCCCAGCGAACGTGCACTTTCCTTATATAACCAATGCGCGGCCACACCGCGTTCGGATTCTTCGTGCATTTCATGCGTGCGAATTTGAATTTCAAAATGTTTACCATCTTGACCAATGACAGCAGTATGAATGGAACGATAACCATTGGATTTTGGATGCGCAATATAATCATCAAACTCACGTAGGATCGGTGGCCATAGACTATTAACGATACTTAGTACGGTATAACAATCTTGCACATTAGGAACAAGAACACGAATGGCGCTGTGATCATAGATTTCTGTTTGATTAACATCTTTGCGCTGCATTTTTAAATAAATACTATAAATGTGTTTTGCGCGCCCCGAAATGTCTGCTTGGATATGCGCTTGCTTAAGACGAGTTTGTAAATCATGAATGAGTTGTTTAATGCGCATCTCACGATCACTGCGGCGTTCAGCTAAAAACTTAGCAATGTTTTTATAGATCACAGGATATTGATAATGAAAAGCGATATCTTCCAACTCCCATTTGATTTGACCAATGCCTAAACGATTGGCAAGCGGGGCATAAATATCCATGATTTCTTGCGCAAATGGATGACGATCTGCGGGTGGGAGCGTTTTGATATCGCGCATGAATGTTAATCGTTCAGCAAGTTTGATGAGCACCACTCGAATATCCGTTGCCATCGCAAGCAGCATTTTTCGAATTTTATCGATTTGTGCAGGATCACCAGATTTCTGATTTTGTAAAGCCGTGATCATATCTATTTTACTAAAACCATTCACTAACTTAGCTGCTGATGTCCCCAATTCTTTGCTCACCAATGTTTCATCAAGCTGTGGGACGGCACCAATAATGAGCCCTGTCGCTACTGTTTCTTGATCCAATTTTAATGACAATAAAACATTAGCAATCTCTAATCCTCTTTCAAGGTAAGGACGACCATAAAAAGTTGTTAAGCCGTGTGATAATTGCCGACTCAGTGCATAGGCATGACGCAAAAGGACAGCATCTTTTTGCGGATAATGTTTGCTTAACCAAGCATCCAGATCAAGCTCGCCATTGGGTAAATAATCAATACTTTCATTTACTTTAACCATTTGCAAATATCCTAAGCTCTGTTTTTTATTATTATAGTGCGTTCTTTTTCATTGATTTATTGCCGTTAATAAAACCTTAAGAAATAAAGTTTATTGTCATGGCGTTAAATTTTAACCTTAGACAATTAGATGTCTATTGTCATCAAGGTTTTCATACAACCCTTAGGAGAATGATCATATGGAAGGTCGCGTTAATCCTGCTGTTAAAAATATACAAAATTTATCTCCCCAATTGCAACAAGTTAAAATTTCTTTTAAAGACCAACTTCCCCGTATTTCTTCTTTTACAGTGGAAGCGCAAGAACATTTATTAATGGTTTGTGAATTGGAAACACTCATTTTAGATTCAAATAGTAGTAAGATAATTATGAGTGAAAAATTATTTGATTTTTTTAAGTATCGTGAACAGCGTTTAAAAAATACGAATGCTGATGAGAGTGTTAAACCTACTTCTGCAGCCAATGTATTATGCAGGCAACTTTCTATTCAGTATGAAGATTTTTTTCAGATAAGCGCATGGATAAAACATAAGCCGAGCGCTTTTGAATTGCGTCACCCCACGCTTCAAGTTGAGCATCAATTAAAAAATAATAAAGATTATCAGCCATTGCGTTGGGTGCGTGGAGAAGATAATGCACTCATTGATATTGGTAATTGTCTTAAGCAAGCAAAAGACTCACAAGATGGTAAGTATCGCGCGACAGAAAATAATCCCAAGGTAACAGGACGTGTATTGTTGGTTACTGAGATTGATAAGGTCATTCGTCATTCTTTTGCGGTGGAGCAATGGGTTAAATCAGAGGCGACGCTTTCTAAGATAGGCAGTGATCATTTAGATGAACTTCTGAATAATGCTAACTATCAAACCCGGAATTTATATGGGGAGGAGGGTGACGCACGCTTGCAGCAGAATGTATTAAATGATTTTGTTCGGCAATTTGATACATTGCATGATCCGCTGTTAGTATTAAAAGTGATAAATACCACTGCATTGAAAAATTTTATGCCTTGCAAAGATATGCGAAAATTAAAGCCTAAAGATTTGCAATCAGACAATGAACAATTGTATCGAGCAAAACTTTTAGTACTAACAGAAGTGTATCGCCGCTCTAAACAAAAAGAGTTTAGTACAACATTATTAGGTAATCATAAGTTACCTGCTGTTGAGGTATACCAAACCTTTCTGATCAGCCAGTATCCACTGAATGAATTTGAAGGGTATATTAGGGAAAAAGAGTCCCAACATGCATCTACCTTATTAGAAGAGAAAAAAACAACTTTAGGATGGAAAAGTGTATTGTTTGCGTTGGTATCATTGTCGATGGAATGGACGCCTGCGTTTGGCGCTGCCAAAGTGCAAAAGAAAGTATTTAATTCCGGTTCCCCATTGACTACTGCGCATTTATCTTTTAATAAACCGGAGGTCAAAAAACAAGATGTTATTCCAGGCATCCAACAATCAGGCAGCGAATATCGACCGAATCAACATGGCAAGCGTTAGATCAGACGTCATGACTTGAATGATGCTCCAAACGGTAGCCGCCACTATACCGGCGGCTGGGATCGTTAAAATCCAAGCCCAAACGATATTTTTAGCGACACCCCAGCGGACGGCTGAAAAACCATTTAACGATCCCACACCAATGATGGCACCGGTAATGGTGTGGGTCGTAGAGACAGGGACACCGAGTAAAGTCGCGAACGCTATCGTGAGTGCGCTCGCAGTATCTGAACAAAAACCGCTAACAGGTTTTAATTTGGTGATCTTCATGCCCATGGTTTTCACAATGCGCCAACCACCAAAACACGTGCCTAACGCAATCACAAAGTTACACAAGATCACTACCCAAGAAGGTACATAAAAATGATCGCCAATTAAATGTGCTGAAAATAATAGGATGGCAATAATACCCATGGTTTTTTGAGCGTCGTTGCTTCCATGTCCCAAGCTAATGAATGCGGAAGATAGAAATTGCAATTTGCGAAACCAGCTATCAATGTGGGAAGGTGTAGAGTAAAAGAAAATACGCGCTGTAATTAGCATGAGTAATGCACCCATGACAAACCCCAACAACGGAGAAATCACAATAAATGCCACTACTTTAGAGATTCCATACCAATCAAGAGGACCCGTGCCCGTACGTGCAATGCTCGCACCCAGCAAACCACCAATCAGTGCATGGGATGAGCTGGAAGGTAAACCAAAATACCAAGTGAAAATATTCCAGAAAATAGCGCCAAGCAACGCGGATAAAATAATTTGCGTATTGATCACGGTTGGATCAATGAGACCGGTACTAATGGTAGTCGCTACATCGACCCCAAAAAATAAAAAAGCAATAAAATTAAAAAATGCTGCCCACAAGACTGCCCAATGTGGTTTTAATACCCTGGTTGAAACAATAGCAGCAATGGAATTGGCTGCATCATGGAACCCGTTTAAAAAATCAAAAAAAAGAGCAAAGACAATGGTGACAACAACAATGGTTAACGTGGAATCCATATTATGAATACTCGAGAATAATGCCTTTTAGGATATTGGCAACGTCTTGGCAGCGATTAATGACCATTTTGCTATGACCGTATATTTCTTTAATTTTAAAGAAAGTTTTAAAATCATTTTCTTCAAGAAATAATTTTTTTTCTCCTGCTAAAACTACCTGATGTGCTCGGCTTTCAACATGATCGATTTCTTGGCAATGATTAAAAATAACATCGGCATTACTTAGCGAATGTAAATTATAAATAGATTGTTTCAGTAAATTTGTCGCCTCAGTGCTTAAGTGAGCCAGTTGAATAGCTTCTTCAGGAACGGTATGTAATTGGTAAAAAGGAAATCGTTGCGCAATGCGATTGATCAAATCCAAAGTATCATCTAATTTACTGGTGAGTTGATGAATATCATGCCGGTCAAAGGGCGTAATAAATGTTTTATGCAATAATTCAAAGCTGGCATGGGCAATATGATCTGCTTCTTCTTCATGTTGAGCAATGAGATCGACATAATATTGTTGATTGTCAAGGTGTTGTAAAAGATGCGTGAACTCTGTCGCAGCCAATACTAATTTATCCGCCGCCTGTTGAAATAATCGAAAAAAGTTCTCTTGGCGCGGTAGAAGACGTTTAAGCATAATTATTTTGCAATCCTGAACTATAGGTGAAGTATTTTAACCTTAAGCGGGGTATTTTGGGAATGCTACTTCAAATAATAAGCCTTGCCCCTGGGGTGGAGTCTTTAAAGTCACCTTAGCGTGATGGAGGTTAGAAATTTGGGTCACGATGGCAAGGCCAAGCCCGCTACCTGGTTCATTTGTGCCCAAAATGCGAAAAAAACGCTCAAATACGCGTTCACGTAATTCCTCGGGGATGCCAGCACCTGTGTCGGATACCCTAAGAATCACATGATGGGCGGTTTCTGCCACTTCGATCTTCACTTCACCTTGGGGTGGGGTATAGCGGATTGCATTGTCCACAATGTTACGGATTAAAATACCGACGGCTGTGTCATTTCCTAAGATAATGGGGTGCGGTGGTCGTGGGGTCAACTCAATTTCGATATTCTTTTCCAGCGCCTGTGGGGCCAAGTAAGCAACGATTTCCGTGGCTAATTTATGCAAATCAAAAGGTTTAACATCGCTTAACGTGTCTTCTTCACCCAAACGACTCAACGTCAGTAATTGCGCTACCACGTGGCTGCTTCGGTCTACACTTTCTAATACATTTTGCAAGGCTTTAGCACGGTCTGCATCGTTATTGGCTTTTAATGCGACTTGAACATGTGTTTTAAGGGCCGCTAAAGGTGTACGTAATTCATGAGCCGCATCGGCTGAAAAACGTTTGTTACGTTCGAAAGCCAATTGAAGACGTAGTAAGAGTTGATTTAATTCAACCACCAAGGGTTTAACTTCAATGGGCACATCGTGGGTTTCAACCGGTTCAAGAAAGGTCGATGCGCGGTTAGAAATCTCATTCGTGACCCGAGTTACCGAACGTAACGCAAAGCTAATAATAAACCATACTAAAATACCAAACACAGGATAAGTAATTAATAAAATGTTGGCATTGCTGTGTGCAATATTATCGCCTAATTCACGGCGTAAGTTATACAATTCTGCAATCACAATACGGACATGCAATTTTTTATCGGTGGTGCTGTAAATACGCCAATCGTTTTGATGAATGACGCGATCACTAAATCCTTCGGGTGCGTCACGTAATGAAATATTGATTTGTTTTGATGAGTGCAATAAAAGATGGCCGTTTTTATCCCATACTTGGAAAAAAAATTTTTGGTTGGAAATGGGTTGTGGTGTGTCGAGGTAATCTTCAATGTCAGTACGTATTTTTGAGTTGGTAGCATACGATTGGTACAGGATATCAATTAAGGAAGCAACACGAATGAGTTGCTCATCAAGGTAGGGCTGAATTACTTGCTCATCCAATAAATAATTACCAATGCCATTGATGGCAGCGGCAATGGTAATACTAAGAAGTAAGCTAATAAGAAGAAAATATCGAATCGAACGAATCATTATTGATCTTTTTTACTTTTTTCGATGGTATACCCAATACCTCTGACCGTGCGTATAAATTCTTGACCAAAACGTTTGCGCAGGTTGTGAACATGCACTTCCAAGGCATTGCTATCCACTTCTTCACCCCATCCATACAAGGACTGAGTGAGATGTTCGCGAGACAAGACACGTCCCGCATTTTCGAGTAATACATGTAGTAATGCAAATTCGCGTCGCGATAAGTTGATAGCTTCGCCTTTGAAGGTGACAGTGTGGGAAGCAGGATCGAGCACAATGTCGTTGTGGACCAGTAGCGGTGCGGCACGAGAAGCAAATCGACGTTGCAGTGCACGTAATCGTGCGAGCAATTCGTATAAATCAAAAGGTTTTGTGAGGTAATCATCAGCGCCGCTGTCTAAACCTTTTACGCGGTCTTCAATGGATTCATGGGCAGTAAGGATAAGAACTGGAGTCGTATCGCCACGCTCACGTAGATTTTCTAGGACAGTAATACCTGGCATCTTAGGTAGACCTAAATCAAGCACAACTAAATCAAATTTTTCTGTACGCAATGCTTGGTCGGCTAATAAGCCATCCTTTACCCAGTCGACTGTGTAACCATCTTGAGTTAATCCTTTACGCGTACCTTCGCCCAGTAATTCATCATCTTCGATAAGAAGTATGCGCATAATGATTCCTTTTCTATCCTATAACTTTAACTTTTTTGCAAAAGCATAGCAATTAATGACCTTAAGCACGTAATAAGTGAAATGGTCTAAAAAAATTCAAAACCTTTTGATTTGTAATAAATGAGATATTATACGGGTGTTCTGCGTAAAATTTATCAATTTTTAAATCTTTTAATAATGTATCAATCGCCGCTGCAATCCGACCGAATAAAATGACCTTGACATGAGGTCGATGAGAAAATAAACAAGTTAATAATTCTTGCATGAAAGGTTTCCAAGCGCGAGCATCTTTTACAGGTGGGCCAGCTTGTAATACCAACGTGGCATTCAGTAATAAAAATCCATCTTGCAAAAGACGTTTAAATAAAGTGTCATTCGTTTGGATTAAATCGGACTTATCGAGTTTGGCAATGGTTTCTTGAGTGCAATGCCGGGCGTCCACCAAACCTTCGGCAATAAGAAGCATTTTGATAAAATTTCTTAACGACGTAGCGCGATTCACTGCTTTGCTTAATCCTTGAGGTGACCATAACTCTTTAACAGCTGCATCCCAAAAAGCATAACCATTGGCAGAGGCTTGTCGAGGGTAAGGGGATTCGCCAAATAAAATGTAGTTTACTTTATTAAGTGGAAGAGAGAAGGCATTAAAAATGGCTTTGGAACCTGGTAGCCAATGATCTGATTGTTGGAGAGTTTGCACATAATGCGGATCAAGTGCAGTCAATCCTTTATCTAGACACTCTTTCCAAGAAACATCAACCGGTGCAAGACTGAATCGTTGCGTTGTCATCAAAAACACTTCCTAGTAGTATCGGCTCATTACATCTTAAAGAGGATGCGCGTATGGATAAAACATTGTTAGAAATACTAGCATGCCCGGTTTGCAAAGGGGAATTGTTCTACGATCAGGCAAATCAAGAGTTTATTTGTCGATTTGATCGACTTGCTTACCCTATCGTTAACGATATTCCCGTGATGTTAGTTTCCCGGGCACGCCGTTTACATACCGATGAAGAATAGTCCGCGGACTATTCTTCATCACTACTACCACCGGTACCACCGGTTTTATTTTTATAAATATCCTCACCTTCGGAGTGACGGTTTGTTCCGTTTTGCGCCTGACGTTGTCCATGATGACGACCATGGCGACGACGCGGCTTAAAGCGGGGGCGATGTTTGCGCTGTTCACCACCGGTTGCGGGCGTACTGCTACCTGGGGTTGATGCAGGTGGTGGCAATTCAATCACTTGAGGCACAGGAAGGTTATTTGATGTTTCTGCACTTGGCACAGGCGCAGAAGGGCGTGGTGCGGGCTCAGCGGCTTGGGGAGCATGATGCGCATGCATAGGAATAGGTTGCTGCTGCGCTGCTGCCGTTGACTGGCCTTCGCGATCGCGTTGCTGCCGTTGCTCACGATTGTCTGAACGATTTTCACCACGATTCTCGCTGCGATTTTCCATCGGACGCTGATCTCGGTGATCATGGCCACGCGTATCTTGAGTACGGTGGTCATGAGTGCGATGTGCATTGCGATTACGATCACCACTACGATCACCTCGCTCACGGAAATCCCGTTGATCGCGTCGTCCGCGATGGCGATGGTGACGATGACGGTTGTTATTATTGGATCGGTAGCGTGGTTGCATGCGCATGTTGCGACCAGAGGAACTTGATCCACCTTGACCTTCTTTCGTAGGTTGTTGCTCTTTTTTCTCAAATAAAAAGGTAAATATTTTTTTGAGAATGCCAGGTTGTCCTGGTTGAGGGTTGATGGCAGGTGTCGTCGTCGCTGCTGCGGTTGCTGTACTCATTTCTTCCATCGAAGAAATTGTCTTTACGACAGGCTCTTGATGAGGTTTTTGTGCAGAAGGCGCATGCTGCTGGCTAGCAGTCTCTTGTTGCTTAATTGCTAACTTGTAGCTAGCAAGCTTTTCATCTTTTTCGTTGATATCAGAGAGACGAATTCGTTCAACTTCGTATTGTGGTGTTAAGAGGTGTGAACTTGGTACCACAATAACAGTCACGTGTTGTCGTTTTTCAATATCGATGATCGCTTGGCGTTTTTCATTCAAGAGATAAGCGGCAATTTCTGTTGGTAAAATAGCACGCACTTGGGCAGTGTTTTCTTTTAAAGCTTCTTCTTCAATAATGCGAATGACAGAAAGTCCTAAGGATTCAATGCCTCGAATTGAACCTTGACCTAAACAACGAGGACACGTAATGCGACTGGATTCACCGAGTGAAGGACGTAACCGTTGTCGCGACATTTCGAGTAATCCAAAACGTGAAATCCGTCCGATTTGAACGCGGGCACGATCGACAGAAAGGGATTTACGTAACCGTTCTTCCACTTCGCGTTGATTTCGAATAGGTGTCATGTCAATAAAATCAATCACGATTAAACCACCAATGTCTCTAAGGCGTAATTGACGTGCAATTTCATTGGCTGCTTCTAAATTCGTCATTAATGCAGTTTCTTCGATATCGCCACCTTTCGTGGATTTTGCTGAGTTAATATCAATAGAAACCAATGCTTCGGTATGATCGATAATAACAGAACCACCGGAAGGCAAACGTACTTCACGTTGAAAAGCAGATTCAATTTGGCTTTCAATCTGAAAACGCGTAAAGAGGGGCGTGGGGTCTTTGTACAATTTTACACGGTTAACAAAGTCAGGCCTGACTAATTTAAGATGATTGATGACATCATTATAGACTTCTTGATGATCAATTAAGATTTCATCAATGTCTTTGCGTAAGTAATCGCGTAGCGCGCGGATAACAGCATTGCCTTCTTGATACACTAAGAAAGGAGCAGAGCGTTCATCGGCTGCTTTCTGAATAACATTCCAAAGTCGCAGTAGAATTTCCAAATCCCATTGCAGTTCTTCTTGGGAGCGCCCGCCGCCGGCAGTGCGAATAATTAAACCCATGCCGTCGGGTACTTGTAAGGAGCTTAATACATTATGCAGTTCGTCGCGTTCTTCATCTTCGATGCGTCTGGATACGCCACCTGCTCGGGGGTTATTAGGCATTAAAACAAGATAACAACCGGGTAAAGAGATGAAAGTAGTTAAAGCAGCGCCTTTATTACCACGCTCTTCTTTTTCGACTTGCACCACCAGTTCTTGGCCTTCTTCCAACACCTCATTGATGCTGGGACGTTTACCAGTATCGCGGAAGTCAGCACGGAAGCAAGAACGAGCCACTTCTTTTAAAGGTAAAAAGCCATGACGCTCTTCGCCATAATCCACAAAAGCCGCTTCTAAGCTGGGCTCTATGCGGGTCACTTTACCTTTATAAATATTGGATTGCTTTTGTTCGCGTGACGTCGACTCAATTATAAGATCATAAAGAAACTGCCCTGTTGCCAAGGCAATACGCAACTCCTCATCTTTATGAGTTGCGTTAATCAGCATTCTGTTCATGTTAAATCATCCACTTGTAAATGCGAGCACATGGATGAGCATTATTCGTCTTTATAGATGTAGAAACCTGCAAATCGGTTAGTACTGTGGTACTTTATTCGTCTCATATCAACCCAAAGAATTCTTTGCTTCGTATCGCGTAATGCGTCAACTCTAAACTCTATAAAAACGCTGTTTCTCATCGTGCTTGGCACGTTAATTTAATTAATTTGGTTAGTGAAACTAGTCTTTTGCTAGTCAACCTAAACTGTTTAAGACGATATCTGTTTCTCATCTAGGGTATAAAAGGATACTATCAACAACTTGTTTTTATATCAATTAAAACCCTTGGAAGCTGAGAATTGATGCAAAATTTGAACAAAAAGAAGCCGGGTGCTTATCATCTTGTGATTTCGGCAGATCAAGCCGGACAGAGGCTTGATAACTTTTTATTAACCGCCTTAAAGGGGGTACCCAAATCCCATATTTATCGAATCATTCGGAAAGGCGAAGTTCGCGTCAATTCGAAGAGGATCTCTGCATTTTATCGCTTAAAGCCGCAAGATGACGTTAGATTACCCCCTGTTGCAGTGGCTGAGAGAGCTAAAGAAATTCCACCGGCGGATAGCACCATGGCGCTATTAAAGGAAAGAATTCTCTTTGAAAATGATGAACTCATTATTCTCAATAAACCTTCCGGCATGTCAGTGCACGCGGGCAATACCGTTCGTGTCGGTATCATTGAAGCATTACGTCATTTGTACCCTAAGCTTATTCATTTGGAACTTGCGCATCGATTGGACGCAGAAACATCTGGCTGTCTTGTGATTGCTAAGAAGAAACGTGTACTACGCGAATTGCATGATTTATTGCGGGCAGGGAAAGTCACCAAGCTTTACTGGGCTCTAACAGCGGGTCGATGGAAAAAGCCGGAACTTCACGTAGACGTACCTTTGCATAAGCATTACCGTGAAGGGGGTAAGCATGTAGTGATGGTAAGCCAAGAAGGGAAACAGGCGCTCACGGTTTTTCGTCCTCTAGAGGTATTTAAAAATTGCTCTCTTGTGGAGGCGGCTTTATTTACCGGACGGACACATCAAATTCGTGTTCATGCTGCCCATCAAGGCCATCCGATTGCGATGGACGATCGTTATGGCGATGATAAATTTAATAAAATGATGCGAGAAATGGGCCTAAAACGCATGTTTTTGCATGCGCATTCTATCGATTTTATTTTGCCTTCTTCAAAGCAACGTATTACAGTAAGAGCCCCTTTAGATACAGAGCTTGAAAAAGCCTTGGCGACACTACGGCAGAAGAGCCATAGGTAAGAGAGAAATAATTATGTCAATGAACAAAACGCCTCCTGAATCAGAGCTTTCTGAAAAGACGCCTCAGCGAGGCATCTACCTTTTGCCAAATCTTCTAACGACAGCGGCTCTATTTGCTGGATTTTATTCAATCGTGGCGGCAATGAAAGGGTTTTTTGATACAGCGGCGATTGCTATGTTTATTGCCATGATTGCAGATGGCTTGGATGGTCGTGTGGCACGATTGACGAACACGCAAACTCCTTTTGGTGCTCAGTACGATAGTCTTTCTGATATGGTATCGTTTGGCATTGCGCCAGCCTTGGTTATTTATAGTTGGTCATTGGTTAATTTAGGCAAAGTGGGTTGGCTGGCGGCTTTTTTATATGCGGCAGGCACAGCATTGCGTTTGGCACGTTTTAATACGCAAGTTCAAGATAAAAAATTTTTTCAGGGCTTGCCTTCTCCTTCAGCGGCGGGGGTGGTAGCTAGCTTGGTTTGGTTAGGCGCTAGTTATGGGGTAGATGGTTTATACATGGCTATACCTGCTGCGCTGTTAACGATTTTTGTAGCAGCGTTAATGGTAAGTGCTATTCGTTATTCAAGTTTTAAATCGGTAGATTTTAAAGGTCGTGTGCCTTTCTTTACCGTCGTTTTAGCGGTACTTTTGATCGCTGCCATCTCTTTGTATCCGCCTGAAATGCTCTTTGCTTTATTTTTTATTTACGTAATGTCAGGTCCATCGATCACCTTATGGCAAATGCGTAAAGCAAAACAGAAACAACGTCGCATTGAACAAAAGCTGCATCTTCAACATTCAGGTAAATTCGCTGCTAAACCTCCTAAGGATGTTTCCTTATAAATTGTCATCATGTCTTTGCCTGTTTGCCGCATAGTGGCGATTACTTTGTCCAAAGAAACATAATGTGTCCCATCACCTAGCAAGGCAAGACGAGAAGCATTCACTGCTTTAACCGCACCCATGGCATTTCTTTCAATGCAAGGAATTTGCACTAAACCATTCATGGGGTCGCATGTCATACCTAAATGGTGTTCCATTGCAATTTCCGCAGCATTTTCTATTTGATACAAGCTGCCACCTAAGACAGCGGTTAATGCGCCTGCTGCCATTGAGCTTGCAACACCTACCTCACCTTGGCAGCCCACTTCTGCGCCAGAGATAGAGGCACCTTTTTTATAGAGAATCGCCAAGGCACCTGCGGTGAGTAAAAAGTCGATGGCTTGATCGCGGTGGGCTTCAGGGTAAAAAGTTAAATAATAATGTAAGATGGCAGGAATAATGCCTGCTGCACCATTGGTGGGTGCAGTGACTACACGCCCACCCGCGGCATTTTCTTCATTCACAGCGATGGCATACAAGTTTAACCAAGACATGCTATCGGTGTGATCTTTAGAAATGGGTTTTCCCTTAGCTAACAATTTTTCGTATAAGCCTGGTGCGCGTCTTTTAACATTTAATCCACCTGGTAATGTCCCGGGGGTGGTGCATCCTGTATGAATGCACCCGCGCATGACATCGATAATATGATGCAAACCTTGTTTGATTTCTGTTTCAGAACGCAAACTGCGTTCATTCGCAAGCATTAAATCTTTAATAGTAAAATGATTCTTTTCGCATTGCTCAAGCAGTGTTTTTGCACTGGTAAAAGGATAGGGAAAATCTGACGTGGTAGCTTCATGAGGGTGAGCGGCTTCCTCTTCAGTTAAGATAAAACCGCCACCAATTGAATAATAAATTTCAGAAGTTAATACATGTTGTGTGGCGTCATAAGCAGAAAAACGCATCCCATTGGTATGTTCCGGAAGAAGATCTTTAAAATTAAAAATAAAATCTTTTGTATAGTGAAAAGGGATAGGGTGAGTATTTGCTAAAGACAAGTTATTTTTTTCAATGATTTCATGAGCGCGAGTTTTGATTGTTCCTGGATTAACTTTCTCGGGTGTTTGATTTTCTAAGCCTAATAAAACAGCATGATCTGTACCGTGGCCTTTACCAGTAAAGGCAAGTGATCCGAATAACTCAATACTAATTCGATGTATTGACGGCATGGCTTGGATAGTTTGTAGTTTTTGAACGAAGGCATTGGCAGCGCGCATAGGACCCACGGTGTGTGAGCTAGAAGGACCAATACCAATTGAAAAAAGATCAAATACGCTTATTGTCATAAATCATCCTAGGCTATCGAATTGGTTTTTAAGGGTTACTTTAAAAACCTTAAGCATTTGTTAAGTATTCAATCGCTATACTAGCGCCAATTTCTTAATTGTCCTATCAGCTAAATATGCTGACTATTTAATCACAGGAAATCAATAGGATGCTCGAGCGCCATGTAACACAAACACCCATTGCGCAATTATTTAGTCAAGATCGGAAAAAAAATGCTTATTTCCTAGGTGTGCCCCTTAGTATCATGCCCTTAGCTACTTTTAAAATTGCTATTCGCGCAGGTAGTTTGCTTACTACTGTAACTTTAGGTGTTAGTGAAGTAGTTTTGCGGTGCATGGGTTTTTCTCAGCGTTCTTTCAATGGTGTTCGTTATAGTTTATCGAAATGCGTCAACATGTTGGGTTTTATTTGCCAAAAAGAAAAAAAATATAAAAAGAATTTAAATGGCATTGTATTGGATTGGCGAGACGTCGTTGATTGTATCGGTACAGCCATGAGTAGTTTGATAGTTAGTGTCGCTGTATCGAGTTTTTTGGCGCCACTTGCATTTTTGGGAATTTCTAAATCAAATTATCATCGTTTTCAATATTATCGGTATCGAATAAATGAATTATTATTGTTACGTGAAAAAGGGACGGCAAACACATCAAGTTTGGAATATCATGCACGACAATTAGAACAATGTGAATCCACCACTCTAGGTAATTTTTTTAGCCTGATTAATTTATTGAATTTGACAGCATGGGCTATGTACTATTTGGATCGGTATGTTATTTTGCCGTTTCTTTATGGGTTACTTAAATTTTTCTCTAACTTGTGTGGTTTATTGCCCTTAATGAAAGGGGTGTATGCGTTAATTTTCCCCAAGCACTATGACTTAAGATTAGCTGAAGATCGTGTGAGTAAACGATTCGCGGAATTATCAGCAGCCCTGGATAAATATGGTTATTTGCCGTTGAATCATGAGGCAACGGCTTTGGAAATAGAGGCGACGTTGACAATAGCTAAACAGCGAACTTGTTTTACGCGCATGGGGCTAGGATTATTTAGTTCTACCCGAAAAATAATAGCATTAGGTTCGACGCCTGATGAAAAAATTCTATCGTTATTTAAAAGCAAATTTGCCGAATTTTTACGAGTAAAGCACCGCAAAGAAGAAATAATAACTATAAAAATAAATACCAATCAATTTTTTACAGCGCTGCCTGTTGAAAATGGTCAACGATTTTCATATGACCATATGGTGGAGCAAGTGAGAGCGCATTACTTTAGTCACGCCGACAAAGCCACAGTGGATAAAATTGCTGCTCTAGTAAAAGAAGAGATTGAATTAGCTATGCAAGATCAACCAAAAATTACTAAAGGGACTCCGAATGCCTAATGCTAACAAAGTACGTATTACATTATCGCAACCAACCGTATTTCCAGATCTCAATAAGAAAGAACAATTGGATGAAAACCATGAGCGCGATTATATTGAGATTGAACGTATGCGCTACGGTCATATCAAGGAAATGCAGAGCATTCCTCCTGAAGAACAAACCCAATGGACTATTAAAAAATTAACTGGACTTTCTGATCTTGATATTGATCAATTTTTTGCAGAAGATGCCGCCGAAGTTACGCAAACTATCTTTGGCTTTATTGAAAAATATTTTAGCCTAGCTCGAAAAATGTGGGCCGAATCGCCTGCAGAATCACTAGGTCGTTAGTGCGCGCATAATCCCCGTGTTATGCCTTCCGCGAAGCGAAGGATTTTTTCGAGCCTGTGTGTCATCCCGAGCGTAGCGAGGGATCTCCCACTATTGAGGAGATCCCTCGCTACGCTCGGGATGACACGATGAGCGCTCGGGATGACACGATGAGCGCTCGGGATGACACGATGAGCCATCTCCACCACAAAAGACAATATGCGTAACGCCTATTAAAACAAGTCATTTGGTGATAATATTTCAACCAGTTTTAGCATAGATTGGTTGATAAATAATGTCTTATATCAAAGAAAAAAACCTAATCAATGGGCGTTTGTTGTCGATCTTACTGCTTGGTTTTTCAGCGGGTTTACCGCTTTCCTTGACCAGTACAACATTACAGGCTTGGTTTACCGAAGCCAATGCGGATTTAAAAGCCATTGGTGCACTATCATTAATTGGTTTGCCTTATATCCTCAAATTCCTTTGGGCACCATTAATGGATTATTTTAGTCTTCCAGGTTTAGGATTACGCCGAGGTTGGATAATATGTATGCAGGCGTGTTTAGTCCTGTCATTTTTGCTCTTGGCGCAATTACACCCTGAGACCCAAGGTTCGCAAATCTATTGCCTCGCCATTCTGATCGCTTTTTGGTCAGCTTCTCAAGATATTGCGATTGATGCTTACCGGACGGACATTTTGCATCCTGAAGAAAGAGGATTAGGTGCTTCGTATTATGTGTTTACTTACCGCGTCGCCCTTTTATTTTCAGGCGGAGCCGCTTTAGTTTTTGCTGACTATTGGGGTTTTAAAGTGACCTATGAAATCATGGCATTGGTAACGGCATTACTGATGGTGATTACACTCAAGATACCTACCCCAGTTGTCTTGAAAATAAAAGATAAAGATGTCTTTCAATCCATCTTTGCTGCTATTCAAGATTTATTAAGGCGCGACAGAGTTATTTTTATTTTACTTTTTTTGATTTTTTATAAAGTAGGCGATGCATTAGCATCCCAACTAATGACGAATTTTCTTTTGAAAGGTTTGGGTTTTTCACTCACTGAAGTAGGGTCTGCTTATAAAATAGTAAGTTTTATGGCGGCTGTTTTGGGTGGTTTTGCTGGCGGAATTTTATTAACGCGCTGGAATCTCTATCGGGCGTTGTTGATTTTTGGCATCATGCAAGCATTCTCTACGCTTGCGTTTGCATTATTGGCAATGCTTGCTAAACAATTCACGCTCATGATGGTTGTTATTTTTGTTGAAAATTTTTGTAGTGGTTTAAGTACAGCAGCATTACTCGCTTTCATGATGTCACTTTGTAATCACCACTATACAGCCAGTCAATTTGCATTACTTTCTGCCATTGCTTCGCTGGGTCGAGTATTTCTCGGACCCCTAGCGGCATTTTTAGTGCAAAATTTGGGTTGGGTAGAGTTTTTTGTTTGGTCGTTTATGTTAAGTTTTCCAGGGATTCTTTTTCTATTATTTCTTAAAACTGAGGTTTCAGCCTATGCACCTGCGGCAGCAACCGATTTATAAGTTTTTGATAGGGTTGGTAATTGGCATCCTTTGGATGATTTCATTCAATGTGTTTGCTGATGAAATAATCTCGATGGATCGCATTCAATTGGTAATGCAGCAAATCGAATTATTGAAAAGTCGCTCACAACAAGCCGAACATGAATTAGCGGATTTGCAAAAACAATATGAAAGCAAATTTTCAGAATTCACCTTAGAAAAAGCCAGTAAAAAATTATTAGATAAAGCTGCTTTGGATGTTTTAGTGGCTAAATCAAATGTAGATAGTATTAACATTGAATTGTCTGACACACAACAAACGATCAGTTGGTTAGAAAAGAATATTCAAGAAATTGAAAATCAATTAAATGTGTTGGGCATGTTTAAATTGAAGGTGCCTAAAGATGAATTGGCTCAAGTCCAAGAATATCACGCAGATTTAACTTATGATCGTAAATTATTAAATTTAGAGAAAGACCGTGTACTTTATTTGCAAAAATTGCAATTGATTGCTGACAAAATTTTGCAATTAAAAAACGAAAATCATGATTTTATTAAGACGAAGCTAAAAACTTATCGTTTACTTAATATTAAAAAACAACAGGTAAAAGATGAATTGGCTTATCAAGAATTGCAAAATTATTGGTTGCAACAGCTGAATTCGCTATATGCAAAAATTAATCAAATTGATCCTGCAGAAAGCCAAGAGGCTTATTTAGCTACTGAAAGGGACATTTTTTATGCCAATGAATATGCTAATTATGCTTATTTGCAATCATTGACGGCGCGTTATCGTGATCAGATTCAGCAAATGAAATTGGCTGTTTTTAAAAGCACCTCGATTAGTTTATTAAATGAAATTAGTGACCAAGTTTTAATGCTGTCTAAGCAGATCGCTAATTTAGATAAAGTATTGCATTCTCGAACCAATCTTTTGATTAAGCATATTGCTTATCTTTCTCAACGTAAAAATAATGATGATGCTATGCCATCCTATATTGGGAAATTGGTGCAATTGGGTGACAAATATAAAAACTCTCAAGCTGAGTTAACCAAGATCACTAAGGAGTTGGGTGATTTTCGTATTGTTTTAGATAATGCTTTGCAAACAGAGTTATCTTCACGTCAAGGGTTCCCCTTTGGAATAAAGACCTTGCTTGATTTAGGTAAGGAATCGTTGCTTGTTCCCACATTAACATTTAATTTAACTCGCAGTTTAACAAGTAACTTGATTAACGGCATCAAGACCAGTGATGTGTTTTCGTGGAGTATATTTGCGGTTGTAGAAACATCATTATTGACTGCCTTTTATTTCCTGCGAAAGTTTTTAATGAAGACGCTCAGCAGGCCTTCTGCTTGGCGCGATAAAATCAACTCAAAATGGCTAAGTTTGCAGTGGGTGCGGCATAATTTTATTGAATTTGTGTTTATTGCAAACATGGCAAGTGTCATGAGTTTGTTTGATGTACCTTCGCAAAATTATCTGTTTATTGTGTATTTATCATTTGTGTGGCTGGTTTTTAAAAGCATGATGACCATTTCACGAGTATGTTTGGTGGAAACGACTCATGACACGACGGGACATGATGTTCGATTATATCAACGTTTAAAATGGATTATTCTCATTGGTGGTGTGATTACAGCATTGACTGTTTTTGCTCATCAATTGCCATTAATTTACGAATTAAAAACGCTATGTGATCGTTTGTTTTTATTATTCTTGATGATGATTTCGTTATTGATTTTACGTTCTTGGCACGTGATGCCGCACATGATTTTATCGCATATGGAGCACAGGCATCCTTATTTTGAAAAAAGTGTTCGTTTCGTTGGGTTTTTAATTCCAGTACTTATTTTTGGTAATGCTGTCATTGGTTTGTTTGGCTATGTCAATTTAGTCATGACAGTGTCTGGTTATGAAGGTGTATTTTTAATTGTGCTGATTGGTTATCTGGCGTTAAAAGGATTATTGTCAGATGGTATAGAGCAATTGTCTCGACTTGTTATTCAACACGTCAATAATGGTTGGTTATGGACGGAGGCATTTTTAAAGCCATTGGATAAAGTATTGCGTATCGTTTTATTTTTAGTAGCTGGTTCTGTGCTATTTCTATTATACGGATGGGACAAGCAATCGCCTATTGTGGAACGTCTCAATGGCTTATTGCATTATAAGGTGATTAATGTTTTAAACACCGTCATTACGCCTTTGGGTATCATTGAATTATCTGTCGTGATATCTATTTTTTATTGGTCAGCAAAGTGGACACGTGAATTTGTATTCCGTTTATTGCAAGCACGCACGACCGATATGGGGATTCGAAATAGTATCGCTATTTTAAGCCAATACAGCATCATCGTTTTAGGTGCTTTTATTTGCTTAAGAGTTTTAGGCATCGATTTGCGGGCATTGACATTCATTGTCACCGCATTAGCCTTTGGTGTTGGTTTCGGATTGCGAGATTTAGCCAATAATTTTGCGTGTGGATTTTTGATCTTGTTGGAGCGGCCATTACGTGTCGGTGACATTGTAAATATTAATAATGTAGAAGGAGAGGTATCGCATATCGGTAGTCGTGCTGTCACAGTGAGAACATGGGATTTCATGGATTTAGTGGTGCCTAACACTGAAATTTTTAATAAATCTTTTACGAATTGGACTTTTAAAGACAACGTCGTACGTACAGTAACGCAAGTTAAAATTGGACGTCATGATAATCCGCATGATATCCAAGCGATTATTCATCAAATAATCGCTGCGCATCCGAGTATACTTAAGGATCCTGTGCCAGAAGTATTTTTAAAAGTGGTGGATGACATTACAATGGATTTTGAAATTCGATTTTATGTTAATATTCGACAAGTCAAATCACGTGTTAGCGTCATATCCGATCTCTTAATGACTATTTGGGATGTCTTTGCCAAACATGACATCAAGCCACCTTATCCGCGTCAAGAAATTTTTATACGTAATCATGAAAACCCAATAACAATTACGTCATTAGAGTAAAATTTTTTGATAAGCAATCACTTTGGCTTGAATGGATTGATCAGTTTGATTAATTTCAATGAGACCATCGCCACCCAGATTGGCAGCTAATTGTTTCATCATTGCATCGAGAGTGGATTGGTCGCGTTGCATACCAAAAATGTTGGTTTTTGACACATTGGCAATACCAATGACGCGATAGGCAGCATTGGGTTTATTGTCATTGGTATATAATGAGATAGTCTGAGGGGTTTTTTTAGGATAAGTGTCGTGGGTTGTTTTTGTTACGGTTTCACGGTTAAGAAAATGGCGGGGTGATGATGAACAGCAAGTGGTTTGTGATGCGCATCCTGTGACAAGCCCCATAATAACAATTGAAGAAACGAAGGTTAGCGTCTTACTCATTGATGCATCCTTTAGTCAATATCCTTAATACGCCTAATCGTATTGGATTGATGTAATAAAGGCAAGGTATCAGGTAGATTACCCTTTTTTAATACGGCATAATCTTGAGCAATTAATAGAAGGTTTACATATTATGAGTGATATTTTACAAACAGTCCGGAAAGATTTGTTAGATCCAGCAGGTTTAACTGATAATCAACTGCATAAAGTTATTCAGCAATTAGCAGGACCTCATATCGATTATGCCGATCTTTATTTTCAATCTTCCTATTCTGAATCTTGGACACTAGAAGACAATATTATTAAAGGCGGAAGCTTTGATATTGATCGTGGTGTTGGTGTCAGAGCAATGAGTGGTGAGAAAACGGGGTTTGCTTATGCAGATGACATTGTGATGCCTGCTTTAGAGCAAGCTGCTCATGCAGCGCGCAGTATTGTGAAGCAATCTTCGTCGCAATCCATTCAAGCGTGGCATAAAGAAAAAGGTCATGATCTTTATACCGTTTCCAATCCATTACATTCATTAACTGAAACAGATAAAGTTGATTTATTGCAAAAAGTAAATAGCTACATTCGAAAAAAAGATCCTCGCATTATTCAAGCGGCCCTTTCTTTAATGGGTTCTTATGAAACGATTTTAGTCATGGGTAGTGATGGCCATTTCGGAGCAGACATCAGGCCGCTTGTGCGTATCAACATTTCTGTGATTGTGGAGCAAAATGGTCGTCGAGAAACCGGCTATGCAGGTGGTGGTGGTCGTTTTGATTATCAACATTTTTTAATGGATGATCTTGCTTTTCATTATGCCGATGAAGCATTGCGTCATGCATTACTTAATCTTGAAGCTGTTGAAGCGCCTGCAGGTGCAATGACCGTTGTGCTCGCTAGTGGTTGGCCTGGCGTGCTGCTTCATGAAGCGGTAGGTCATGGTTTAGAGGGTGATTTTAATCGTAAAGGCATTTCAATATACAGTGGCCGCATGGGGAAAAAAGTTGCAAGTGAGTTATGTACGATTGTTGATAATGGTACATTACCTCATGCACGTGGCTCGCTCAATATTGACGATGAAGGCACGCCCACGCAAGATAATGTCTTAATTGAAAATGGCATTTTACGCGGTTATATGCTGGATAAGCGTAATGCTCGTTTAATGGGATTACGTTCAACGGGAAATGGACGACGTGAATCGTATGCCAGCGTTCCTTTGCCGCGAATGACAAATACGTACATGTTGCCAGGACAATCGGCACCTGAAGAAATTATTGCTTCGGTTAAATCGGGTATCTATGCAGTTAATTTCGGTGGTGGTCAAGTGGATATTACGTCGGGGAAATTTGTTTTCTCAACGAGCGAAGCTTACCTGATTGAAAATGGAAAAATTGGTGCACCGGTTAAAGGTGCCACTTTAATTGGTAATGGACCGGATGTTCTAACTAAAGTTTCGATGGTGGGTAATGATTTAAAGTTAGATACAGGTGTCGGCACATGCGGCAAAGAAGGACAAAATATTCCAGTGAGCGTAGGGCAGCCTACCTTACGTGTTGATGAGTTAACTGTGGGTGGAACGAAATGAATCAAATTAAAAAAGCACTTTTAACACCAGCTGAATTAGAACAAATTTCAAAGCGTATTCTAGCCGATGCATCACAACATGGTGCCAGTGCTGCAGAAGTGAGTATTAGCACCAATAAAGGTTTCACAGTAACTGCGCACGATGGTGATGTTGAAACCGTAGAATATAACCAAGATAAAATTGTTGAGATAAACGTTTATTTTGGCCAGCGTCGAGGTTCTGTAAGTATTTCTGATTTGCGAGCTGAGGCGACTCAAGCAGCGGTGCAGGCCGCTTGTCATATTGCTAAGTTTACTGATGCTGATCCTGCGTCTGGATTGGCAGAGAAAGAAGAACTTGCTTTTCATTACCCACAGTTGGATTTAACATTTCCATGGGATATTTCTGTAGAAAAAGCCATTGCATTAGCTATTCAATGCGAACAAGAAGCAAGAGCATATGACTCAAGAATCATGAGTGCAGAAGCTTCTACGATTTCTACCGTTGAAGGACTGCATTTGTATGCGAATACCAATGGCTTTTCAGGGTTTTTTCCTTTTACAAAACACGATATTGGCTGTGTGTTAGTGGCGAAGCAAAATGATGAAATGCAGCGCGATTATAGTTATAGCGTTGCTACTGATCCTAAACAATTGACTTCAATATCCACTGTTGCTAAACAAGCAGCAGAGCGCACCGTGAATCGCTTAGGGGCAAGGCGCTTGCGTACTTGCAAGGCGCCTGTTATTTATTTGGCTGAAGAAGCGCGTGGATTATTAGGTCATTTGGCATCTGCGATTACAGGCGGAAAAATTTATCGCAAAGCTTCTTTTTTGGTGGATCATTTAGATAAACAAATTTTTCCTTCATTTATTTCGTTACAAGAACATCCTCATCTTGCTTGTGCATTGGGTAGCGCACCGTTTGACAATGAAGGTGTAGTAACGCGCTCCAATGTTTTTATTGAAAAAGGTGTATTGCGAAGCTATGCCTTGGGATCGTATTCTGCGCGTAAATTAGGGATGAAAACGACGGGTAATTCTGGTGGCATGCATAATTTAACAATCACAACAGGCAATAAAACATTAGCAGAACTTTTAAAAACCATGGACAAAGGATTATTAGTCACTGAAATGATGGGTAATGGTGTGAATTTAGTGACCGGTGATTACTCACGTGGTGTCGGTGGTTTTTGGGTAGAGAAAGGTGAAATCCAATTTCCAGTGCAAGAAATTACGATCGCTGGAAAATTACAAGAGATGTATAAAGGCATTCGTGAGGTGGGTAGTGATGTTGATTTGCGAGGTAATATTCGCACCGGATCGATATTGATTGAGGAAATGATGATTGCGGGGGAGTAGTAGAATGTAATTAAGGTCTTCTCATCTATCCCGTAACCTGTCATGCCAGCTTTTGCTGGCATGACAAGATTAGCGAATATCACTCCTCTCCAAATTTATTATCTACCAATTTCAAAATCGCTTCACAAGCTGCTTCTTCATCTCTGCCATTGACGACCATGTTAAGCACGTCGTCTTTTTGTGCGCCTAATGTAATGACGCCCATGATGCTTTTGCAATCAATAGTCCGATCGCGATAAATCAGCTCAACGCGGCTTTCAAATTTTTTAGCAGTATCTACGAGTTTAGCTGCTGCTCGCGTGTGCAATCCTAATTTGTTTTGAATGGTGAGTGGACTACGTATCATAAAATTAATTTATTCCTTTCTTTCTTATAAATCGAATTCTTCGCCCAAATACACGGTGCGAACTTCGGCATTTTTTAAAATTGATTCCGGTTCGCCGGCACAAATAATTTTCCCTTGATTTACAATATAGGCACGCTGACAAATCGTTAAAGTATCCCGTACATTGTGATCAGTAATCAATACGCCAATGCCGCGCTTGCATAAATGGGTAATAATGCGCTTAACATCTAAAATAGAAATAGGATCAATCCCAGCGAACGGCTCATCTAACAAAATAAAGGTAGGCTCGGTTGCTAAGGCGCGGGCGATCTCAGCACGACGCCTTTCACCACCCGATAAATGACCGCCTAACGTATCACGCAAGTGAGTAATGCGAAATTCATCCAGCAGCTGATCGAGCATGCGTAGACGTTGTGTTTTATTTAATTCTTTACGCAGTTCAAGAATCGCCATGATATTTTGCGCAACGGTTAATTTGCGAAAAATGGATGCTTCTTGAGGTAAATAGCTAATGCCTAAGGCCGCACGTTCATGCACAGGCAGTTTAGTAATATCTTTACCTTTGAGGCTAATACTGCCAGCATCGGTAGGTATTAATCCTACAATCATATAAAAAGAAGTGGTTTTCCCTGCGCCGTTAGGACCTAATAAGCCAATCACTTCACCTAAATTAACATGCAGTGATACGTCCTTTACCACATCACGTGATTTATATTTTTTTTGTAAATGTTCAACACGTAATGAATGTGTCATGGGTTACCTTTATTGTCAGGATTGATTACAACGACTGCGCGGCCTTGGTTAGCTTCAGGAACAAAAATAGTTTGTTCATTTCTATTGTAAAGAATTAATTGTCCTTGAAAACTGTTTGCCCCCTGTACAAGGGTGACATCTTTTTCCAAAGCCACATTCGATTCCGTAGGATAAAATTTGATGATTTTTGCTTGTGCGTGAATCACGGGATCGTTTGCTGTCGGTAATGTCCAGTAATGTGCAAGATCATTGTACCCATAAGCAATGGCTTCTTTAATGGTTCGACTTTTTCCCGATTGCGTCGTTAAACGATCGGCAGTGATGTGCGTCGTGCCTTGATCCACTTTGACATGTCCATCAAAAATGGTAAAACCTGTTTTGTAGTTATAAGTCGTTGAGTCTGCAATGATGTGAATTGTTTCTGTGTGATCTGCAGAAAGAGCAAACACAGGCGAAGCAATGATAAGCATAAGCAACGTTACAATAACTTGTGTATAGCGGCTAATATCCTGATGCATATTCGCCTCGTGCTCGTGAAAGCAATTTGATATCACCAGAATTCATGTCTGCTACCATACCGGTGGCATTAACAATAATATTAGGTTGTACTAATGTAATGATTGCATCGGTTTCAGCGCGTTGCTTATTGGGATAAACCGTGAGTTTTGTGGTTTTAATTTCAGTGGTTGGGCTAAAGGTATCCGCTGCATGGTGAATGTTGACTTCTTCCCAGAAATCAACATGCTCAACGCCTTGTCTCGCACGTGCAAATTTAGATGTTACTAACCAAGGTTGTGGTGAATTCCGATAAATCGTGAGTTGTGGATGCGATAATTCAGAAATATCATTTTTTGCATAATGAATCATTTTAGGCGTTTTAATTTTAATATTTAATTTGCCTTCCTTATCCATGATTAATGCGACCACTTCTTCCATGTAAGCATCAGGTAATGTGCTTAATGAGGGTGGGGTAGTGGGTGAGTGCGCGGTAAACGTTGTCCATGCGATAAGGACAATGATCGCAATAATAAATAAGCTAATAAACGAGTTGGTATATGTCATTACACACCATTTTTGTTATTACACCACGCCGGCTCGCAAAATATCATGAATATGAATAATCCCAATGGGATGATTTTCAGTATTGGTTATAACTAGCGATGTTATTTTATGCTGTTCCATGAGATTAAGCGCATCAGCAGCCAGCAATTCTTTTGAAATGGTTTTAGGATGAGTTGACATGACTTGATGCATGCAAGTTGTTTGAATATCAAGGTGGTTATCTAAAGTGCGACGAATATCACCATCAGTAAAAATCCCAATGAGTTGGCCCTGATCATTGACCACGGTGGTCATCCCCAATTTTTTTAAAGACATTTCATATAAAGCATTTTTTAAGGGTTCAGAGTGCATCACGATGGGTATATCAGCGTCTCGATGCATGATTTCATCCACCTTAAGCAATAGGCGACGTCCTAAACTACCCCCAGGATGTGAACGAGCAAAATCTTCCTCATTAAAGTCACGCATGCTTAATAATGCCATGGCTAAAGCATCGCCCATGACCAAGGCAGCCGTGGTGCTGGACGTGGGGGCAAGACCTAGAGGACATGCTTCTTTTTCCACAGAAGTATCAAGATTAACGGTGGCTGCTTTTGCGAGCGTTGAGTGCGATCGACCAGTAAGGCTAATTAGCGGGGCTTGTAAACGTTTAATGGCAGGCAAAAGAGACAAAATTTCTTCGGATTCTCCTGAGTTTGAAAGGGCCACGACCACATCCACACCCGTAATCATGCCTATATCGCCATGTTTTGCTTCACTGGGGTGAACAAAAAAAGCAGGACTGCCTGTACTGGCTAAAGTTGCAGCAATTTTTTTACCGATGTGGCCTGATTTACCAATGCCCATCACAATAATGCGTCCGCGGCAATCGTGGAGGTATTGACAAGCTTTGGCAAATTTTTGATCAATTCGGTGAGTGAGACGGCTGATCATGGCTGCTTCTATTTCAATGGTCGCGCGTCCAAATTCACAAATTTTCTCAATATCCATCATATATCTCAGTCGAAAATTCTAGATGCCTATTTTAGCCGCGGTTTTACTTGCCTACTAGCTATTTTATTGCCTATTTGCGAAACTTAAGTGTATGCAAAAAAATTTAGTTGAAATCAGTCACATGTCCTTTAGTCACGAAAATGGGAAACCTGTGTTCGATGACGTGGATATTGTTATTCCCAGCGGAAAGATTACTGCAATCATGGGACCTAGCGGCACAGGCAAAACAACACTACTTCGTTTAATCGGTGGTCAACTCATTCCATCGCAGGGCAAGATTGTCGTGGCAGGACAAACGATTCATCAACTTTCCTCTCGTGCATTGTATAAGTTACGTAAACGTATGGGCATGCTCTTTCAAGCCAGTGGGCTATTTACGCAACTTAATGTGTTTGAAAATGTGGCTTTTGCCTTACGTGAACATACAAATTTATCAGAATCCATGATCCACACGTTAGTCATGCTCAAATTGCAAATGGTGGGCTTGCGCGGAGCAGCATACATGGAGCCCACCGCTTTATCAGGTGGTATGGCTAGACGTGTTGCACTTGCACGTGCTATTGCATTGGATCCGGATTTAATCATGTATGATGAGCCATTCACTGGCCAAGATCCTATTTCAATGGGCATTTTAGTAAGATTAATTCGGACATTAAATGAAGCACTGGGTCTTACTAGTGTGATCGTGTCGCATGATGTGCAAGAAGCATTAAGCATTGCTGATCATGTCTACGTTATTTCAAATAAAAAAATTATTGGTAGCGGCACACCAAAAGAAATTTTGGATAATTCTTCTAGGCAGTTGCAACAATTTATTCAAGGACTACCCGATGGACCTGTGCCTTTTGATTATCCTGCAAATTCAATGGAGCAAGATTTTTTATAGGGAAAAAATGCATGAGTTGGATTGCTACCTTAGGTAGAAGTGGAATGGATTCCATACGTGAATTAGGCAAGTCTGGTATTTTGCTTTATCGTATTCTTTTTTATCCGCCCAATATTCGCAAAGGATTTCCCTTAGTAGTGCAGCAAGTTTATATGGAAGGCGTGTTATCTCTTCTTATTATTATTGTTTCCGGTTTATTCATTGGGATGGTGTTAGCGCTGCAAGGTTATCATACCCTTGCCAAATTTGGTGCTTCTCAACAATTAGGACCATTGGTTGCATTGAGTGTAACGCGAGAACTTGGACCTGTTGTTACTGCGATTTTATTTGCTGGTCGTGCGGGATCGGCGGTGACTGCAGAAATTGCACTCATGAAAGTCACCGAACAATTATCAAGCATGGAAATGATGGCTGTTGATCCACTGCGTCGTATTATTTCACCGCGTTTTTGGGGTGGATTTATTTCAATTCCTTTATTAACACTTATTTTTAATGTGGTTGCTATTTATGGCGCTTATTTAGTAGGAGTGCGTTGGTTAGGATTAGATGCTGGTGTATTTTGGTCAAACATGCAGTCTTCTGTAGAGTTTCATTCAGACATAGTGAATGGCATCATCAAAAGTATAGTGTTTGGTGTTGCTGTGACATGGATTGCTTTGGTGCAAGGGTATTTTGCTATTCCGACCTCTGCAGGGATTGCAAGTGCGACTACGCGCTCGGTGGTTTACGCTTCATTGGTGGTACTTGGACTTGATTTTATATTAACCGCAATGATGATAGGGGAGTGGTAAATGCCGTCTCAACGATTAATAGAAATGCTAGTAGGTTTATTTTTATTATTTGCGATTTTTTCTCTAGCTGTCTTGGCTTTTAAAGTCAGTGGGTTAACTAATTTATTCCCGACCAAAAGCTATGCAGTGACTGCAGCATTTGATGATATTGGTGGTCTTAAGATTCGCTCTCCCATCAAAATTGGCGGAGTGCAAGTTGGCGAAGTGTCTAATATCGCTTTAGATTCTCAACTATTTAAAGCGATAGTGACGATGCGGATTAATGATCAGTATAACAACATTCCAAATGATTCCTCGGCGGGTATTTATACTTCAGGATTATTGGGCGATAACTATATTGCTATTACACCCATGTATAGCAAGACTGTTCTCAAAGAAGGTAGCACGATTGAATTCACCAACTCAGCAATGGTATTAGAAAAATTAATTGGCCAATTCATTTATAAGATAGGAAATTCTGGTAACGACAAAGGAGAGAAAAATGCGAACGCTCAATAAGAAAATAATCACTATTATTGTTGGTTGGTTTGCTTGCATGACGCTTGCTTTTGCCTTAAATGATCCTGTCACTTTATTACAATCCGTTGCAAATAATATGATTAATGGACTTAAAGAGCATGGAGCTACTCTCAAATCAAAACCACAAGTGGTATATGAGCTATCTTATCGTTATGTGGTTCCGAATGCTGCATTAACAGAGATGGCAAGACGTGTGTTACCACCTCAAACATGGAATAGTGCTATACCTGAACAGCGTGAACAATTTAAAAAACAATTTACCACCACATTAATTCGTACTTATGCTTCTTCGTTATCAAATTATAAAGATCAAAGTGTACGTTTTTATCCTTTGCGTGGCGGTTATGCGGGAAAAAATTCAGTCACTGTAGAAAGTGATATTATCAGTCCAGATACGCAACCCATTCGCGTCACTTATCGTTTAGTGAGGGCAGGAGATACGTGGAAATTACTTGATTTATCGGTTGAAGGTGTCAGCATGCTAGAAAGTTTTCGTGCACAATATGCTGATTTGTTAACACAAGGCAGTATGTCGATGTTATTGCAGCAAATGTCAGCGCACAATAATAGGTAAATTATGACTAAAAACGCAGACATTACGTTTCGAGATAATCATTTTTTTATTAGCGGCGAATTGGATTTTTCTAATGTGATGTCTGTGTATAAAAAGAGTTTGCAACTTATCCGTGCACATTCACCTTCGTCGTTGATATTCAATTTTTCTGAATTAAAATCCAGTAACAGCGCCGGGTTGGGGCTCATTATTGAGTGGATTAAAATTTCAAAAAAATCCCAACGCTCAATCCAATTGGTTGCTTTAAGTAAAAGTATTCTAGCGGTTATTAAAGCTGGTCGATTGGATGGCTTTGATTTGCGATAACGAAGTCCGTTCATCCTTCGAGACGGTTCGCTTGTGCGAGCCTCCTCAGGACGAACGGTAAATATCTAATTCGATATCGACGGTCTCACCTTTAAAAGCAATAATGTAGCAACCAAAAGGAAAATCGGCAGTATGCTAAGTGCAACATGATAATTATGCAAACTAAACACATGAATACCATCCACAACAGTGCCATCCCAGGTTAAATCAAGTACCTTTCCTATGCCTGGTTCAACAATACCATCCAATACCACGTCGCTGGTATTGATCATCGAGATCACGGTTGCAGTGAGAAATGCGGGATTAAGCTCTTTGCCAATCGCAAAAACTAACATAAAAGCGCCTAAGCTAAATCCAAAAATAAATAACAAACTACCTAAAACTAAATTTGATAAAGGATGGCAATACAACACAATGCTAATTGCTGCGCATGCAATGAGTGTACATACAAACATGACATTTCGTTTATTGCCTAAGCGTTCTGAAAACATGCCAATGAGAGGACTACCAACACCAAGGCCAATAAAAATAAAAGATACCATGGTGGCTGATTCAGTTTTGCTTAAATGATAAGCCTGTTCCAAAAATGGATTGCCCCACAGGCCGCCAAAAATCGCCACGGGTGAAAAAGCAAGGCCGTTGTATAATGTTAATAGCCAATTTTGTTTGCTTTTTAGAACTTGTAAAATATCTTTAAATTCTAAACGGTAACCCTCAATAACATTATCATGATGAACAAAAGCAGGGGCATCTCGCACGATCACCGCAAACAGAAAAGTTAAAACAAACCCTACGATACCAATAACGAATAAACACTCACGCCAACCAAAAAGATTTACCGCAAAAGATAAAGGTGCTTGGCCGAAAACAGCACCTGCCATGGCGGCTGTTACCAATAAGCCACTGATAAAAGCATATTGGCGTGGTGGAAACCAGCCAGCGGCAAGTTTCATATAGGCAATGGTTGCAAAGGCTACGCCAAATCCCATGAGGCAGCGTGATAAGCTCGCGCTTAATAAAGTATGTGAAAGCGAAAATGTAAACACACCGAAGGCACAACACAAAATGGCGCCGGTCGCCATCCAGCGCGTCCCATATTTATCAATGAGAACACCAACAAAAAGTTGAGTAATCATGTATGCATAATAAAAGGTAGCGGCTAAATATCCTAAACCCGTTGCAGACAATGTAAACTCTTGCATGAGCTGTGCTGTAATAATGCTAGGATAGATTTGCAAGATGTATTTATAGAATAAATAAAAAGCACATAAGCTGATAATTAAAATAGCGTATTTCGTTGAGTGTGATGGAAATGATTTAGTATTGCTTGTCATGATGGCAATCCTGTGTTGTTTTTATTCTTTGGAGCCTGGTTAAGTATTCTCTTTGGCTGCCATGTAATTTGGCTCGCGGGTTATTTTTGGGTTGGTTCTAATTTGATAACGATAAAAAAAGCGAATCGGTAAAATCATAACGATCAGGCCGCAGCAAAATAAGATTTCATAATTTAGCGGGTTACCGATATCAATCGTTGTGGGAGGAATAAAGCCCACCATCAATGTAATGAAACAGCCAATTAATCCAAATAAACATACAATGCGTGTACCTATTTTGCCGCCGGGTATATTAAATGTATTTTGCCGTTGTGGCATGGTGTTTCGTAGACGCAATGCGGATAAAAACATTAACACGTACATTAACATGTAAAGCTGGGTGGTAAGCGCGGTGAGCAGCCAATAAGAGCCATTAATGCTAGGTAAAAATAAAAATGCCATGCAAAAAATACTGACTAAAATTGCCTGCATAATAAGTAAATTTTGCGGCACGTTATGTTGATTATGTTTTTGGAAAAAGGGTGGTAAAAATCCATGCTGAGCTGCTTGTGCTAATCCTTTAATGGGAGAGATAACCCAGCTAATGACACCTCCTAAACTTCCAATCACTAAAAGCAAAGTCAGAACAGGCGTCAACCAGTTCAGATGATAAGCTTCTAAGAAGTAAGCAAATGTTTGTATAGTGCCGTTAACCAAATTAATTTTGTCATGAGGAAGCACAAAGGCGATGGCTAAAGAGCCCAACATCATGGTCATTAAAATAATCAATGTTGAGAAAGCGAGCGCTTTAGGAAACGTTTTTTGAGGTTGATGAACTTCTTTAACATGTACGGTGGCAAGTTCCATGCCTGCAAAACCTAACATCACCGCAGTGAGTGCGACCCAATTATCAAGGTGTCGCCATTCAGGAATAATAGTTGATGGTGTTAGATGAATTTGTAAAGGGCGTCCAAGTAACAACCATGAAATGAGTAACACAATGATCATGACCATCGGCACAATAAGGCCTGTGATTGCACAGAAGCTAGTGAATTTCGTAGAGAGCCGCACGCCATATAAATTAATTAATGTTAAAGACCAAAAAACAGTTAAGATCGTGCCTACCAAATAATATTTGTTTTGAGCAAGCGCAGGGTCGATGAGGTAAGCGGCCGTACCTGCTATAAATGAAAGAATAGTGGGAAACCAAAAGATATTGTTGATCCATTGTAACCATACGGCTAAAAATCCAATGCGTTCGCCAAAGGCCAGTCTGGACCATTGATAAATACCGCCTTCATCCACATTTGCTGCTAATTCTGCAGAAACCAAAGCGGTCGGTAGTAAGAAAGCGAGTGCCGAAAAAATAAAAAAGAAAACAATCGTGCTGCCATAAAGCGCCGAAGCAGGTAAATTGCGGATGCTATCAATCGCGCCTGTAATAAGAAGCGTCAAAGCAAATGTACTTAATTTATTAATAGAATTCATTTCATTACCATATATAACTGTATAATAATTTTACAATTTCTAGCTTAACTGAGTATTAAAGGAAAAAGTTATTATGACTCTTTATCAATCACTAAAAATACCGCTCCAGGTCCACGCAGGACATTGATTAATAAAACTTTTTTTGCTTTAGCGGCGATAGCTTTTAACTCGGCGATGCTTTTAACAGGCTGCTGATTAGCAGAAGTAATGACATCACCGGGACGTAAATCAGCATGCCAGGCATTGCTGTCTTCTTCCACAGAAACCACCAATATGCCTTGTACATTACCATGAATAGGACTTAATTGGTCGAAGTCTTTTAGCCCAACACCATATAAAAATGGATCTTGTTCTTGAATGCTTAATTGCCGTTTTTTAGGATCTGATAAAGTGACATTGGCAGTGATGGATTTATCTTGACGCAAAAGACTAATGTTTATTTTTGAATCCACGCGCAAAAAACCAATGGTATTGACCACATCACTCGCATTTTTAACGGGTGTACCATTGACAGCGGTAATGATATCACCCACTTTTATTCCGGCTTGATCAGCCGGCGAGCCTGGTAATACTTGGGTAATGGCAGCGCCATTTGTCATTGAAAGATTAAATGCATTGGCTAAATCAGGTGTAATATCTTGTGCACCCACGCCTAAAACGCCACGTTTCACATCACCATATTGAATAAGTTGGTTCATAACGCTTTTCACCATATTGGCAGGAATAGCAAACCCAATTCCCACACTACCTTGGTTAGGCGCCAATATGGCAGTGTTAATGCCGACTAATTGGCCTTCCATGTTAATTAAAGCGCCGCCTGAATTCCCTGAATTAATTGGCGCATCGGTTTGAATGAAATTTTCATAATTCTCGATGCCTAGATTGGTCCGGCCGATGGCACTGACTATACCTGAAGTGACTGTTTGATTAAGGCCAAACGGATTGCCAACGGCTGCTACAAAATCACCTACCTTTACTTGATTCGAATCACCGATGGGAAGGGCAGTCAGATTTTTGGCTTTGATTTGTAGCAACGCAATATCAGAGGGTTTGTCTACGCCAATGACTTTCGCAGCGAAATGGCGGCCGTCGGAGAGCGTCACAGTAATGGTGGGCGCTTCATTGATGACGTGCGCATTGGTGATAATATAACCATTTTTTGCATCGACAATGACGCCGGAACCCATTGAGACCAGCGTTCCACTCACAGGTGGGTTCAGTCCGTTATCCGGGTGATCATTCCCCTGTTGCTGTTTTTGCAATTGCCGTAATGTATTGATATCCGTGACCTTTACTTGCGCGCGAACATTCACAATGGCTGGCAAGATAGGTTTGAGCATGGGTGCAATACTGGTCTCAATAGAGGTAGATGCAGAAAAACAAAGGCTAAATAAGCTGCTAAAAATGAATAGAAAAAAACCAACGCAGACTGACTGAGGTTTTCTCATGGCAAATCCTCTTAAGTGTTTAAGACGCCCTAGTCTAGATTTTTATTAAACATCTATTTTAGCATTGACTGAAATAAGTTCATAATGTTTCCAGCCAAATGGAATGCGCCATGCGGCCAGTCTTCCCGTCGCGACGGTAGGAATAAAATAATTCTTCCTGCGTATATGTACAAAATTGGCCACCGTAAATGTGTTGAATCCCGTGCTCAGCTAACCGAAGTTTTGCTAGCAAATAAAGATTCGCTAACCATTTAGTAGGTTTATACGGTGTGAAGCCTTGACTAGAAGCAGGGTGATGGCTTGTAAATGCTGCATAGACATCTTCACCCACTTCAAATTTTTCCGGCCCAATCGCAGGTCCTAACCAAACTAACAATTCTTCGGCAGGTTGATGAAGTGCTGCGAGTGTATTTTCAATAATACCTGCTGCAAGACCACGCCAACCGGCATGAATAATGGCAACGTGCGTTCCTTGTCGATTACAAATGAAAACAGGCAAGCAATCCGCGGTTAAGATGGTGCAAGCATGATTGGGTGTGGATGTATAGATCGCATCACCTACCTGACCAACGCTAATTTCAGTGGCGGGTAAAACAATGGCAGTGTGCGCTTGATCCAGCCAAATGGGTGCAGAAGGCAATTTTAACAATGTTTGTAATTGAGTATCTTGGCTATGAAAAGATAAGTCTTTATTACCCCAACTGTTGCGTAAGGTGGTATAGGCTTTAACATGTTTTGGTGCTGGCCAATCTGGCGTTAAAAACTTCATTTCTTTGCGATCTCCTTGTCTTTTCTAAGTGCTTTTATGAGTGTTTCCATATCTTCAGGCAAATCAATTTCAAAACGTTGGAATTCGCCAGTGGTGGGATGGGTTAAACCTAAAGCAAATGCATGCAATGCTTGACGTTTAAACGAGCGAATTAAAGTAATTAATTCGGGCGACATGCCTTTGGTGAGGTGTACTTTTCCGCCGTAAGTACTATCTCCTAGAATAGGATGATGAATAAAAGCCATGTGCACACGGATTTGATGCGTACGTCCGGTTTCAAGGCGCAACTTAAGCCGTGTATGTGCTCGGTATTTTTCAGCAACACGATAATGTGTAATAGCATGTTTGCCTGTCTCCACGACAGCCATGCGTTTGCGTTGCAAAGGATGTCGGTCAATAGGAGCATCGACCGTGCCGCCGCTTATCAGTTCCCCATACACGATGGCTTGGTATTCCCGCACCAATTGCCGTTTTTTAAGTTGATGTGAAAGGTGTTTTAATGCGGGTGCTGTTTTAGCGATGACTAATAAACCGGATGTGTCTTTATCGAGTCGATGAAGAATACCTGCGCGAGGAAGTAATTTTAATTCAGGAGCATGATGCAATAAAGCATTGAGTAAGGTGCGATCTGCATTTCCTGCGCCCGGATGCACAACCAATCCTGCCGGCTTATTGATAACAATTAAAGCATTATCTTCATAGACAACAGTCAGCGGAATGGCTTGCGCTTCCCATTCAGGCTGGGATTTAAGGGTAATAGTGACAGCGACTTCTTCACCACCTTTTACCTTGTAATTGCTTTTTACCACTTGTTTGTTGAGTAACACAGCGCCTTCAGCAATCCACTGCTGAATTTGAGTGCGAGAAAATTCCGGCATTAATTTGACCAATGCCTGATCAAGTCGTGCATTGGTGAACATTGTTGGAATGATAAACGTTTGAAAGTTTTTATTATGCATGACGGTGAATGATGACAGAAATTAGTTTACAATGCACGCCAAAATCAGATGAGTAGGTGTTTGTAAATGAAAAAAAGTTTATTGAGCGGGTTGGTGATGGTAGGGGTGCTTGTGCTTACTGCTTGTACTTCATCAACAGGTCCTTCTGAGGCGTACCGAAATGAATCTCAGCAAGAAATTTATCAAAAAGGTAAGGCAGCATTAGAAGAAAGAAGTTATAGCGAAGCCATTAAGCGTTTCGAAGCATTGGATATTCAATATCCTTACGGACCGGAAACAGAGTCTGCTCAATTGTATTTAATTTATGCCTATTATATGAAAGAAGAATACCCCATGGCATCTGCTGCCGCTGAACGGTTTATCCGTTTACATCCGGCCAGTCCTCATGTGGATTATGCTTATTATTTGCGTGGCTTATCGGATTATTACCAAAACATGGGAATTTTTGAGCGTTTGCTGACGTTGGATCTTGCTACTCGCGATTTAACTCAAATACAAAAATCCTATAATAGTTTTGATACATTAGTAAGAGATTATCCTAATAGCCCTTATGCGCCTTCCGCCTATCAATACCTCATTTATTTACGCAATATGATGGCGGATCATGAATTGCAAGTGGGCGAATTTTATTATTCGCGCAAAGCGTATGTTGCTGCAGTAGAAAGAGCCAGTGGTGTCGTGGCTCATTTCCAAGGCGCACCTGCCACTAAGCAAGCACTCATTTTAATGGTGAAATCGTATCATCAATTGGGTGAAACCAAGCTCGAGCAAGATACTTTGGCAACGTTGCGCTACAATTATCCCAACACGTCGTTAAATTTTATTAGCTAGAGGTTAACCTTTAAATCCATTGGTGATCGGATAACGCCAATCTTTGCCAAACGATTTGTTATTAATACGCGGCCCTATGGGTGCTTGTCGGCGTTTATATTCGCTTTTGCTAATTAATGAAATAATTTTTTTAACGGTATCAATGGGGAAACCAGCGGCACTGATTTCTTCAGGGTTTTTTCCTTCATTTAAATAAGCATATAAAATTTCATCGAGAATAGGGTAAGGCGGTAGTGAGTCTTCATCTTTTTGATTATGAGCAAGCTCAGCAGTAGGAGGGCGCGTTAGGGTGCGTTCGGGAATAACTTTGCCAAGAGTGTTGCGGTATTTAGCAAGTGCATAAACTAACATTTTCGGTAAATCTTTTAAAACATCAAATCCACCTGCCATGTCACCGTATAAAGTGCAATAACCCACCGCTAATTCACTGCGATTGCCAGTGGTTAAAACCAGATTGCCAAATTTATTTGAAAGCGCCATTAAAATCATGCCGCGACAGCGTGCTTGTAAATTTTCTTCGGTGATATCGATTTTTTTATTTTTAAATAGAGGAGCAAGCGATTGCAGAGAAGCTTCATACAGAGGTTCGATGGAAATAGTCTCAAGCTTAACATCGAGTAAATGGACGAGTTCTGTTGCATCTTGCATGCTAATCTCAGACGTATAACGTGAGGGTAGCGCGATAGGATGCACATGTTCTTTACCCAACGCATCGACAGCAATAGCCATTGTGAGTGCGGAATCAATTCCACCCGAGACACCCACATATACACCTGGAAAATGATTTTTATTAATGTAATCACGCACACTTAACACCAATGATTGGTAAATTCTTTCTAAGCGTGAAGGAAATGAAGATAGCGTTGACGTAGTTAATGTGACGGCAGAAGGTGTTGCATTGGCTGTTATTGATAATAATGCTTCTTCAAAAAAAGGTGCTAATTGAGAAATTTGGTGAGGTTCTTGCATTGCCATCGAACCACCATCGAAAATTAGTTCATCTTGCCCACCGATTAAGTTGGTATAAAGAATAGGCAAGTGATTTTCTTGAATACGTTCTGATAATGTAGCGACACGCAGTTCATGTTTGTCAATTTCAAAGGGGGATGCGTTTGGTGAAAGAATAAGTTTGGCACCTAAATCACGTGCTTTTTGAATGGGTTTGGAGTACCAAAGGTCTTCGCAAATGACAATGCCGGTCGGAATTCCTTTCATGGAAACTACGCAAGGCGTATTGTCTGGGATGAAATACCGTGATTCATCAAATACACCATAATTAGGCAAATGTTGTTTTTTGTATTGACCAATAATGTTGCCATTAAAAAGTACCGAACAAGCGTTTTGAATGCCTTTTGCGGCGATAAGTGGGTGACCCACCACACAATAGATATCTTTAACAGCCTGTGTAAATTCATGTAAAGCTGCCTGCGTTTTTTCTAAAAAATCTTTGCGCAGTAATAAATCTTCAGGAGGATACCCTGTTAAGCTCAATTCAGGGAAAACAATCACATCGGCGTGCAATTCATCGCGCGCTTTTATAGCAACATCGATATGTTTTTGTAAATTACCAGTAATATCACCGACAGTAAAATTTAATTGTGCCAGTATAATTTTTAAAGTAGTTGTCATTTAAGCTCACTTAAAAAATAAAATAAACAGGTTGATCCTGCTGATCTTTTATAAATAAATGCGTATTCACTGCATGTTCTTTTTCGCATAATACAAATACTAAGCAATCGTTTTTTGTCATGAAGCTATCAATAATACTGCCACCCACTTGAGTAGTATTGTTTTCATGAAAATAAATATCGCTGCCGGGTGTCAGTGGCGCGTTAAGATGAATGTGGGTTTTAAACATCCGTTTTTTTAATTTGCCCCGATACTGCATGCGCGCAATAATTTCTTGGCCTGTATAACAACCCTTATCAAAGCTAATGGCATTCGATTCTTGTAAATTGAGCTCGTGGGGTAAAAATATTTCGGACGTTTCTGGGTAAATATGCGGTGCATCTTCTTTATACTGAAGCGAGGTAATCGTCTTTTCATCAGTTCCTTGTTCAAGATGGACTTTGTAAAAAACTGCATATTTTTTTAGTTTGTTTAAGGCGATAGGAGCAAGTTGTTGCGGCATTACTAAATAATAATTATCTTCATTAAAAAATAAAGTAAATAAACTAATAATACGACCCTGAGGGTTGCAGTGTGCGGCGAGGCTATTTTGTGTGGCTGTGATTTTCTCCACATCACAAGTAACCTGTCCTTGCAAAAATTTTTTTGCATCTGTGCCGCTTATTTTAATGAAACCATACGTTATCGACATATTAATTAACCATTTTGCATTGGCTGCTCTAACCAACCAATAATTTCATCAGGAGAATGAATGTAACCGTCAGCATTCCAAAGAAAAGGATCTTCTTTTTTATCGATATAACCATATAATGCTACCAATGAGGTGGTTCCCGCCGCTTTGCTTGCTAAAACATCAACATTAGAATCGCCTACAAATAACACGGCAGCTGTCGGTTGTTTAAGCAATTTGCATGCATGTAAAATTTGAGCAGGATCAGGTTTGCGAGTGGGTAAAGTGTCGCCCGATATGATACATGAAGCGCGCTGATCAAGTTGAAGATTTTTAAGAATAGGTTGAGTAAAACGCTGAGGTTTATTGGTCACAATTCCCCAGGGAATGTGACGTGATTCTAAATGCGTTAATACATTATCCATGGTAGGAAATAAATGCGTCGTTTTGGTGACATGCAATGCATATTCGTCTAAACATTCATTGAGTAAATCATTAAAGTTTGCTTGCTCTTCGTGAATGTCTAAACCTAATTTTAATAACCCTTTAATTCCCTGTCCCACAGCAGGACGTATCTCGGCAAGAGGCAATGCGGGCAAACCATATTTTTGCCGAATTTGATTTAAGGCAAACCCCATATCATGTGCGGTATCTAACAATGTCCCATCTAAATCAAATAAAACCAATTGAATGTCTGTCATTTTATTTTCTCGCATGAAAAATATAATTGACGGATGTGTCTGTTGTTAGTTTGTAATGTTTGGTCAGTGGATTGTAAGCAATTCCAATTATATCTTGCGGTTGTAAGTGAGCTTGTCTTACCCAATGACTCAGTTCAGAAGGACGAATAAACTTTGCATAATCATGTGTATTACGTGGTAATAATTTTAAAATGTATTCAGCACCAAGAATAGCAAAAAGATAAGATTTTAAGTTGCGATTAAGTGTGGAAAAGAAAAGATGTCCCTCAGGTTTTACTAAAGTGGCACAAGCTTGAATCACGGAAAAAGGATCAGGAACATGTTCTAATAATTCAAGACAAGTGACGACATCAAATTGACCCGCGTGTGTCGTTGCCATCGCTTCAGCCGAAATAGCTATATAAGTTACCGTAGTACCTGATTCGTACTGGTGAAGTTTAGCAGCATTAAGCAGTGATTTATTTAAATCAATGCCGGTGACAATGGCGCCTTCTTTGCTCATACTTTCTGATAGAATGCCGCCGCCGCAGCCCACATCAATGACTTTCTTATCTTTTAATGCGGTTTTTTCCTTTATATATCCTAGTCTTAAAGGGTTAATCGCATGCAGTGTTTTAAGTTCACCTTGATCATCCCACCATTGAGAGGCATGAACAGTGAATTTAGCTAACTCTTGGGGATCAACATTTTGTGACATAAAAATACCCATTTCTAAGGGGTTAAAGAGCTTTTGTCCTCTTGCTTGTGCATAGAGTATAAGCTTATCATTTAATGCGCAAATGGATCATTGATGATGTTTACCAAGGAAAGGGAATCTTCGCATGAAAAAGCATTTATTCATTTTTTTATTTATTTGTGCAACAGCGGCCAATGCAGAACCACCTTTGGATGAAACGTTATTAGCTCAAGGTGGAGTAGTGGGAACCAATGCCAATGGTGAGCAACAGACCACCGTCGTAGATGAAAATGGCAATCTAAAAATGGTTCCGATGGCTAAATCGGGTACAAAAGCGGTAGGTCCAGGTCAAAGTTCAGGGGGAATGAACAAACAAGCACCGGCAACCACGACTGCAAATGGTATCGGCATGAGTGGTCAAAGCACGGCACCCGCAGGGGCAGGGGTAGCAGGGCAAACACATGGTCCTGGTGTTGCAGGTCAAACAATGAACAGTGGTGTGGCGGGTCAAACCAGTGGTTCTGTCGGTGTGGCAGGTCAGACGACAAACTCAGGTGTGGCGGGTCAGACCACGGCACCTGCTGGGATGGCTGGACAAACAGGGGCGCCTGCTGTGAGTGGTCAACCCAATCCTTCTACGCCGGGAGCTGTAGCACCAGGAACGGCACCGCAACCGATTCAAGGACCAGGACAAGTGACACAACCTGGCGTGGTCGGTACAGAAATAAATGGCCAAGCGACTACTCCTATGCAGCCAGCAACACAGCCAGGAGCAACAACGCCGCAGCCTGGAACGCAGCCGATAACTGGACAATAGGGCCTAGGTAACACTAGGATGTTACTTTTAAACCCTGCTTATCGCGGGGTTTTTTATTTAATTAGGAGATGCAATGTCAGAAACAATCACGCGTAGCAAAGCGGCTAATCAACCCCAAGCAGTTCATTTAAAAGATTATAGTGTTTCTTCTTATTTGATTGATGAGATTGCATTGAATTTTGATCTACAGGAAGAAGTGACAATAGTTACGTCGCATATGCGCATTCGACATAACCGGCACTCCACACAACAAGAGCGAAATTTAAAATTAAATGGCAATGAATTGGTTTTGCGCTCAATTAAATTAAATAATGAGATACTTTCTTCATCAAAATATAAAGTTGATACTGATTACTTAACTATTTTTGATGTTCCAGATAATTTTGAACTTGAAATTGTGACTGAAATTAAGCCACAAAATAATACAGCATTAAGTGGTTTATACCGTTCAGCGCAAACCTATTGCACACAGTGCGAAGCAGAAGGTTTTAGACGTATCACTTACTTTTTAGATCATCCCGATATTCTATCCCGCTATACCACGACTATTATTGCGGATCAGAAAAAATATCCTATTTTATTATCCAACGGTAATTTAATTGATTCTGGAAAATTGGAACAAGGACGCCATTGGGCAAAATGGGAAGATCCTTTTAAAAAACCCAGTTATTTGTTTGCGTTGGTCGCTGGTGATTTTGACATGATCGAAGATCATTTTATGACACAATCAAATCGAGATGTGTTAATTCGTATTTATGTTGATAAGGGTTATGCGGATCAAGCGCATCATGCAATGTATTCATTGCAACAAGCGATGCGCTGGGATGAAAAAGCATATGGTCGTGAATATGATTTAGATATTTATATGATTGTAGCCATTGGTGATTTCAATATGGGTGCAATGGAGAATAAAGGCTTAAATATTTTTAATACGAAATACGTGTTAGCAAAACCAGAAACAGCTTCGGATGATGATTATATCCATATATTGTCTGTTGTAGGGCATGAATATTTTCATAATTGGAGTGGTAATCGTGTCACGTGTCGTGATTGGTTTCAATTAAGTCTTAAAGAAGGCTTGACTATTTTCCGTGATCAAAGCTTCTCTGAGGATCAACTATCAAAAGCAGTGATGCGTATTCGCGATGTGAATCGTTTACGTGAAGTTCAATTTGCAGAAGATGCAGGTCCTTTAGCGCATCCGGTAAGACCGGAATCTTATATTGAAATTAATAATTTCTATACGGCGACGGTGTATGAAAAAGGCGCTGAAGTATTACGCATGTTACAAACTATTCTTGGGCCGATGATGTTTAGAAAGGGAATGGATTTGTATTTTGCGCGACATGATGGTCAGGCAGTCACTATCGAAGATTACATTAAAACGATGGAAGATGTATCAGGAATCGACCTTGCACAATTTCGTTTATGGTACAGTCAAGCAGGTACACCTATCGTCACTGTCGAGACTATTTATGATGCGCAAAGTAAAATTTATACGTTAAATCTTTCTCAGAAAACATTACCCACACCAGGTCAAGATAAAAAACAGCCTTTATTTATTCCTATTCGCATAGGGTTGCTGCAGAAAAATGGCAAAGCCATGACGTTTACGGATGAAGAAGGTAATGCTGTTGAAGAGAAAGTGATTTATTTAACTCAAGCATCACAAACAATAAGTTGGGAAAATGTTTCAGAAAAACCCATCCCGTCGTTGTTAAGGGATTTTTCTGCGCCGATTAAATTAAATTATTCTTATTCGGATGATGAATTAATTTTATTATTTAAACATGATGGCAATGCATTTATCCGTTGGGAAGCAGGGCAACAGTATGCATTGAATGTGATATTCCATCTAATTGATGACTATCAACATGGCAAAACTTTGGTATTATCGCCTGCGTTGCCGGCCATGTTTAATTATATCCTAAGCCAAACCAATGCCGATAATTTCTTATTGTCAGAAATGATTACGTTGCCTTCTGAGAAATACATTGCTGAGCAAATGAAAGTCATTGATGTTGATGCGATTCATGCGGTGCGCGAATTCGTTATTACTCAAATTGCTACTCAATTGGAAAAAACTTTCCTAGATATTTATCATCGTTATCATTCAACCGGTGAGTATGTGTTTGGTGTGGAAGAAATTGGAAAGCGACAATTGAAAAATCGCTGCTTAAGTTATTTGTTACTCTTACCTCGTTATGCAGAAATGGGTATGCAACAATTCAAAAATGCATTGCAAGCAAACATGACAGACACCCAAGTTGCCTTGCAAGGATTGGCTAATTTGGATTCGCCATTCCGTGAGCAAGCATTGGCATTGTTTTACAACACGTGGAAAAAAGATCCATTAGTGGTGGATAAATGGCTCGCAGTGCAGGCTGCATCTAAATTGCCCGGTACATTGCAGCGGGTTAAGGAATTGATGCAGCATGAAGCCTTTGATATTAAAAACCCAAACAAAGTGTATGCGTTGATTGGGACCTTTGGCTATCGTTCACCCATTCATTTCCACGCAATTAATGGTGAAGGTTATCAATTTCTTCGCGAATGCGTTCAACAATTGGATAAACTGAACCCGCAAATAGCAAGCCGTATGGTAAATCCGTTGACGGCCTGGAAGAGATATGATAAAGAACGTCAACACTTAATGCGACAACAGCTAGATGTGTTGCTGCAAGATAAGAAAATTTCTACCGATTTATACGAGCTGGTTTCCAAAAGTTTAGAATGAGGTTGGCTAATAATGACAACAAATAATGCTGTACGTCTTGAATCCGATAGCATGGGTTCCATCGAAGTTCCTGCTGATAAATATTGGGGTGCACAAACACAACGATCACTGGGCCATTTTGCTATTGGGCGTGATGTGATGCCTCTGGAATTAATCCGTGCCTTTGGGTTACTTAAAAAAGCGGCGGCACAAACCAATTATGAATTGGGATTGATGCCAAAAGATATCATGGAATTGATTGTTAAAGCCGCTGATGAAGTAATTGCTGGCAAGTTTAATGATCAATTCCCATTAAAGATTTGGCAAACGGGTAGTGGTACGCAAACAAACATGAACTTTAATGAGGTCATTAGTAATCGTGCCATTGAACTCGCATCGGGGAAAAAGGGCAGTAAAGCACCTGTTCATCCGAATGATCACGTCAATCAATCCCAATCATCGAATGATACGTTTCCTACTGCTATGCACATTGCAGCGGTGGAAGCCATCGTGCATAAGTTAATACCGGCTGTGACAACATTGCGTAATGGTCTAGCAGAAAAGCAAAAACAATTTGCTCACATCGTGAAAACGGGACGTACACATTTGCAAGATGCTGTTCCTTTAACATTAGGGCAAGAATTTTCTGGCTATGTGGCGCAATTGGATGCTGCAATAAAAAATATTGAATTCACGTTACCTGGATTGTATGAACTAGCCATTGGCGGAACAGCGGTGGGTACGGGTCTGAATGCGCATCCTAAATTTGCTAAATTAACCGCAGCTAAAATTGCAGAGTTAACGCAATTACCATTTGTATCGGCACCGAATAAATTTGCTGCACTTGCTTCTCATGACCCCTTTGTTTTTGCAAGTGGTGCGTTAAAAACATTGGCATGTGCACTCATGAAAATTGCCAATGACGTGCGCTGGTTAGGATCGGGGCCACGTTGTGGTTTGGGCGAATTAATTTTACCTGCAAATGAGCCCGGTTCTTCGATTATGCCTGGTAAGGTTAATCCTACCCAATCGGAAGCAATGACCATGGTTTGTGTTCAAGTGATGGGAAATGATGCAACGATCGGATTTGCAGATTCGCAAGGTAATTTTGAATTAAATGTTTTCAAACCAGTGATCATCCATAATTTTATGAATTCCGTGCGTTTGTTGACGGATTCATCACTGATGTTCAATAAGTATTGCATTAAAGATTTGGAAGCCGATGAACGCGCCATTAATCAGTCTGTGCATAATTCGTTAATGCTGGTCACCGCACTTGCCCCTAAAATTGGTTATGACAAGGCAGCGGAAATTGCGCATAAAGCGTGGCACGATGGTACATCATTATTGGAAGCATGCCTTGCATTGGGATATTTGAGTGAGGCGGAATTTAAGCAATACGTTAAACCTGAAACCATGGTCGGAAATCAGGGTTAACGTAATCCAGGCAATAAACCGATTAAGCCGTTGGCAAGCATGCCGACGGCTATCGCCATGATCAACATGCCCATGATGCGCGTAATTACTTTAATGACTGATTCGCCAACAAGCTTAGCAATGGTGGGGCCGTAATACAATACAACGAACATCCCAATGGCGAGTAAAATGCACAGCAAAGAAAGCCAAAGTTTAAATAAAGCATTAGGATAATCATTGGAAGCAATCACCAGTGTGCTGATTGCACCTGGACCAATAATAATAGGCAAGGCTAAGGGAACAACAGCAATAGACTCACGTTCTTCAGCGGCACGATCATCCGCAGGTGTGTAATTTAGAGGGCTTTCTTTGGATTGCAGCATGGATAGGCCCACCAATAGCAAAATAACGCCTCCTGCGAAACGAAATGAAGCAATGGTGATACCCAACAGATCAAGAAGTTGTCCGCCTATCCAAATGGTTGCGACCATGGTGATTGCAATGGCAAGTCCGCACTTCATTGCCATTTTTCGCTGATAACGAATGGAAGATTGATGGGTTAATTGTAAAAAAATCGATAAAGAACTTAACGGATTGACCATAATAATCATGGCAACTAAAAATTTAACGGTATCAGCGTAGGTCACTCGACTATCCTAATTAAAAAAACAGGTCTTTATCATAGCGAAGTAGATAAACAATTGCTAGGATAATGGCCATAACCTAATCTAATCGCCTTGTTAAAAATTAAGGAATCTCTCATGCGAAAAGTGTTTAATTTTAGTGCTGGACCCGCGATGTTACCCGAAGATGTGTTACGTACTGCCCAAACTGAATTATTGGATTGGCATGGCACAGGAATGTCGATTATGGAATTAGGCCACCGCGGTGCAGAGTTTAAACAAGTCATTGAACAAACCGAAACCGATTTGCGCGAATTAATGTCTATTCCTAATAATTACCGCGTTTTATTTTTAGCAGGTGGTGCAACGGCTCAATTTGCCATGGTGCCATTAAATTTATTCGGAGAGAAAAAAATAGCCGATTATGTCGACACTGGCATTTGGTCGAAAAAAGCAATTGCCGAAGCAAAGCGTTATGGAACGGTGAATGTTGTTGCTAAAATTGAACAACGCGATAATTTAATTTTTATTCCTCATCAAGAACAATGGCAATTGCATAAAGATGCTGCTTATGTGCACTACACTCCCAATGAAACTATCGAGGGCATTGAATTTAATTGGGTACCAGAAACAGGCGATATTCCTTTGGTGGGCGATATGTCGTCGATGATTTTATCTCGTCCTGTGGATATCACAAAATATGGGATTATTTATGCCGGTGCACAAAAAAATATAGGGCCTGCAGGTATCGCACTCGTGATTATTCGTGATGATTTAGTAAAAGAAGCATTGCCACATACGCCCACATTGTATCGTTATCAAATTGAAGCTGAGAATCAATCTTTATATAATACGCCACCTACGTTTAATTGGTATATGTGTGGATTAGTGTTTGCATGGATGAAGCAAAAGGGTGGTGTCAAAGCATTTCATGAAGTCAATAAACGCAAAGCGAAGAAACTTTATGATTTTATGGAGCAATCGCAAGGGTTTTATTTTTCGCGAATCCATCCCGAATGCCGCTCTATGATGAATGTTGTGATTAATATTCGTAACGAAGCACTCATTGAGTCTTTCTTGAAAGAAGCCACAAAAGCAGGGCTTACTAATTTAAAAGGACATCGAACTGTGGGCGGCATTCGAGCAAGCATTTATAATGCGATGCCTGAAGAAGGTGTTGATAAGTTAATTCATTTTATGAGTGAATTCGCGCATAAAAATGCTTAGTAAGCAAGTCAGTGGTTTAACATTCATCGAAGTGCTGGTTAGTTTGTTTTTATTGTCAGTAATGATTTTGAGTCTTGCTGCCGTACAGTTAACAGCACTTCGTGAAGCTAAAATGAATTATTGGTATAGTGTTGCTGCGCAACAAATTATAAATTTGCATGAAATAACGACCGCCATGCATGCTAGTGATGAGACGGCGATCGTGCGCTGGTCAGAACAGACTGCTCTGCTTCTTCCTCGCGGACAAGCAAAAAAGATTTCTGCAAAAAAAATTCTTATTCATTGGGGTAATCGCTCAGAACCCTCTTGTACAAACAATGTGATTGGATCGTCTGGCTGTTTATTTGGGTATTTATAATTTAATTCGAAAACGTTTGGCTACGCAGGGAATGGCGCTACTGGAATGTATGATTGCCATTAGCCTTGCTTTGATCATTATTAGTGTTGTGTTTAATGTATATATTGGTGTGCAAAAAAACTTTACGATACAAACCTCATTAAACAAAATCCAATTCACGGCCCGACAAGTAAACGATATTTTGGTGAAAGAAATTCACCAAGCAGGTTATATTGGGTGCGCGCACTTCAGTGCAAATTTTCCTTTGGTATCTTATCAAAATCATGACTTAACGGAGGTAAATAAATTGGTCATCACTGGGCATGCTTTTATGGTTAGACATGCCAGTGTTGAAAACAGTGAACTAATAGCCGATATGCGTGACTTCTCGACATTTATTGTCGATACACATGTGCCTTATAGAGCAGGGGATGTATTGATGGTTTCCGACTGTCGGCATGCTGAAATCATTAAAGTGAATCGCATTCATTACCGCGGTGGCGATGAATGGATCGAAACCGAACGCCCACTCACCCAATTATTTATAAAACATGCTGAGGTGAGTCGATTTGAAGAGAATTATTTTTTTGTACAAGGAAGCGGTTTATACAAACAAACGCGGCAAGGGCAAAGAATTAAATTGGTGGATGGCGTCAAATCCATGCGCATCGATCAATTATCGGCAGCAAAAGTTTTATTATTTAGTTTAGAGCTCGCCCATGAACAATTAACTAAAAAATGGTACATCTATGTCAAAGTGTAATGCGCAAGGGTATGTATTGTTGGCTACATTGATTTTTTTGCAAATTGCATCTTGTATCAGTCTCTATGAATTATTAACCGCATCTGCTTCTTTAAAAATAACCACGGATTACTACTATCGTAATCAACTTACTGTTGCAGCGAATAGTGCATTGGCTGAGCTCGAAAAAAACTTACAAAGTCAAAGGCCAACCTGTCTTATTGCAAACGTGTCTGCTGCTGATGTTTCTAATCAAGTATTATCCTGGTGGAAATTTATTGCTTGTCGCAAGGTATCTGAAGATTTTTCCTATTTTTATTATGTGGAATTTTTACAAAGCGATCCCTGTGCTGTTTTTGAAAAAAATACTAATAATCAACAAATAGGAGCGGATTATTATCGTATTACTTTATTATCAGAAAATGGAATGACTCGCCATATCAAATTAATTTTGCAAAGTACACTAGCGAAACCTAGTGATCACGCATTAATATGTGCGACATCGTCACATCCTGTATATCCAGGTAGACAAATGGTACGTGAACTGTAGATTTTAATTAAAGGGATTGATTATGCATGCAAATTTAAAAGATAAAGTGATTTTTATTACCGGTGGTAGTCGTGGTATTGGTCGTGAAATTGCGTTGCATTGCGCACGTGATGGCGCAAAGATTGTCATTGCCGCAAAGACAACGACACCCCATCCCGCATTGGAAGGCACGATTTATTCAGTGGCTGAAGAAATTGAAAAAGCAGGAGGAAAAGCATTACCACTGGCAGTGGATGTGCGAGAAGAGCAAATGGTTGCTGATGCCATTGCTAAAACCGTGGACACCTTTGGTGGCATTGATATTTTAATCAATAATGCCAGTGCTATTAATTTAGCAAACACTTTAGATATCCCTATGAAACGGTTTGATTTGATTTTTTCAGTGAATGCACGCGCTACTTTTATGTGTTCTAAATTATGTGTGCCTTATTTAAAAAAAGCAGCCAATCCACACATTCTGACATTATCCCCACCGCTTAGCATGAATTCAAAATGGTTTAAAAATCATCTTGCGTACACAATGTCAAAATATGGCATGAGCATGTGCACGTTAGGTATGGCAGAAGAATTTCGCTCGATGGGTATTGCCGTTAATTCATTATGGCCGAAAACATTAATTGCCACTGCTGCCATTTCAGTTAATTTTCCTAAACAATTGTATGAGGCAAGTCGCAAACCAAGCATTGTTGCCGATGCTGCTTATGCCATTCTAACGAGCAATAGCCGCGAAGTGACCGGTAACTTTTTTATTGATGAAGCTGTGCTGCGTGATCAAGGCATTAAAGATTTTTCGCATTACGCCTTGCATCCAGGTGTGGAGTTATTTCCGGATTTGTACGTGGAGTCGTGTTCTTAATGTGGAACACCCCGGATGAAATGAAGAGCATTTCATCCGGGCTACGTGGTAATGTCATAGTTCTTATATATGTAGCCCGGATGAAATGTTTTTTATTTCATCCGGGGTCTTATTTTCTGTATTCACCTCATACTCCCACTCATGCCACGCAGGCAACGCAGGAAAATAAAGACCAAATCGAATGGGTCGAGGATCAAGTGCATGCATTGCTGTTGCATATTTTTGCATTTTTTCCGCATATTTTTCTGTTTCAGTGATAAGAAATTGCTTGAGATCATCTTCTTCACTGAATGCAGTTGTCTTGTAATCAATGATCCAACGTGTTCCTTCTTCATCAATAAAAGTACGATCAATAATGAGATTATGCATTTCGCCATTGATAACGGCAGTGATGGCAAATTCGCAAGCAGCGTCTTGGTGAGATTGTATAATCCATTGTCCACGTGAATCGCACGATATATTTTTTATAATGCGCAAGAGTTCAGTAAAGCAAGACTCTATATCACACGAAGAAAGGCCTGCTTGTATGAATAATCGTTTTAAATAAGAAGGATGTTCTTGAATACTCGACATTGATAATTTTTTTTCAGCCAGCAATTGTAAAATCCGGTGAGTAACTTTTCCTAAGAGCCGCGGTGTTTGTGAGCGCCATTGAAATCCATCACCAGCATAGTGAGCTGCTACCGATGAGAGCGGATTTTGGTAGGGATTAGACCAGGCCGATGCTAAACGGATAATCGATTTTTCCGGAGAATTTTCTTCATTACAAGGTAATGCATGGTTATTGCTGAGATAATTATCTGGATTTTTTTCCAGAAAGGGCCACAGTTTTTTCAAGAAACTACCCGATTCAATCGAATAATTGTCATTCTGTTTTTTTTGCGTATCAAATAATAAAAATAGATTTTTTTTAGCGCGTGTTGTTGCCACATACAACAAACGATCAATTTCATAATCAGATTTATTTTTTTGATAGTTTTGAATAAATGCATATAAACTATCTTTGTCATTGCCCGTGGCATGAATAGGGGCAATCAATAAACTGCTATGTTCATTCGATAGTGGATATTCCATCCATAGCAATAATTGATTGGTATCGGTTGCTTTTTTTCTTTCTAAATGCGGCAAAATCACGGTATCAAATTCGAGACCTTTGGCACTATGAATTGTCATGATTTGCAATGCATTTTCATCTTGGGATACAGCTGCAGCAAATAATTCTTTGAGTTTAATTTTTAATTGGGTGATAGTTAAAAATTCATGATTTTGATTGAATTCATCAAGTAATTCAAAAAATGCTTGGGTATCTTCCATATCTTCTAGGTTGGCTAAGCAAGCCGGACCACCTAATAAGAGCCATGTTTTTTCAATCCAACCACGTAGGCTGTAACGATCACGCTCGGCCACGGCGGTTTTCAAAATAGGATAGACACGTTCAATGCGTGCTTTGCCATCGCTGCTTAATTGATTGATCACTTGTGGATTACTTAATACATCCAATAACGTCGCATAGGGATTGCGACCGGCGATGATTAACAAATCGGCTAAGCTTAGACCACACCAAGGTGCACGCAAAACACTTAGCCACGCAATGCGATCAAAAGGGTGCCAAAGTGCTCTTGTTAAAGAAAATACATCTTGAATGGATTGTTTATCTTCTAATGGATCAATATCAATCGCGCGATAGGCAAGGTGAGCTTTTTTTAACTCCGGTAAAATAGTTTTGAGATGTTGCCTTGCCCTGACTAAAATCGCTATTTTTTCTGTAGGATTTAATTTTTTTCGAGAGCGAATAATATCAATAATTTTATTGGCTTGATTTTTCTCTTCGCCGCCATCAATGAATCCGTGAATTTGAATGTTTGAGTCATCGATAGCTGCCTGACCTGACACGCTTGCATGATAACAAATGGCGCCTGTGGCAATGTCGTTGATGGAAGGAAAAATAGATTTAAAATGTTGATTATTCCATTCGACAATCTGTGAGGAAGAACGAAAATTAGTACTCAATGAAAGCGGTATTAAACGTAAGTTCCCAATACCATGTTCACGCATGCGAATAAATAATCCCACCTCTGCTTCTCGAAAACGATAAATGGACTGCATGGGGTCACCCACCACAAAAAGTGTGCGACCATCATCGGGTTCCCAGCCTAACGTCAGTTTTTCCAAAAAATTAAATTGAGTCAAAGAGGTATCTTGAAATTCATCAACCAGGATATGTTTGATTTGATAATCCAGTGCAAGTGCAAGATCAGTAGGATGCTCATCAGTTCCTAACACAGCAATCGCGGCTTGTGTATTTTCAATAAAATCAATTTGTCCGTGTTGTTGAAAGGCAATACGCAACTGTGCTGCGGTTATTTTTAAAACATTTAATAAAGCTTGTAGAGCGCGCCATTGTTGTTGCGAATAGTGAGGAGAGGGTAAACGCAAGACATTCATTAAGTGATGTCGTAAGGTGTCATAGTTACTCAGTTGTTCCATGAATTTAACGGCACGTTGTTTGAAATCCGCATAAATTGCTTTTTCTTCTTTATTCTTACTAGCAGAAGGCGCGGGAAATCCTACACTTACATTGAATTGTTGACGGAAAGTACCTTTTTCTGTCAGCAACAACGTAGCAATACCTCGCCATTGATGCAGCGTTTGCACATGCGTTTTAGGTAATTGCTCAAGTTCGTAACAGGCGGCAATGGGTGAATGAGGATCGGTTTGTTTTAAATTTTCCGCTGCAAAACGGATTAACGCGCAGCATTCGTTGATGATTTCTTTAGGAAAAATTTGTTCCGTTAGGGTTAATTGATCGTGAATAACGGCTGCCAACTGTTTTTCGAGTTGATTTTTTAAATCATTGGCATCGTTAAAATGAATATAGGGTAACCATTGATCGCGTTTAGCAAGCAAATGGATCAACAGTTTTTGTAGGTTATTTAAGTCATTATCGACATGTAAAAGTAATGTTGCAATATCATCTGCCCAAGGTACATCGTGTTCGACATGCGTTAATACTTCTTGCACGGCTTCTTGATATAGTAAAATAGGCGTTGTGGCAATGCCTGGCTGCGCACCAAAATTCGATAAAATAGGTAATTGCTTCGTCAAATAAGCACATAAAGCATCAATGGTTTGGATGCGTAATTGATTGGGATTATCAATTAAATGCCAACTGAGCAATGCATCTCGCTCAAGTACTGCTTTAGCTAACGCATGGGTTTGCGTGCTTTCTGATTCGGATGATTGCGCCTCTTTCAATGCTTGAATAACGCGCGTCCGCATTTCATTGGCGGCTTTTTTCGTAAATGTAATCGCTAAAATTTCTTCGGGAGCATTGACATAATTCAGTAATGTCAGAAAGCGTTGAATTAATAATGTTGTTTTGCCTGAACCCGCCGGTGCTTGCACGATGAATGAATGCCTTGGATCAAGCGCTTGTTGTCTTTCTTGATAATCTTGAACACTCATATTAATTACTATTCTCTAATTCATCATGAATGCGGCAAAAAGATTTTAAAGCACACCATTCACAAGTTTCTGGTGGATTTTTAGGAGCAACATTTGCTATGCCTGTATAAAATTCATCGCTTAACTGAGTTAATGCTTGCTGCCATTCTTGTGTTTGCTGTTGCCAAGTCATTTTTTTCTTTTCTTCACTCGTCTCAATGCCTTGAATGGCTAAAGCTTCTTGACTAATACCTTTAAAGGTATGATTGCCTGGAAAAACTTGCGCAAATGTAATGCCTGCTGTGTTCATGGGATCAGCTAACGCATAAATGGGCAGCTGGGGTTCTTCTAAACGTGCATCAAACCACGTATTGATATCGTTATTTTTTCCAGTTTTGTAATCAATAATTAATTTCTTGCCACTTTCTAATTCATCTACTCGATCAATACGCAAAGTTAATTGCAATTGATTGAGTTGCATAGGAATAAGTTGTTCTTGAGCAATGACTTTAAAAGGAGGCCGTGCTTTTTCAAGCTGTAACCATTCATGAATTAATGAAAATAAGCGTTGTTTTTCGAGTGCTAAATAATTTTTTTGATGAGCACGCGTGTCTGTGAAAGTTGCTAATGCTTGCTCAATGCATTGTTTAATTTCTTGTTGATAGGTAATTTCATCCATACTGCAAAGTGATGCATGATCTTTAATTTCCCCCCAAAAAATTTCTAAGGCTTTATGTAAAATAGAGCCACGGTCTTTAGCGCGAAAACCAGGCAATGTGCTTTCTAGTTCTTTCGCATGCAAACGAATATCAGCAAACGCTCGGAAAGGGCATAGTGCTTGTTGCTTAAGAATGCTTACGCCACCCTTAATAATTTCATCCGCTGATGGCGGTGGGGCAGTGTTATCCTTAATGGTTTCTAATTGTTTAGCAGCAAAAATATATTCAGCCGGTGTTTGATAAGGTGCTAAATTTAAATCTTCAAGCGTGATTTCTGGTATATCCCTAATTAATGCACTCGGCTGCAAAGGTAATTCATCGTCCATTGCTGAATAACTAAATATAATATGCGTGGCATTTTTTTTGAATTGTTGCATGATTTGCTGGCAATAAATTAATTCCCGCTCTGCGGTGGCATGCGGCATTTTTAACTCACGTTGCATGCGTTTAGGAATTAAAGGATGTGGCTTGGGTTGAGGTGGCCAAGATAAATCATCCATCCCAGCAACCCACAAATAATCAAAAGGTAAACCGGCTGCTTCTAATAAGCCTAATACTTGAATCGGAGCATCCGGTGTTTTCTGTTGGAAAATTTTTCTGGCGGCTATTTTTTGTAGCGAATGCAGTGCTTGATGCATGGAAACAGTTTGTTCAATATGATCTAACGTTGTGAATTCATCCAATAATTGAAACCATTGTTCAATGATTTGATATTCGTCACTGTTTAAACTACGCTCACCAGGCCATCCTAACGCTGTTAAAAGCGCCATAAATGCACTTGCCCATTGTTGATGGCTTTGTTCGCGTGGTAGCGTATCTAAAATAGTGCAGAAAGAGCTAAGTTTTTTGGCTAAGAGAGGGCATTTTTCAGTTAATAATGCATGAGGTAATGTTAATGAATTGATATTATGCTTGCGTAATAGACTATCAAAATAAGCGCGTTTTGATTGTTCTTGAAGAGCTTTACTAATAAAGGGTGATAATAACCAATCATTTAATTGTTCTAAAGAAATCGTTTTTTTAATTTGCAAAAGTTTGAACGCTGTATAGATCACCGGACATTGCAATAAAGGTTTGCCGGCTGAAAGATTAAATTCATGGTGCGTAAAAATAGTTTCAAACAATTGCAGCGCACGGTCTCGTACTGTTTCAAGCGAAGGAATCACGCAACCAATGCGTAATAAAGGGTCGTGATGATGTTGGCTGAGTTTTTCTTTTGCCCAGCGTGCCATTGCCATGATTTCATGATCTTGATTTTTCAAACACAAACGTTGATGAATCGCGTGATCGGGTGCAACAGGATTCAGCGCATCAGAAACAGTGACCGAACGAAAAGTGCTCCAAGTTTCCATGAGTTGTTTTAATTGCGGTGAAAAATCCGTAAACCCTAAAAAATGAATGTCTTTATCAACAACCCATTCATGGGTTGCTATTTTATATAGAATAGCATCCGTTAAACGGGCGGTATCAAGCCATACATGTTGAGTGCATTGCTGAATAAAATGTTCAATCCAATGGCTTAAAGCAGCGGTATCATTCAGGTCTGACCAAGAACAATCATCGACTAACCATTGCCTTATGATTCCGAAAGCAGATTTTGCCATATCGACAGTTTCTGATAGGCGCAATAAAGGCATCTCATTTTGTGAATGGGCAATGATTTTTTCCCAGAGATAGTTTTCTTGAGCGCTGTTTAAGAGCAGAGGAACGTTGGTGATTGTTTTACTTGTCGCATCATTCCACATTCGTTGCAACCACGTGGCCAGTGGAAAAATGTCCGGTGATACCCATGCGGTGTTAGAAAATTCTTGTTGATAGGATTGATAAAGTTTGTGAAGGGTAGCCGCAAGACGACGGTTGGGCGTAACAACGGTTACCCCAGTCGCGATCTGTTGAAAAAAAGAAGAAAGGAGGCTTGGTTTCATGCTGCCATTAAAACACAAGCCTTCTATGCTGTCATCTATAGGCCAAATCGAAGTTGCTGCGTAATCTCATTGCTGAGTTTTTCTGTCTTCGGTTGAGCAAATAAACCAAAATGCTTTGTTTGCTTATAGTTATAAGCGGCAATGGCTAAATAAAACACACCCGCAAGTGCGATGAAGCTAATGATTTCGCCGAGAAGAAATCGTAAATTGCGGTGTTGAGCAAAAATGGTTTGTGTTTCTGGCTTAGTTAAATCAATAAGCATCTGCTCTCTAAAAGCACCTGTCAGACGTTTTTCGCTTGACGCAATGGTATTGTGATAGGTTTGACTGATTCTCTCCACTTCTTTTCGCTTGGGATCATTTTCATCAACAATATGCTTTCGAGCATAGGTTTCTAATGCCTGTAAACGCTCGAACAATTCTCCTTTGGCTTGGTTATTCCAATATGGCCAATAACCTTGCGGTATTTTGGCGTCCTCGTAAGTTACCATTTCATCCAATTGGTTTTGAGTAATATTGCATTGACTCAAATCAGCAGAAGTAAAAATGGCATCTTTGAGTATAGCGCCTTCAAAATTAGATTGTCCCAGCTTGGCACCGTTAAAATTTGCGCCGGTTAAATTCGCATCTGAAAAATCAATGCTTTCATTTTCTTCCAATTTAATGATGGACATTGCACTGACTAAAGCGGTATGAACGTCTTTCTCATTTTCATTTTTAAAAAAATGAGTGAGCTGGAACTTGAAAAAATCAATGTTGTTTGACAAAAGAAGGAATTCGATGGCTGGACGAACATAACAAGGAGTATACGTTATCTCTCTACTTGTTTCTTCATTAGGCTTATCGCTTATAGGCTGAGTTTCAGTTTCTGGTTTTCCACCTGTAGATATGTATATATCTTGTGTTAAAAGTCCTTGAATATTTTCTTTCATTTTTTCAGAAGTAATTTCACCATTATTTCTTTTAATAGTTTCAAGCAAAACTTTGCCTAGAATGCGCTCGGGTGTCATTAATTCTGGAAGATCGATATTCAGCGCATTCTCCGACCTTCCAATTTGTTCACCACGTACAACTACCTGTTCGTCGGTAGGTCTCATGGCTCCCTCAGGCGTGACTTCAGAAAATACCATGTGAGTTTGTTCTTTGGTTTTATAGGTGTTGGTAAAGAGAGTCTCTGCAGTTTTAAGTCGAACTTTTCTAGGCATTTTTATCACCGTTTAAATAAATTTGTTCATATATTAATCAATTATGCGTAAATTGTCAATGCCTAAGGGGTTTTAGAATTAGGCGAAAATTTCTTTTCTATTTGGTTGATATTATTTTTAAATACGTCTTTATAAGATTTCCAAAATTTAAATGTTCCTAGTTGGTAACCGCGTATAACCGCATAAATCCCTAACGTACCCAACGCCTTAATAATGCGATATTTGAATTTTTCATCGGCGATGGATGTTTCGGTTTTATCAGTTTTTTTAAACGTATTGGAAAAATGTTCGAATTGTTGATGGAATTTTATTATTTGATTATCAGGGCGTTGCTGAGTGCGATCTTCGACAGTAGCAATCATTTCATTAAGAACATTTAATTTTTGATTATTAATTTCTCCCGATCGACTTAACAAATGTTTCTTATACCATTCGCACTGTTGAGCCAACTGTTGCAAGACTTTTTGACATTTTTGTTTATCATAAAGAGACAGGGTGCTGTCTTGAGCAGGTTCTGTATGCTGTGAAGGTGGCAATGTGTTTGGAGAAGCCTTTGGAATTTGGGAGTCTACGTTAATTTGTGAGGGCGCGGCAGCGATTTTTCCAGAAGGGGACCACTGAAAGTCAACAAATTGGTTATTCAGTCCTGGACTAAACTCCACTGCAGTTTCACCGCGAAAAATTTTCACTCCCGTGACGCTACGCATGATTGATATGGTGTGCTTCGTGAAAGGGTCAAGCGTTTTTTCTTGAGAATTAAGATCTTTTTCTAATAACTTGCAGTCATAGTCTAACTCTAACATTAACATCGTATTGTGAGTTAGACTTCTTTCTTCGATACCACCAGTGCGTCTATCTATAAATTCTCCAAGATCATTGCCATAACAAAAAATTTCACGAGAAGAGTCACGGTAGTTTTTGGCTTTGGTATTGAATAAATAACCAAAAAACTGATAAGCACGTTCACGGGCTGATCTATCGTCGAGCCGAGGTAATTTGGGGTTGGAATGTTGCGTGACGAGTGTTAATTCGCCATTGGCTAATTGATTTAAAATACCTTTGATTTCATTGTCATGAGGCTGAGGTGATTTTTGTTTATCAAAAAATATAAATAAAAGCATTTGCTTGCCTCTTAGAATAAGTTTTTTTAGCTAAAAATGTAAATTTGCTCATATATTAAACAATATGGTTATTATAGTCAATAAACACTAAATTAACTTAAATTTATTATGAATCAACGACTTATTTTGAAATTGTTAATCTGTTGTGATGGATGCAGCTATGCACTTGTTATATCAGCGAAAGCATCTGTGTCATCCTGAGCGGGCTGTTTTTTAGCTCCGCGAAGGATCTCCCACTATTGAGAAGATCCCTCGCTACGCTCGGGATGACATCATCGTCATATGGTTTGCCAGCTAAAAGCTTGCTGGTATGACAATAGATAATACGTATCTCGTCAACACCGATAGCTCAAAGCAGATGTAGCCCGGATGAAATGTGCTTTATTTCATCCGGGGTATGCTTTTAGCTAAAAAAATTGATCTATAGAGCAGGGATTGCTATAGTCCACAAATTGCCATAACGGTCTATTTTATGATCTTATCTAAACATCTTCTCACATTGCGGTATACGACGACGGGCTTTTTGCCCTTTTCTTTTTGATTTTCAAATTATTTAAATTAATCAACCCTACGCAAGAAGAAGGAAACATCATGTTTCGTCATATACCGATTTTATTAGTGAGCCTAATTGTATCGCTCATCGCTCTTTATCCATGCATGCCATTAGGGCTGCAACAAAGTTTGCTAGCCCTTAGCCTTATAGTGAAGTCATTCATTATTTTTTTATTACCGCTAATTATTTTTAGTTTGTTATTCAAAACAATGGTAGGTTTGGCTAATCGAGCAACTGTCGTTATCGGATTAATTTTGGCGTGTGTCATCAGTTCAAATTTTGTTGCAACATTTATAAGCCATTATATAGGCGTTAGCTTATACCACCTTCATTTTTCTACACTGCGTCCGCACAATGCTGAAAGTTTAATGCCGTTGTGGTCTTGGGAATTTCCTAAATTAATGAACAACAATAAAGCGCTATTAATGGGTATTATTACGGGAATGCTATTCACTCGAATTAAACCTGTTTTTGCTCAAACGTTGGCAATTCAATTGGATCGATTTTCAGGAATGTTACTCAACGGCATTGTGTATTTAATTCCGCTATTCGTGGCTGGTTTTGTAGTGAAATTATGTCACGATGGTGTCATGACCATTCTTTTTAAAGATTATGCGCTTATTTTTCTTATTGTTGCGGTAGCACAATGTGGTTATGTGGGTTTAATTTATTTATTTTTAAATAATTTTAATGTCATGACGACAATAAAAAACATTAAAAACATTTTACCGGCTGCTTTAGCTGGCTTTAGTGCAATGTCAAGTGCAGCAGCCATGCCGCTTACTATGCTAGGCGCTGCAAATAATGCGAGAAATAAAGAATTAGCGCGTTCAATTATTCCTATCACAGTTAACATTCACTTGTTAGGCGATTGTATCGCTATTCCTATATTTGCTTATGCGCTAATGAAAGGTTTTGGTTTATCCGCGCCAACCTTAATTCTCTACACCACTTTCGTATGCTACTTTGTAGTGGCGAAATTTTCAGTGGCAGCTGTCCCCGGTGGTGGCATTTTGGTTATGCTGCCTATCTTAGAAAGCCAATTGGGTTTTACCGGTGAAATGTTATCAATGATTACGGCGTTGTATGTACTATTCGATCCCGTGATTACTTTTACGAATGTGCTTGGCAATGGTGCATTGGCAAAACTCATTGATAACTTAGCGCTACGCCAGCTTAAATCTTCAACTTAATAAAGCCAAGACATTATCAACCAACCCAATGCGTTCGCTGGGTGTGTGAGTGGGTAAAGTAAATCGCAAACGCGTCGGACCCTCTAAGCGAAAAATGCTATTTTTTTGCTGAATTAACGTAATGATGGTTTCTGGTTTCACGTTTGGTCGTTCGCTAAACTCCAACTTGCCGCCCTTATCACTAGCTTCAATACGTACAATGCCTAAACGTTCGGCTTTTAATTTTATTTCGCTGGTTGCAAAAAGATTTTTTAATGCTTGCGGTAATAGTCCAAATCGATCAATAAGTTCGACCTGAATTTTATCCAATGCTTCCACCGACTTAGCAGTGGCAATACGCTTATAAAATTGTAAACGTAGTTGTACATCATTTAAATAATTTTCTGGAATGAGAGCGGTGATATGTAAGTCAATTTCTGACCGATGTTCGAGCAAGGCTTTTTCATCACCAGGTTCATGACCCTCTTTTAATGCATCCACAGCACGTGACAATAAATCCATGTATAACGTAAAACCGATTTCTTGCATGTCGCCGCTTTGTTCTTCGCCGAGCAATTCACCTGCACCACGTATTTCAAGATCATGCGTCGATAAAGTAAAACCAATCCCTAAATCATCATAAGCAGCAATGGCCTCTAATCGTTTCACGGCATCGTTGGTGATGGATTGCCGATCAGGAATCAACAAATAAGCATACGCTTGATGATGCGAACGGCCGACACGGCCACGCAACTGATGCAGTTGCGCAATACCAAATTTATCGGCCCGATTAATGATAATAGTATTTGCTGTCGGAATATCGATGCCACTCTCAATAATCGTTGAACAAACTAATACATTGCTGCGGCGATGGTAAAAATCAGACATCACGCGTTCAAGTTCACGTTCATGCATCTGACCATGCGCTACGGAAGTGCGCGCTTCACTAACCAGTGTTTTGATCTCTTCGGCTTTTTTCGCGATCGTAGAAATGTCATTATGTAAAAAATAAACTTGACCGCCACGCATCACTTCACGCTGAATAGCTTCTTGGATAATACTTTTTTGATAATCGTGTACAAATGTTTTTACCGATAAACGTCGTGCCGGTGGTGTCGCAATTACCGACAAGTCCCTAATGCCGGCGAGTGTCATGTTCAGCGTGCGAGGAATCGGTGTCGCAGTGAGTGTTAATATGTCTATCTGAGAACGCAGCGCTTTAAATTTTTCTTTTTGCTTCACACCGAAACGATGTTCTTCATCAATGATAAGTAAACCTAACGATTTAAATTGAATGTTGGTTTGTAATAACTTATGAGTTCCAATCACAATATCTACTTTTCCTTCAGCCAGTTTATTCAGAACATTTTCTTGTTCTTTACCGGTGCGGAACCGTGATAATAATTCAACTTGGATAGGCCAATCAGCAAAACGGTCTTGAAAATTTTGAAAATGCTGCTGAGCAAGTAAGGTGGTCGGCACTAAAAGAGCTACTTGCCTATTATTTTGAATTGCAAGAAAAGCAGCACGCATGGCTACTTCCGTTTTACCAAATCCTACATCTCCACAAATAACACGATCCATGGGTTTATCCGATGTCATGTCTGTATAGACTTGCTGAATGGCTTGTAATTGATCCGGGGTTTCTTCAAAAGGGAAAGCTGCTGCAAATGCATCGTATTGTTCTTGAGGGACAGTATAAGCAAACCCGGGTCGTGCTGCGCGTTTTGCGTAAAGATCCAACAACTCAGCCGCCACATCACGAACTTTTTCGGCAGCGCGCCGTTTTGCTTTCTGCCATTGCTCAGAGCCTAATTTGTTGATAGGTGCATGTTCAGGGTCTGCGCCTGTATAACGACCAACGAGATGTAGTGATGAGATAGGAACAAATAATTTATCACTGCCTTGATATTCAAGGCATAAAAATTCAGCCAATTGCTCACCAATGGTGAGTGTTTGTAAACCACGATAACGGCCAACACCATGTTCAATATGCACAATCGGATCGCCAATTTGCAATTCCGTGAGATCGCGAATTAAAGTATCTGTATCTAAGGTGGTTTTTTTACGCATCCGGCGTTGCATGATGCGTTTACCATACAATTCTGTTTCAGCGACAACTGTCAACGAAGGTGAGGATAATTGAAAACCTTGCTCAAGAGAGGCAATTGCAATCCCATATTTTTCGGAGCTGGCTAAGAATGCCTGCCACGATGAGAAAAAAGTCGGGTTAAATTGAATCGTTTTAAATAATTGTAAAATAACTTCACGACGACCTAAACTTTCAGCGCAAAACAACATACGGCCTGAATAAGATTCTAAAAATTCTTTCAATGCGGCAAGGGGATGAGCTGATTGATGATTAATGTTTAATGAAGGAGTCGTTTCTGTAGCAAAAGAAAATGTATCTTCATCGCTAATGCCATTAATACCAATGCGAGGATAGTGTTTTAATGCCTCATTTAAATTCGCAAGTGACATAAACAATTTTGTGGGTGCCAATAATGGCCTAGAAATATCATGCCGATTTTGTTCATAACGCGCGGTAACTTCATGCCAAAATTCTTCTGCTTTTGTTTTTATATCACCGACAGTAATTACCAAACTTTGTTGTGGTAAATAATCAAATAAAGTAGACGTCTCGCTAAAAAATAAAGGTAAATAATATTCGATACCTGGCGCACAAATGCCTTCACTAATGTCTTGATAAGTAGGGCAGGCGAGGGGATTGCCACTAAATTCGGTACGCCATTCTTGCCGAAAGTGTTCAATCGCTGTTTCGGTTAAAGGAAATTCTTTTGCAGGTAACAATTGAATGGCATCAATTTTTTCGGTGGTGCGTTGTGTGTCTGGTGAAAAAATGCGAATACTATCAATTTCATTATCCAATAGATCAATTCGAAAAGGTTGTTTTGCACCCATTGGATACAAATCAATAATGGAACCACGAATGGCAAATTCCCCATGTTCGCGAACTTGACTGACAGCGTAATAGCCTGCTTGAGTTAATTGTGTGCGCAATATATCGATATTCAATACTTCGCCAATTTTAAGAAAAAACGTTTGTCCTTGAATAAAGGATTTATGAGGTAAAGGATGCAGTAAAGTATCAATCGTGCAAACAATAGCTCCTTTTTGCATCAGCGAAAGTCGGCTCAGTACAGAAAGACGTTCGGAAATAATGTCATGATGTGGGGAAAAATGATCGTAAGGTAATGTCTCCCAGCCCGATAAAAGGTGGATGTCATGGTGATGGCCATGAAAAAAGCGCAATTCTTCAATGAGATGTTCGGCTGTTAAACTATCAGGCACAAGAATAAGTATTGGATGATTACTTTGTTCCAGCGCGTGGCTTAGGGCTAGACTAATGCTTGCACCCATCAGGTGTGACCAGTGATAGGCTTCGTGTTGTTTTTGAGGTATCGGTGGTTGAAAAATATTTGCTTGTTGCATGGCTAATCTGTGTGTAATTTATTGGGCACATTTTATCAGTTGAAAGCAGAATAGGAAGCTTATTTAATACAATACCAAAATTAAGGAACCTTTGCGTGAAAGATGTTTTGCATTTTAACCCTCCAGTGATTGCTCACCGTGGTGCCAGTGGTTATGCCCCGGAAAATACCATGGCTGCTTTTCGTAAAGCGGCTGAATTAGGTATTCAGTGGATTGAATTTGATGTCATGTTGTCTAAAGATCATTCACCCATTATTTTTCATGATGAAACACTCGATCGAACAACAAATGCTCGCGGCTCTATGTTGCATGCCGATGATGAAAGGCTTAAACACTTGGACGCGGGTGGCTGGTTTGGTGCTGAGTTTAAAGAAGAAAAAATCCCTTTCTTAGCTGAAGTGTTAGCATTTTTGTCGGAAAGTGGTTTGTCGGCCAACGTTGAAATCAAGCCTTTACCGCATCAAGAGAAAGAAACGGTGCGAATGGCATTTAAAGAGATACATCATAAGTTTACGTTCCCAACGCATCGCCTGTTATTGTCGAGTTTTTCTATCACTGCTCTCGAAGAGATACGCAAACAGTCTAATTCGTGTTTGTTGGGCTTATTAATGCATGAATGGCTACCGGATTGGAGTTCAATTTGTGATCAGTTGCATTGTATTTCTGTTCATATTAACCAAGAAATCATGACACCACAAATGGCAAAAAAAATAAAAGATTCCGGAAGAATGCTTCTTTGTTACACAGTAAATTCCCTAGGACGTGCTCAGGAATTGTATTCTTGGGGCGTGGATGCGGTGTTTAGCGATGTTCCGGACCAAATTTTGATATAATGAAACTATATAAAAATAATAAGTGAGGACAAGCCATGCAAAACTTCAATTGGATCGATTATGTCATTATTGCCATTTTTACATTGTCGACCTTATCTGGTTTATTCCGCGGCTTATTTCGAGAAATTATCGCCCTGCTAATTTTAGTGGCAGCTTTTGTGGTTGCTTGTCTTTTTGCAGCGCCACTGGCTGCTGCACTGACTAACACAGAAACTGTGCAAAACGCTGTGAATCATGCTTCACAAAATGCGACAGCGGTTCAGTCTGTTTCTTATGTTTCGTTGGGTTTAAGTTTTGGTCTTTTATTTATTGCAACCTTGATTGTGGGCGCGATCATTGGATTTATTATTAATTTGATTGTCCGCGCGACAGTATTAGGGATAGGAAATCGCATATTAGGTGGTATCTTTGGTTTTATTCGCGGCGGCTTAATCAACTTAGTATTAATTTTCCTCGTACAATTAACATCATTTAGCAATGACCCTGCTTGGACACAATCGCAACTCGTTCCTAAATTTAAACCTGCCGTTGAATGGTTAGGAAAAATGGTGTCACCACAATTGGCCGAACTCAAAGAAAAATTGGGCAATACGGCGACGAAGAGTGGTTAACTTTGTCATACCTTTTGCGAGTGCAATACTGTTCGGTGAACAATTGAAAGCAATGAGTCATGCCAGCACGTTTTTAGCTGGCATCCAGCAATCTGATCCTGGATACCGCTGGTATGACAAGTTGTTCTGTTACTTCAACACCGCGAGCGAGAGGACGTCAACATGACCTTACTAGAATGTCATTAAAAGAGCGTGTGTCATCCCGAACATCGTTCAGGATCTCCCTGGTAATAAGAAGTTCTACTGCTTCATATGCTCCAGCACCTTTTCCTCATTGAAAAGGTTTTTACCTTTGAAAATTTCCTTATATTGTTCGGGTTGTTGGCCGGTAATAATAGAATCTAATTTAACCGCAGAACTTTGGAAGAGATTTAAAAAAACTGAATTATTAAAAAATGAGTTTCCGCTGTCTCTAAAGATATGCAGTGTCAAAATCACAATAAAAAGTAAACTAATCACATAACCACGCGTACATCCGAGTGCGCCGCCTACCTTGCGATTAAGTGTGGCGTATGGAAAAGAATACATTTCCACCGCACCCGCCATGCTTAATGCACCCTCACAAACGGAATAAACACCGACGAAGCAAATCAACATACTAATGGAGTAAAAGATTTGCTGCAGTAGATCAGCGGTGACCGGTCCTGCGCCAATGGCTTGCATAAAATTACTAATGATTGAACTATCAACCACTTCATTAATTAAAGGGGAGTGGTTAAAAAAATTAGCCAGCGGGACAGTAAATTTTATGGTAAAAATAAGTGCCACACAGAGACACATCATCGAAATAATTTCTTTGGTCGCACCGCGTGACATGCCTAAAATCGTATTAGCAGCAAAAATTAGAAAAATGAAGAAATCGAATCCAGTCCAGTTGTTCATAATCATCCCTTGTTTTAGCTATTTAGCATAGCAATAACTCTAAACAGTGACTAGTTTATTCAGCAACTCATTAACGGGAAGCTTTTCAAGCGTGGACTGACTTTCAAATAATTTTAGCAATTCATCCGTTTTCGCTGGCGAAAAATGTGTATGTAAATTATGTGTAAATTTTTGATAAAGGTAAGGAAGCCCTTCTTCACGTCTTCTTCGGTGGCCTAAAGGATATTCAATAATCATTTCTTCAGAACATGAGCCATCGGTAAAAAACACTTGCATACTGTTTGCAATAGAACGTTTTTCAGGATCAAGATAATCTAATGAAAATTGTTTATTTTCGACAACTTGCATTTTTTCACGCAATGAATCAATGCGTGTGTCTTGTGCAAAGTTGTTTTCGTAATAATCTGCTTTTAAATCACCATGCAAAAGAGCAACGGCAACCATATATTGCAAACAGTGATCGCGATCGGCTGGATTATGCAATGGTCCCGATTTGTTGATAATGCGCATAGCGGATTCATGCGTTTTAATGACAATTTTATCTATAAGATTTAATTTGTCTTTAATGGAAGGGTGCAAGCGAATGGCGCATTCCACAGCAGTTTGCGCATGAAATTCGGCAGGAAAAGAAATTTTAAATAAAATGTTTTCCATGACAAATGTTCCCAAAGCGCGGTCTATTTTCAGCGGCTTGCCCTTAAGCGCAACATCATAAAAGCCCCAATGTTTGGCAGTTAAAACACTGGGATAACCTTGCTCACCTTGCAAAGTCAGCCAAGCAAGACGTACCGCTCGGCTGGTGGCATCACCTGCCGCCCATGATTTGCGTGATCCTGTATTGGGTGCGTGTCGGTAGGTTCTCAAAGCGGCACCGTCTAACCAAGCTTGAGTGAGCGCATCGATAATTTGTTGGCGTGTGCCACCCAATAAATAAGTCGCAACTGCTGTAGATGCAAGTTTAACCAAGATAACATGATCATAACCTAATCGATTAAAGCCATTTTCAAGCGCTAAAACACCTTGGATTTCATAGGCTTTAATTTGAGCATCTAATAAATCACGTACCAATAAAGGAGGTTGTCCATGAGTGAGTCGTAATTGACTGATGTAATCAGCGACAGCCAATAATGCACCTAAATTATCCGAAGGATGTCCCCATTCAGCCGCAAGCCATGTATCGTTAAAATCTAACCAGCGAATTTGGGTGCCAATATTAAAAGCGGCTAAGATGGGATCGAGAATAAACGATGTGCCCGGCACCCTCGCGCCTTGGGGAACAACCGTGTTAGGTAAAATAGGCCCTAATAATGCCGTGCAGGCAGGGTATTGCAAAGCTAAGATTGCGCAACCAAGGGCGTCCATCAATGCTAAACGCGCTGTATTGAAAGCCAATTCACTCTTAAGATCATTGCGTAGCACATAATCAGCAATCAGTGTTAATTCAGTATCAGGTAAAGCTCGAACATTATTGTCGGCGGGTGATAACAACTTACGATCCTCTTTCTTGAATGGGTACGTAGGGACGTGGGGCAGGGCCGCTATAAGTCGCTTCTGGACGAATTAATCGATTATGAGCACGCTGTTCTAAAATGTGTGCACTCCATCCACTTAAGCGTGACATGACAAAGATAGGAGTGAACAAAGGTGTTGGCACACCACAGAAATGAAATACCGTGGCACTATAAAAATCCAAATTTGGGAATAATTTTTTTTCTGCCCGTACTACTTTTTCGATGATTTCAGCGACAGCGAATAAATAACCATCGCGTGCATGTTCTGCTAATTTTTCTCCCCATGCTTTAATAATATCTGAACGCGGATCAGATATTTTATAAACACGATGACCAAAACCCATGATTTTGACTTTATTGGCTAACATCTCTTTGACACCTTTTTCCGCTTGTTCAGGTGTTTTAAAGCTACCAATTAAGCGCATGGCTTCTTCATTGGCGCCGCCATGTAATGGGCCTCGCAATGTACCAATGGCAGAAACAATCGAAGAATAAAAATCAGATTCGGTGGAAGCAGTAACACGCGCTGCAAATGTAGAAGCATTAAACTCATGCTCTGCATAAATAATTAATGCTGTATCAATCGCGCGCTTTTGCTCATCCGAAGGCTTTTTCCCGGTTAATAAATGTAGAAAATAACCGGCCACACTTTGCTCTTCGCTATTCCAAGTGTCTAAACGTGTATTATTTCGATGAAATTGATACCAATATAACAACATACTGGGTGTGCAAGCGATTAAACGATCTGAAATTTTATCAGCGGTGTATTGTTGTGATTCGGATTCTAATGTACCCAGCAAAGAGACGCCGGTGCGCAATACTTCCATGGGGTGTGCTGAACCAGGTATGGATTCTAAAGCAGCTTTTAATTCATTTGGTAAACGACGAAACTTAATTAATTTGTCGCGGTAAGCATGCAATTGTGCGGTTGTTGGTAAAGCACCGTATACTAAAAGATAAGCGACTTCTTCAAATGACGAATGATCAGCAAGGTCATGAATGTCGTAGCCGCGATAAGTAAGGCCAACACCTTCTTTTCCCACGGTAGAAATAGCCGTATCACCGACAACGATGCCTTCTAAGCCGCCTGTTCTTGCTGTCATGCATTTTTTCCTTTAATTAAAATATCGTCCACTATTTTTTCATAATCTCGATAGTGTAAAACTTCATATAACGCATCACGTGTCTGCATGGTATCAATAAGCGATTGTTGGGTGCCTTCTGAGCGAATAGCGGAATACGTTTTTACGGCTGCTTGACTCATGGCACGAAAAGCACTTAGAGGATATAAAATTAATTGCACGCCAGCTTGTTGTAATTCTTTGACGGTAAAAAGAGGAGTAACGCCAAATTCAGTCACATTGGCGAGAATAGGAAGAGAGCAATGTTGTGCGGCTTTTTTGTATTGCGTTAATTCTGTTGCGCCTTCTAAAAAAATCATATCGGCGCCTGCATTGGCATAGGCTTGAATTCGTTCGATTGTTTTTTCTAATCCTTCAATAGCTAATGCATCAGTGCGCGCCATCAAAACAAAATTTTTATCTGTTTTTGCATCCACCGCTGCACGAATGCGATCACACATTTCTTCGGAGGAAACCAATTCTTTATGAGGGCGATGGCCGCAACGTTTTGCTTGCACTTGATCTTCAATATGAGCACCAGCAGCACCTGCTTTAATAATGGTCTTAATCGTGCGTCCAATATTTAAAGCATTACCCCAGCCAGTATCGATATCTACTAATAGAGGCAATGGGCAGGCATACGTGATGCGAAAAATATCTTCGACGACATCATGCAAATTGGTGATAGCTAAATCAGGTAAACCATAGGATGCATTGGCAACACCTGCGCCTGATAAGTAAATGGCTCGAAAACCAGCACGTTGTGCTAGCAATGCGGTGTATGCGTTAATAGTGCCTACGATTTGTAGCGGATTTTCTTTGGAAAGTGCTTGACGCAATCCAGGCGATGTAATGTCCATATTTGATCGTATCCTGATACTTGACGCGGTTTAATTTGACTCCCCGGGACGGACTCGAACCGCCGACCCAGTGGTTAACAGCCACTTGCTCTACCGACTGAGCTACCGGGGAATGTAGCGCTAAGTGGTGAGAATACTAATATTGACATGTGCGCTCGTCAATAAAAATCTCGTCTATTTTTTAAAGTGTTATCGACCGTCGGCATCCTTAAACACCGAAAGATGAGGTTACGTTATCAAGTCCAACCATTAGCGCCTTACTCGCTTAACTTGCCAATTCTGTCATGCCAGCGAAAGCTGGCATCCAAGTTCGTATTTCCGTGGATTATCAGCGTTTGCTAGTATAAGGGGTGCTTATTTCACTTGCGAGAGGGGGTGGGTGAATTTCGTAGAGGTATAGGATTATCGGGCGGTGGTGGGTTTGGAACCGGCGGTGGTTGCGGATTGGTTAGCAGTGGATTGTTTGGATCAGGCAATGGTGGTTGTGAGTTATTCGGTGGTGGTTGTGGTGCAGGATTTTCGTTTAGTTTTTTACGTAACTGGGTTGGTGAATTTTGAGGTTCTGGTTTCGGATTATATTTTGCATCATAGGCCGCTTTTCTCCTTGCTACCATAGTTGAGTAATCCTGTAGATCAAAGAACGAGCCAAATTTGTGACCAACCCAACCGCCAAGACCCATACCGATGAAAATCGATAGTCCGAAACCGAAGAGTACGATTGTTCCTCCGAAAGTCGCTGGCAATGAGATCAGGCCTACTAGCATCAAAAACACAGGAATGCAGGCAAACAATGTGCCGACTATCGCACCAACAAAGCCGCCAAAAATTCTTTTTTTCCGCGACTCCATGGGGGGAATAAACGGCGGCGGTTTTTTCTTCTTGGAAGGCTTTTCCTTCGGTTCTTCTTCTAAGTCTTGAGAGGATCGATTGCTACCCATTGTATTAACCTAGTTTAGCGACTGCTTTTTTCAAGCGCGCCACTGCTTCTATTAAATTATCTTTGCTGATGGTATAGCAAAGACGAATATGACCCTCGCCACCAAAAGCAGTTCCTGGAATGACCGCAAGCTCTGCTTCATTTAATAAATATTCAGCAAATTCTAAATCTGTCGTGATCCCAGTGGTTTTGTTAAGCAAACCTTTAACGGATGGGAATGTGTAAAAGGTTCCATCCGAAGGGAGGCATTCAAAACCAGGAATGGATTTTAGCTCGCCCACCAAGTAATCATGTCGTTCTTTATAAGCTTTTGTCATTGCTGCAACGCAACCTTGATCGCCTTCTAATGCTGTTTGAGCTGCATATTGTGAAATGCTGGGCGGACTTGATGTGTTTTGTGATTGCGCTTTTTTCATCGCGCTAATGATTTTTACTGGACCACCGGCATAGCCAATGCGCCAGCCTGTCATGGCATAAGTTTTGGAGACGCTATTAATCACAACAGTACGATCATAGAGAGCAGGGCAAGCATTAACGATATTAGCGAAAGGTTCTTTCGTCCACTTATGGTGCTCGTAAATATCATCACTGGCGATAATAACCTGCGGATAATTGAGTAATACTTCACCAAGCGCTTTTAACTCTTCTTTCGTATAAGCAATACCTGTGGGATTGGAAGGGCTATTTAAAATGATTAATTTTGTTCGAGGAGTGATTGCCGCGGCCAATTGCGCAGGCTGCACTTTAAATTGCTGTTCCATGGTGGTTTGAATGAAAACGGGATTACCATCGGCCAACATCACCATATCCGGGTAAGAAACCCAATAAGGGGCAGGGATAATCACTTCATCACCAGGATTTAAAATAGCGCTAAATAAATTGAATAAGCTGTGTTTTGCCCCGCAGGAGACTATAATTTGGTTTTTATTGTAAGTAAGCTGATTTTCCCGAGCAAATTTATTAATAACGGCTTGAACCAGACCCCGAGTACCTTCAATAGCAGTATATTTGGTATGACCTGCTTGAATAGCGGCGATTGCACCTTGTTTGATGTGATCAGGGGTATCAAAATCGGGCTCGCCAATGCTTAAGCTAATGATTTTTTTACCTTCGGCACGCAATTCTTCTGCTCGAGCGCCTACACTTAACGTAGGGGAGGGTTTAATACGTTGCACACGGCCGGCTAATTCGGGGCTTTCTTTTATCATGGCTGGACTCACTTTGTGTGATATTATCGGGATTCTAACGGCCCTGAAGTATAATTAATTTAACCTATCAATTCTATAGTTATGGCACAGTCATTTAAGCTAAAAGCAAATTTTGAAGCCGCTGGCGATCAACCTAATGCCATTAGGCAGTTGGTCGAAGGTGCTCAAAATGGCATAGCCTATCAAACATTATTGGGTGTAACCGGTTCGGGTAAAACGTTTACGATGGCTAATGTCATTCAAAGCCTGCAACGTCCTACAATTATTCTTGCACCCAATAAAACATTAGCTGCGCAATTGTATGGCGAGATGAAAGAATTCTTTCCTCATAATGCAGTTGAATATTTTGTTTCTTATTATGATTATTACCAGCCTGAAGCCTATGTGCCCTCTTCAGATACTTATATCGCTAAAGATGCGTCGATTAATGAGCACATTGAACAAATGCGTCTTTCAGCGACAAAAGCTTTATTGGAACGACAAGATAGTATTATTGTTGCTACGGTTTCAGCAATTTATGGTCTTGGTGATCCACGCATGTATTTAAGCATGGTCATGCATCTTGACCGTGGCGACAAAGTGGATCAACGTTTTATTTTGCGTCGCTTAGCAGAATTACAATATTCTCGTAATGAAATGGATTTACAGCGTGCAACCTACCGTGTTCGTGGTGATGTGATTGATGTTTATCCTGCCGAATCTGACAGTGAAGCAGTGCGTATTGAATTGTTCGGCGATGAAATTGAAAACCTTTCTTATTTTGATCCTTTGACAGGTGAAATATTACGACGAGTTCCACGTTTAACTATCTATCCTAAATCACATTACGTAACTCATCGGGATACGGTGGTGAAAGCCATGGACCAAATTAGACAAGATCTTCGTATTCGTTTGAATGAATTAAATCAACTTAATAAATTAGTAGAAGCACAACGTCTCGAGCAGCGTACTTTATATGATTTAGAGTTAATGAAAGAATTGGGCTATTGTCAGGGCATTGAAAATTATTCACGTTATTTATCCGGTCGCCAACCGGGTGAACCGCCACCCACACTCTTTGATTATTTACCCAAGAATTCATTGTTAATTATTGATGAATCACATGTCACTGTTCCGCAATTGCACGGTATGTATCGTGGCGATCGATCGCGTAAAGAAACATTGGTCGAATATGGTTTTCGTCTGCCTTCTGCATTAGATAATCGCCCCATGCGTTTTGATGAATTTATTGAACGAGCACCGCAAACAATTTATGTTTCTGCAACACCAAGTCAATATGAATTAGAACATTCAGACGTAATTGCTGAGCAAGTGGTTCGTCCGACAGGTTTATTGGATCCTGAAATTGAAATACGTCCGGTGGCTAGACAAGTGGATGATCTATTGTCTGAGATTACGCGTTGTGCCGCTCAAAATGAGCGTGTTTTAGTGACCACACTCACTAAACACATGGCTGAAGATCTAACGGAATATTTAGAAGAACATAAAGTACGTGTGCGTTATATTCACTCGGACGTGGGCACCGTAGATCGAGTTGAAATTATTCGTGGTTTACGTTTGGGCGAATACGATGCCTTGGTAGGGATTAACTTGCTTCGCGAAGGTTTGGATTTGCCAGAAGTAGCGCTTGTTGCTGTTTTAGATGCCGATAAAGAAGGGTTTTTACGTTCTGAAACATCCCTCATTCAGACGATAGGACGTGTGGCCAGAAACTTTAACGGTAAAGCCATTCTTTATGCGGATAGAATCACCGGATCAATACAACGTGCAATGGATGTCACTAATCAACGTCGAGCGAAGCAAGCTCTTTATAATCAAGAACATCACATTACGCCGCGTGGTGTGTTGAAAGCGGTGCATGATGTCATGGAAGGTGCTTACTCTGAAAAAAGTGTTCGCGGTCGATTATTTGCCCGTCCGAAAGTTGGTGAACAAGGTGTCGATTATTCGACGCTTTCAGCAGAAGAATTATCTGTAAAAATTAAAAAATTAGAAAACAAAATGCATGAGCACGCACATAATTTAGAATTTGAAGAAGCGGCGAATATTCGGGATTTAATTCGCCGCCTTCAAGAAGATTCTTTAGCAAAATAATTAAATGGGTTTATGAGGGTCGATATAACGGTGCAGGTTCTGTAGACACAGGACGGACGTCGTCTGCTGCTGCCACCACTGTATTATCAGAATTACTCTGTGCTGTCATAATATCTATTGAAGCAGGAGTAGCTTGAGCTGCTAAAGCAGGAGCAGGAGCTGCGTTACCATCTCCTTCTCTACCGCCATCGAAAGCGAGTCGTCTTTTCCTATTTGTAAATACAGGTCCTGGACCAGGTTCATAATTTAATTTTTGTCTTTTGTATGAATGTGTTTTATTGTCGTCTTGATTCGTGCAAGGTTGTGAGGTGAAAAAGATATCGCCTTCTTTGTTAAGGATATCCTCAATAGTGTGTTGTTGGCCGTAAAGATGCGCATTGAGTTTTTCAGTAAAATAAGGATTAATTAAGTTGGTAAATCGATTATCAGACATCAATAATAAAGTGTCGATTCTTATTTTATTGTCAATAAGAAAAATCATGATTGTTAGATTTTTCAATCGGCTGATAATATTGCTAATTCCTTCCGACGTGTTTAATTGACGTAAGATAAGTTCAAGCTTAGGAAGAAGTATTGACTCTTTTAAAATTCGATAAAGTTGTCGCGTGACCTTGACCATTAAGTCAGTTAAATCTCGTTCAGGATTTTGTCGAACGTAAGTGTTAAGTTGATAGTCTTCGAGCATTTTAATTAATGCATGTATGGCGTCTTCTTTTTCTGCTATTTTTTTAATTTCATCTTCTCGCAATCTTTTTTTAACCAATGCAGAAGAATTTTCCGACGTTATCGCTGAATTTGAACTTGATTGCATGTTAGTGATCCTCGTTTTGAATAAGCTTGCACAAAAAATGAGTTGGATTTTTTATTATTAGAAGGTTACATAAGATCAAAATGTACAAGATTTGTAAAATTATATGGAAATACGTCAAAATAGACAATAAAATTCGCATAAAAAATCACTACCAGATTTTAAATTCATGTATAAATATTATACATAATCACCTTTTAATTCTACTTAACCTCTTGATTCTTATTGCGCACCAAGGTATCTTTGTCAGCCTTTCAGGCACGTAGCTCAGTGGTAGAGCATCACCTTGACATGGTGGTGGTCGGTGGTTCGATCCCACTCGTGCCTACCAACTAATACGAATCCCTTGCCTCTGCGAGGGATTTTTGTTTACTGATTAAGTCGAGATTTCAGTATGCCATTAATTACTTTGCCCGATGGTACTCAAAAACAATTCAATTCTCCCATTACAGTGGCTGATGTGGCCGCAAGCATTGGTAGTCGCCTTGCTAAAGCTGCCATTGCTGGAAAGGTTAATGGCAAGCTGGTGGATACGTTTTATCCTATAGAAACAGATGCCACACTTCAGATCATTACGGATAAAGACCCAGAAGGCATTGAAGTCATTCGTCATTCGACTGCGCATTTGCTTGCTCAGGCAGTTAAACAATTATTTCCAGACGCACAAGTTACTATTGGTCCAGTGATTGAAAATGGTTTTTACTATGATTTCGCTTTTGAACGTCCCTTTAGTGAGGATGATTTGCATCGTATTGAAACGAAAATGCAAGAAATTGTTGCTAAAAATTATCAAGTATCTCGCCGTGTGGTGTCTCGTGACGAAGCTATTCATTTTTTTAGAGATCTTGGAGAAGAATACAAAGTTAAAATTATCCAAGATATTCCTGGTTATGAAACGTTGACTATCTATCAGCAAGGTGAGTTTGCTGACCTATGCCGTGGCCCGCATGTTCCAAGCACCGGCATGCTTAAAGCTTTCAAGTTAACCAAGGTTTCAGGCGCCTATTGGCGCGGTGATTCTAAGAATGAAATGTTACAACGCATTTATGGTACGGCATGGCCCGATAAAAAAATGCTCGATGATTATTTAAAAAATTTGGCCGAAGCGGAAAAACGTGATCATCGCAAACAAGCGAAAATCATGGATCTTTTTCACATGCAAGAAGAAGCACCCGGCATGGTATTTTGGCATGCCAATGGATGGACGATTTATCGCATTATTCAAGATTACATTCGCGGGAAAATTGCAGAACAAGGTTATGAAGAAGTGGTTACTCCCCAAATCGTGGATGTGGAACTTTGGAAGAAATCGGGACACTTGGCAAATTTTAATGAAGAAATGTTTACGATTCAGGTAGACGAGAAGCAATACGCTATCAAGCCGATGAATTGTCCGTGTCATGTGCAAATTTTTAATCAAGGTTTACGAAGTTATCGAGAACTTCCAATTCGTTTAGCAGAATTTGGTTGCGTGCATCGCAATGAGATGACTGGTGCCATGCATGGTTTAATGCGAGTCCGGCAGCTTACCCAAGACGACGCCCATATTTTTTGCACAGAGACTCAGGTGCAAGAAGAGGCGAGTAAGTTCATTCAGCTTGTGATCGATGTGTATAAAGATTTTGGGTTTAATGAAGTAGTCATTCGTTTAGCGACTCGTCCAGAGAAGCGCATTGGTTCAGATGAATCGTGGGATAAAGCTGAGCAAGCTTTAGCCAATGCTCTGCAGTACACGGGCATGCGCTTCGAAATGCGAGCCGGTGAAGGGGGGTTTTATGGGCCTAAAATTGAGTTTCATCTCAAAGATTGTTTAGGGCGGATGTGGCAATGCGGTACCTTACAGCTCGACTACAATATGCCGGAACGTTTGGACGCTTTATATATTGCAGATGATGGCAGCAAAAAAGTACCCGTCATGCTCCATCGAGCGATTTTAGGTTCTCTTGAACGATTTATGGGTATCTTATTAGAGCATTTTGCTGGTAAACTGCCCGTTTGGTTAGCTCCAGTTCAGGCTGTTGTCATGAATATCACCGATAAACAAGCCGCTTTTGTAACAGATACGGTCTTAAAATTGAAAAAACATGGGCTTAGGGCAAAATCAGACTTGAGAAATGAGAAAATCGGCTTTAAAATTCGCGAGCACACTATTGAGCATGTGCCTTATCTGTTGGTTATAGGTGATCGTGAGGTGGAAACCCAAACTATTTCCGTTAGAACACGAGATGGTGCTGATTTAGGTACCATGTCAATCGATAAGTTTATTGAATTAATAGATGCTGAATCAGCACGCTATAGCAGGGCCGAATAGGAGGATAATAGAATTAGTACTGAAAAAAAACCTCGCGTTAACGACGAGATAAGATCGCCAGAGGTGCGTTTAATCGATGGAGAAGGTCAACAATTAGGTGTTGTGTCGATCTATGAGGCAAGAAAAATAAGTAATGAGGCCGGCCTTGATTTGGTTGAGGTCTCCCCTGAAGCAAAACCTCCTGTATGTCGCATCATGGACTTTGGTAAGTTTAAGTTCCAAATGAGCAAGCGGAAAGCCGCAGCGAAGAAGAAACAAAAGCAGATTCAGATTAAAGAAATCAAACTGCGTCCAGCCACTGAGGAGGCAGATTATCAGGTTAAAATCCGAAGTATCATCAAATACTTGGATAATGGAGATAAAGCGAAAGTTACAATTCGGTTCCGTGGCCGAGAAATGGCCCATCCTGAATTAGGTATGCAATTATTGCAAAGAATGATTAGCGAATTATCTAATTATGGGGTGGTCGAGCAACATCCTAAGTTCGAAGGCCGGCAAATTGTAATGGTCCTTGGACCAAAGAAAAAATAATGTACCTAGTGGAGAGTAGCAATGCCTAAATTAAAATCAAATCGTGGCGCGGCAAAGCGGTTTCGTAAGACGGCCAGTGGCTATAAGTGCAAAAAAGCCTTCCGTAATCACATTTTGACTAAGAAAACAAAAAAACGTAAACGTCATTTACGTGCAGGTTTAATGGTGCGTAAAGAAGATCAAGGCAGAATCGAGCAGATGCTGCCCTATACCATTTAAGTAAGTGAGGATAAGCTATGCCAAGAGTTAAACGTGGTGTTACTGCGAGAGCTAGACATAAGAAAGTTCTTGCGAAGGCTAAAGGTTATTATGGTGCTCGCAGTCGCGTTTACCGTGTTGCTAAGCAGGCTGTTATTAAAGCTGCCCAGTATGCGTATCGCGATCGCCGTCAAAGAAAACGTGAATTTCGCGCACTTTGGATTATTCGTGTGAATGCCGCTGCTCGTTCCCATGGAATGAGTTACAGTGCATTCATGAATGGTTTAAAGAAAGCGTCTATTGAAATCGATCGTAAGGTGCTTGCTGATATTGCTGTTCATGATAAAGCAGCTTTTGCTGCGTTAGTTGAGCAAGCTAAAGCCAACACTGCAGTTGCTTAATTACTGCATTAAGTAAGAAGGCTTTCGTACAAAGGATCCGATGAGGGTCCTTTGTTTATTAGTGGATTCTAGGATTAATCAAGCTCAGATAAATGAGGGAGTTGATGCACGTTTTAGAAGAAATTATCCAACAAGCAGAATCAAGTATAAAAAACGCCGACGATTTGAAATCTCTAGACAGTTACCGCGTTCACTTTCTAGGAAAAAAAGGCCAAATCACAGAAATTTTAAAAACATTAGGTCATTTACCTCCCGAAGAACGTCCTGCGGCAGGGCAGAAAATCAATCAAGCCAAACATACGATCCAATCATTGATCGATCAACGTAGCCAAGAATTAAAAGCCATCGCTGTAGAGCAACAATTAGCTGCAGATGTTTTAGATGTGACTTTGCCTGGTCGAGCGATGGATTTTGGTACTTTACATCCCATTAGCCAAACCATCGAAGATTTGCGTCGTATTTTTAATCATTTGGGTTTCGTGAGCATTGAAGGTCCGGAAATTGAAGATGACTATCACAATTTTGCGGCTCTCAATATACCTGCGCTACATCCTGCTCGCGCTATGCAAGACACTTTTTATTTTTCGGATGGATTGTTATTGCGGACACACATGTCGCCTGTGCAAATTAGGGTGATGAATGAGGTGGCGCCCCCATTGCGTATTGTGGCGATGGGTAGAGTTTATCGTCGGGATTTTGATTTAACGCACACTCCGATGTTTAATCAAATTGAATGTTTAATGATTGATGAAGGCATTTCATTTGCTGACTTGAAAGGATTGTTAGTCAGTTTTTTACAAGAATTTTTTGAGAAAAAAATAACGATTCGATTACGGCCTTCCTATTTTCCGTTCACTGAGCCTTCTGCTGAAGTAGATATTGGCTGTATCAAATGCGCAGGCAAGGGTTGTCGAATTTGTAAAAACACAGGTTTTCTTGAGGTATTGGGTTGCGGTATGGTGCATCCTAATGTGTTAAAAATGGCTAAAATTGACAGTAAAAAATACCGTGGTTTTGCTTTCGGAGCCGGTATTGATCGATTGGCGATGCTCAAATATGGCATTAATGATTTACGAGCATTATTTGAAAATGACATTCGTTTTTTAAGGCAGTTCTAAATCAATGAAATGTAGCGAATCGTGGTTACGTGATTGGGTTAATCCTAAAATTAATCGACAAAAATTGTGTTCTGATTTAACCATGGCTGGGTTTGAAGTAGAAGAGCTTGCCCCTATTAAAGGATCAGAACTAGAAGCGCTGGTCTCTATTAAAAGTAAGAATGATCATGTGATTGATATATCCGTGACGCCAAATCGAGGCGATTGCCTTAGTATTTTAGGTATTGCCAGAGAAATAGCTGCATTAACAAAATCGCCTTTGCATGAAATTTCTGTAAAAAAAACGCCTTCATCAATTAAAAGCAAATTTCCAGTCACTCTTAAAAATAAGTCAGCATGTCCTCGTTATGCAGGTCGTATTATTCGCCATGTTAATGTGAATGCACGCACACCGGACTGGTTGAAAGATCGATTAATTACCAGTGGCATCAAAGTCATTAATCCTATCGTGGATATCACCAATTATGTGATGCTTGAATTGGGGCAACCCATGCATGCTTTTGACTTGGATACCTTAGTCAAAGGCATCACAATTCGGAATTCTCTTCGAGGTGAAAAAATTCAATTGCTGGATGATTCCATAAAAGAGTTGGATGCTGACACCTTAATTATTGCTGATGCCGAAAAGCCGCTGGCAATTGCTGGTGTGATGGGTGGCATAAGCTCAAGTGTTACTTTAAGTACGCAATCTATCTTCTTAGAAAGTGCGTTTTTTGCACCTGAAACTATTGCAAAACAAAGACAACATTATGGCATCACATCTGAATCAGCCTATCGTTTTGAAAGAGGTGTGGATCCTAGATTACAGCGCATTGCGCTTGAGCGCGCAACCCAGCTTATTTTAGAAATTGCAGGAGGAAATGTTGAGTCTATCATTGAATTGACCGCTACTCGCTATCTTCCTAAAACGAAAGTGATTACTTTAACGCGTGATGATGTGCAACAAGTATTGGGCATGATGATCCCCGATAAAACCATTACCAATATTCTTACTTCATTGCATTTTAAGGTGAAAGGAACGCGAGGCAAATGGCAGGTGAGTGCGCCTTCTTATCGTTTTGATATTCTTCTTCCTGAGGATTTAATCGAAGAAATTGCTCGTCTGTATGGCTATGACAAACTGCCTACACATCCGCTTCGAGCAGAATTAGGCGGCGAACAAAAAATTCAAGCGGCACCGCACTGGAATTTACAGCGCCAAGCATTGTCGCATCAAGGGTATCACGAAATTGTTTCTTATAGTTTTGTCGATAAGAAAATTCAATCTTTGCTTAATCCCGAGTTTCCATCGTTAGAGTTATTAAATCCTATCACGACAGATTTAGCAGTCATGCGTACTAATTTATGGCCAGGCTTGGTGCAAAGTCTGCTTTATAATAAAAATCGCCAACAAGACCGTGTGCGACTTTTTGAAATAGGTTCTTGTTTTACACGAGATAATAAAAAAATAACACAAACCACAAAATTGGCCGGTTTAGTTGCAGGTCTATGTTTCCCGGAGCAATGGGGAATGCCGCCACGCCCTGTGGATTTTTATGATGTGAAGGCTAATGTGGAAAATGTGATTTGTTTAAGTCTTCCTATTTCTGAATGTGTTTTCAAACCGGAAAGTCACGCCGCACTTCACTCGGGACAATCCGCCGCTATTTATCGTGGGGATAAAAAAATCGGTATTTTAGGCGCTTTACACCCGGAAATTCGTCAGCAGCTCGATATTAAGGAAGCTGTGTTTGTTTTTGAATTAGCGCTGGATACCCTTAAAACCAAGCAATGTCTTCCGTATAAAGAGCCTTCCAAGTTTCCAGAAATTCGTCGAGACATTGCTATTTTGATAAATCAGGCTATACCAACTAAAGCCATTCAGGATACAATAAAGAATGTTGCAGGTGATTGGTTAAAAGATGTTTTTGTGTTTGATGTTTACCAAGGGAAGGGAATTTCCCCTGGTCTTAAAAGTGTCGCGGTGGCTTTAATTTTACAACATCCCTCGCGAACATTGGTTGACGATGAGGTGACGGCATTAATGCGTCAAGTGACAGCAACATTAAATGGACATTTCGGAGCTGAATTAAGGAGCTAATTAACATGGCGACGTTAACAAAAGCAGATCTTGCAAGGTATTTGGACGAAGAAATCGGCTTAACCAATCGAGAAGCTAAAGAAATTGTAGAATTCTTTTTTCAACACATCAGTGATGCTTTAGTTGATGGGAAACAAGTAAAGTTATCCGGTTTTGGAAACTTTACTTTACATGATAAAAAAGAACGTCCGGGTCGTAATCCAAGAACGGGCGAAGAAGTACCAGTAACGGCACGTCGGGTCGTCACTTTCCATTGTGGCCAAAAACTCAAAGCCCGCGTTGAAAAATTTGCAGGCAAACATTCACAAGGAGAAGGAGAAAGCGTTGAGTAGGGGGAATAAACGAAAGCAATCAGAAAAAAATTTACCGGCAATCCCTGAAAAGCGTTATTTTACCATTAGTGAAGTGAGTCAATTGTGCGCTGTCAAAGCCTATGTACTTCGTTATTGGGAGCAGGAATTTCCCCAATTAAAACCTACTAAACGTCGCGGCAACAGACGTTATTATCAACAACAAGATATTTTGTTAGTAAGGCAAATTAAAAAATTACTTTATGAAGATGGTTTTACGATTGAAGGCGCTCGGGCGCAACTTTCAAGCACGCCTGAAACAGTAAGTCAATCCATAAAAACAGACGTAATAGTAAAAAAAGTTATTGCAGAACTCGAAAGTGTTTTGCAAAATCTGCAATCGGAAATAATAACGAATCATTGATATTCATGGTTTCCCGCGATAGTGTAACTCCCTGCACTAATACGCTTAGGCCTTTAATGCATCGCAATTTATTCGTTATCCGTAAGACATCGGGGCGTGGCGCAGCTTGGTAGCGCACTTGCATGGGGCGCAAGTGGTCGCCGGTTCAAATCCGGCCGTCCCGATATATAAGATGGAGAAGAAAAATAAGGAAAAGCACTGTGGAAAAGATTTGGTTAAAAAGTTACCCTTCTACTGTTCCTGCTGAAATTAATCCTGATAGTTATCAATCTCTAGTGGATGTGTTTGATCAAAGCACTCAGCAATATGCTAACCGGCCTGCTTTTTATAATTTAGGAACCACATTAACATTTGCCGAAATTGATAGGTATAGCAGAGCAGTGGCTGCTTATTTTCAACAAGTCTTAAAATTACAAAAAGGCGATCGCGTTGCGATTATGTTGCCCAACGTATTGCAATATCCTATCGCATTATTTGCTGCATTAAGAGCAGGGCTAACCGTCGTCAATATTAATCCCTTGTATACCGTTGATGAATTGACATTCCAACTAAATAACTCGGGCGCAACCACACTGATTGCATTAACGAATTTTGCAGACACAGTGCAAAATGCTTTGCCTCGTGTTCCTGGGATAAAAAATATTATTTTGACAGAGTTGGGTGATTTATTTACGCCGTTAAAAGCATGGCTAACCAAATTGGCACTCAAATATTTTTATAAAAAAATTCCAAACTGGCGAATTCCTCAAGCCTTGTCATTTAAAACAATGTTAAAAAAAGGCAGTCAACTTTCGTTCACCCCTGTTCCGATCACTGGCCAAGATATAGCCTTTTTGCAATATACGGGTGGCACAACGGGAGTTTCGAAAGGTGCGATGTTAACGCACCGTAATATGTTAGCTAACCTCATGCAAGCGGACGCATGGTTTGGTTCTCTATTAAAGCATGGCAAAGAAATTATTATTACTGCTTTACCGCTGTATCATATTTTTTCCTTAACGGCGAATTGCTTTTATTTCTATAAAGTCGGTGGATTAAATGTTCTTATTACCAATCCGCGTGACATTCCTAAAATGATCAGAGAAATGCGGAAATTTAAATTCACTGCTTTTACCGGGGTGAATACTTTGTTTAATGCGCTTTTAAAAGATCCACATTTTGCGACGTTAGATTTTAGTCGTCTGCATTTTTCTTTGGGTGGTGGCATGGCTGTGCAAAAAGTTGTCGCTGAAAAATGGCAAGCAGTGACGGGCGCAGCTTTATTAGAAGCCTACGGTCTTACTGAAACATCACCTTGTGTCACCATTAATCCCATTACCTTGCGGGGTTATAACGGTTCGATAGGGTTGCCTGTGTCTTCGACTTCTGTTGCTATTTTAGATAGTAATTATCAAGAAGTACCTTTAGGCCAGCCGGGAGAATTAGCTGTCAAAGGTCCCCAAGTAATGAAAGGCTATTGGCAAAATCCCACCGAAACGCAAAAAGTCTTTACCTCGGATGGATGGTTATTGACTGGCGATATCGCCACCATGGATGAAAAGGGATATGTGCGCTTAGTTGATCGAAAAAAAGACATGATTTTGGTGTCGGGTTTTAATGTTTATCCCAATGAAGTGGAAGATATTATCGCTCAAGTCCCAGGGGTGCGTGAATGTGCTGTGATTGGAATGCCGGATGAGCACTCTGGTGAAGTGGTTAAAGCCTTTGTGGTGAAAGATGACCCAAATTTACAAGCAGAAACAATCATTAAATATACTCGAGCTCACCTGACCCCCTACAAAGTTCCCAAATTTATCGAATTTCGTGGTGATCTACCCAAGACCAATGTAGGAAAAATTCTTCGACGATCTTTGCGCAATGAACCCGTGCTTGCACAATGACGTGTAGAAAATAAATGATCATGGTATAATTCTGCAGTCAAAATTTACTTAGATTAGTAGCCTTACTATGGAAAATTCAGTCGCTAAAGATGTCCAAAAAGTCAGTGTCGAAAGTGAGTTGAAAAAGTCCTATTTAGATTATGCCATGAGTGTCATTATTGGCCGGGCTTTGCCCGATGTCAGGGATGGGTTAAAACCTGTCCATCGACGTGTTCTTTTTGCGATGCATGAATTGGGCAATGATTGGAACAAACCTTATAAAAAATCCGCCCGTATTGTCGGTGACGTGATCGGTAAATACCATCCGCACGGCGACACGCCGGTTTATGACACCATTGTTCGAATGGCTCAGCCTTTTTCTTTACGTTATCTTTTGGTAGATGGGCAAGGTAATTTTGGCTCTATTGATGGCGATGCAGCCGCTGCGATGCGTTACACTGAAATTCGAATGTCTCGGTTTGCGCATGCTTTGTTAGCAGATATCGAAAAAGAAACTGTCGATTTCACTCCAAATTATGATGAAAATGAATTAATGCCTGTGGTGCTGCCTACCAGGGTACCTAATTTATTGGTAAATGGTTCATCCGGCATTGCGGTAGGGATGGCAACCAACATTCCGCCACACAATTTGGGCGAAGTCATTAATGCTTGCATTGCTGTGATTGATCACCCTCAGATTACAATTAGCGAAATCATGGAATGTGTACCCGGTCCGGATTTTCCTACTGGTGGTATTATTCAAGGCAAAAACGGTATTTACGAAGCCTATCATACAGGCCGTGGACGCATGGTCGTTCGTGGTAAAACCCATATTGAAGAAGATAAGAAAGGTAATAAGGAACGTATTATCGTTACTGAACTTCCTTATCAAGTGAATAAAGCGCGATTTGTTGAACGCATCGCCGAACTGGTTAAAGAAAAGAAAATTGAAGGCATTAGCGCGCTGCGTGATGAATCAGACAAACAAGGTATGCGTGTTGTCATTGAAGTGCGACGTGGTGAGAATAGCGACGTAATTTTAAATAATTTATTTGTGCACACACAATTGCAAAGCGTTTTTGGTATTAATATGGTGGCTTTGGAAGATGGTCAGCCTAAAACGCTTAATATCAAACAATTAATCGAAGCTTTTATTAATCATCGCCGTGAAGTAGTGACACGACGAACGGTTTTTGATTTAAATAAAGCACGTCAACGTGTTCATATTTTAGAAGGGTTAGCCGTTGCGCTTTCTAATATTGATGCAATGATTGCATTAATTAAAAAAGCAAAAGATCCTGCCGATGCGAAAGCAAAATTAATGCATGAGGTTTGGCAGGCAGCTCAATCTATTGAAATTTTAACGCGTGCAGGTGTGCAAGATCAGATAACGCATATGACAGAGTTATATGGCTTATCGGATGATGGCTATCGTTTATCTCCAGAGCAAGCACAAGCTATTTTAGAAATGCGTTTGCATCGCTTAACGAACCTTGAACAAGATAAAATTATTAATGAGCATAAAGAATTACAAGTACTTATCAGTACGTTAATGGATATTTTGCAAAACCCACCCAAATTAATGCAAGTCATACGTGATGAACTTATCTTTATTAGGGAAGAATTTAACGATGCTCGCCGTACTGAAATTGCTGCTACGGAAGAAGGCGAAGTATTAATTGAGGATTTGATCGCTGATGAAGAAGTGGTAGTCACTTTATCACATGACGGTTATGTAAAAACACAACCGTTAAGTGTCTATCAAGCGCAGCACCGTGGTGGTCGAGGCAAATCAGCTACGACAGTAAAAGAAGAAGATTTTATTGAGTTTTTAATAGCAGCACGAACGCATGATACCATTTTATGTTTTACTAATTTCGGTAAAGTATATTGGTTAAAGGTATATCAATTACCACAAGCAAATCGTGCAGCGCGTGGTCGTCCTATTATTAATTTACTTTCTCTTGCTGAAGGGGAGAAAGTGAATGCGTTTTTACCTGTACGAGAATATGGTGAAAATCAATTTGTGGTCATGGCAACGTCTTTAGGTTTAGTTAAAAAAGTTTCGTTAACTGATTTCTCAAGACCACGCACTTCAGGAATTATTGCGATTGCATTAAATGAAGGTGACTATTTAGTTCAAGCCGATATCACAGACGGCAAGCATGACATTATGCTCTTTACCGATACAGGGAAAGTAGTTCGTTTCCCTGAAAGCAAAGTGCGTTGCATGGGAAGACAAGCCGCTGGTGTTCGAGGTGTTAAATTACAAGAAAAACAGCGTGTGGTCTCTTTGATTGTCTCTCATAAAGGTGACATTTTAACAGCTACAGAAAATGGTTATGGAAAACGTACGGCCATTGATGAGTATCGATTAAGCGGTCGTGGTGGATCGGGTGTTATCTCCATTCAAGTGAACGAACGCAATGGAAAAGTAGTCAGTGCTGTTCAAGTTCTTGAAGAAGATGAGGTCATGCTTATTAGCAATAAGGGAACATTAGTGAGAGTACCTGTTGCTGAAATATCGGTCATTGGAAGAAATACCCAGGGCGTACGATTAATTCAATTGGCTGAAGATGAGGTTTTAGTGAATCTGGAGCGCATTGCAGCCAATATCGAAGGAGAGAAAGGAGAAGTAAATGTCTAAGCAATTTATGGCAACGCCTGTCATCACCGTGGATGGCGCGAGTGGGACCGGCAAAGGAACGATTAGTCAATTGCTAGCCAAACGATTGGGCTGGAAGTTCCTTGATAGTGGGGCACTATATAGAGTTTTAGCACTTGCTGCTTTCAAACATAGCGTTTTACTTGATAATGAGAAGGCCTTGGAAGTGTTGGCAGCCCATTTAGATGTGCAATTTTTTGCCCAAGAAAGTAGCTTGTCTCAAATTATCCTGGAAGGTGAAGACGTTACAGATATTATTCGAACAGAGAAAATTGGGAATGCGGCATCCATTGTGGCTGCTTTGCCCGGGGTTAGAGCAGCTCTTTTAAGTAGGCAGCGGGCTTTTCGAGAGCCACCCGGCTTGGTAGCCGATGGTAGGGACATGGGAACCGTGATTTTCCCCGATGCAGATTTAAAAGTATTTCTCACAGCCAGCCCCTTAGAACGGGCCCAGCGCCGGCTTAACCAGTTGAAGGAAAGAGGAATTAATGTTACCCTAACCGACCTGATCCAGGAACTAAAAGAACGTGATAAGCGTGACCAAGAGCGTGCTATTGCACCGCTTAAGCCAGCACAGGATGCGCTTATTGTTGATACAGATCATCTGACTGTAGAGCAAGTTGTAAAAAAGATTCTGGATGAGATCGAAGGAAAAAAGGCCTTTCCTGCTACCTCAACCCTTGAGCAATATGCTGAAGTGAGTGTAGCAGAGTAAAGATTACTAACTATTAACCGTTTGCAATGTTTCATTCCCGCTAAATTCATCCCGGATACATGATTCATTTCCAAACATTTTATTAACTTATATTGAGGTTCTAGTGAAACAAGCTATGGAGACATTTGAGCAGTTATTTGAGAAAAGTTTAACCGATACCCCGATGTTACCAGGGGCAATCATTTCCGCCACAGTAGAACGTGTTGAAGACAAATATGTGGTTGTTGATGCCGGATTAAAATCCGAATCTTATATTCCTATCGAACAATTCTATGATGAAAATGGCCAAGTTGAAGTTAATATTGGCGACGAAGTTAAAGTAGCACTTGAAGTCATGGAAGATGGTTTTGGTAGTACGCGCTTATCTCGTGAACGCGCGAAACGTCTCGAATCTTGGTCGCACTTAGAACAGGCTTATGAAGCCAAAGAAACTATCCGCGGTATTATTGTGGGTCGTGTTAAAGGTGGCTTTACGGTTGAAATTAATAAAGTACGTGCCTTCTTACCAGGCTCTTTAGTAGATGTGAAACCTATTCGCGATCCTGAAGCGTTTGAAGGTAAAGAATTTGAATTTAAAGTTATTAAAGTTGATCCAAAACGCAATAACATCGTTGTTTCACGTCGTGCGGTTCTTGAAGCCGAAAGTAATGTTGAGCGTGCAGCTGTTCTAGAAAATATTAATGAAGGTGATGAAGTGAAAGGTATTGTCAAAAACCTCACTGATTATGGCGCTTTCATTGATTTAGGTGGTGTGGATGGCTTGTTGCACATTACAGACATGTCTTGGAAACGTATCAAACATCCAAGCGAAATTTTAAATATTGGTGATGAAATTAAAGTCCGTGTGTTGAAGATTGATCGTGAAAATGTACGTGTATCACTTGGTCTTAAACAATTGGGCGGTGATCCATGGCATGACATCAGTCAACGCTACCCGGTTAATTCAAAAATCACTGGCCGCGTGACAAACATTACTGATTACGGTTGCTTTGTTGAAATCGAAGAAGGCATCGAAGGTTTAGTCCACGTTTCAGAAATGGATTGGACCAACAAAAACGTTAATCCCAATAAAGTCATTCACTTAGGTCAAGAAGTGGAAGTGATGGTTTTAGATGTGGATGCTGAACGTCGCCGTATTTCACTAGGCGTTAAACAATGCACATCGAATCCTTGGGCCGCTTTTGCTGAAAACCATGAAAAAGGCGAAACCGTTAAAGGTAAAATTAAATCCATTACTGATTTTGGTATTTTCCTTGAACTCGATGGCGGTATCGATGGCTTGATCTATCTTTCCGACATTGCTTGGAGCGAAACTGAAGCACAAGAAACATTACGCAAACATCAGAAAGGTGATGAGTTGGAAGCAATTATCCTCGCTATTGATGTAGAGCGTGAACGTATTGCATTAGGCTTAAAACAATTGGCAGAAGATCCTTTAGCGAATTACCTCAACGAACATGAAAAAGGTTGTGTGGTTAATGGCACAGTAGTTGAAGTCGATCAAAAACAGGCGATCGTTGAATTAGCTGATGGTATTCGTGGCGTGTTACGTGCCTCAGAAATTTCTGCCGATAAAGTTGAAGATGTACGTACTAAGTTTAATGTCGGTGATGCTGTCGAAGCGAAGATCATGGGAACGGATAGAAAAGTTCATGCTATTACGCTCTCTATCAAAGCTAAAGATGGAAAAACACCTGCTAAGAAATCCACTAAAACTGCCACAAAGGCAGCTGCAAGTGGTGCATCGTCATCAACAGCTAAGAAGAAAAAATCTGAATCAACATTGAAGACCACCTTGGGTGATTTATTCAAGGGGCACATCAATGGTAATGATGAAAAGGAAGACGATAAGTAAATATATCGTTAAAGTCTCTTTTTCAAAAGACAAGACCCCACATGTTGGGGTCTTGTTGTTTTAGGCTTATGCGGATATAAAGACAATGAAAATACTTTCCTACCTTAAAATTTTATTTCCAATAGCCTTGCTTACTTTAAGCTGGATCGTTCCTGCTTTTAGCTTAACGCTAATATCGAAACCCATTATTTTTGATGCTATTCGTGTCCAATTAACGAAAGATTATTTGCAAGAACATTACGGTATTAAAACGAATTCTATTGTCATGCAGCCTAAAATAATCGTCATTCATTGGACGGGGACACATACCTTACAGCAAGCCTTTAAGGAGTTTAATTCTCCAACATTAACGGATCGGCATGAATTACCAGGTCAATTAAATGTTTCTGCACATTTTCTAGTGGATCGTGATGGAAAAATTTACCAACTCATGCCCGACAATTGGGTAGCAAGACACGTGATTGGTCTTAATCATTGCGCAATTGCAATCGAAAATGTGGGAGGAATGAATCATCATAATGATTTAACGGAAGCGCAAGCTACCGCAAATGCATTATTGATTATGCATTTGAAAAAGAAATTTCCACACATTCAATATGTGATAGGACACATGGATTATTTGTCGATGCGAAAGAGTTCATTGTGGATGGAAAAAGACCCACATTATATTACTCAAAAAGCAGATCCTAGCCAGAAATTCATGCGCCAAGTTCGGGAGATTCTTCGCTACACGGAAGGCACGACAGTGTCTAACTCTTATTAGAGGCATCCTGCTCTCAGTGTTGAAGTGACAGAGCGACTTGTCATACCAGCAAGAGCTTTCAATTATTTTACCAGATAGTAATGTACTTCGTTCGGTAAGATGCTAACTAAATAAGCGACTTTCCCTTTGTTTCAGGTACAAAAAAATAAATCACAACGAATGTTACTAAGGCCCAGAAAGTGATATAGAGCGCAGGGGTAAGAGAGAAATGAGTGGCGGTTAAAAGCCATTCACAAATTAAAGGAACGGTGCCTCCTAGAAATCCATTACCAATGTTATATCCCAAAGAAACGCCTGTATATCGCGTATTGGCTGGAAAATTTTCGATAATAGCAACGGGTGTGGTGCCTTGTTCAAGTGAGCTTGCTAAGGTAAAAATTCCTAGTATTAAAAATATTATTCCGAATGTTTGCGTGTGTAGAAAATAAAAGCCTGGCACAATCAATACCGTAATCAAGAATGAATTAAATAATAATAACTTACGTCGACCGATTAAATCACAAATAAAGGCCGCTATAGGTACCATTACTAGCATGCAAGTGATTAGTGTCGACATAAGTGAAGCAATGCTGGAGACGGATAATTGAACAACTTGTACTAAATAAATGGGCAAATAAATATAACAAAAAAAATAAAATGTACTGCCCATGCAAATCATGCCAATAATACGAAGTAGCGATGCTGGATGAGAAAAAATAACAGTGGTTATTGGATTAACAACTGTTTGATGCGAGCGCTTTAATTCACGAAAAATAGTTGTCTCATGAACGCGCAGTCGAAATATGTATATTAGAAGGCAAATAACTCCACTGATAATATAAGCTATTCGCCATCCCCAGTTTTCGATTAAATCACTAGGCATTAAATGCGTAATTGCAATACCTGCTAGTGAAGCAAATAAAATACCTAAATTTGCGCCAATGTTTCCTAACGATGTAGTGAGTGCTCGTTTGTTGTTAGGAGCAATTTCTGCAAGATAAATAAGGCTGCCACTGTATTCGCCACCAATACTGATACCTTGCCACATGCGTATGATGGTTAATAGGAGCGGAGCAGTAATTCCAATTTGCTGGTAAGTGGGGATGCAACCGATTAGTAAGGTAGGTAAAACAATCATTAAAATGGATAAGCGCAATGTTTTAGCACGACCATTTTTATCGCCAAAATAACCAAAAATGAGTGCGCCAATCGGTCTGCAAAAAAAACCTAAAGAAAAAATTCCTACTGTAGCAATCATGGCAGTATCGGGATCAGTAGTGGGGAAAAAGAGACGACTAAAAAGAGAGGAAAATATGGTAAATAACCCGAAGTCATACCATTCTAAGATATTACCGATGCTACAACTTATCATTGAAGAAAGGTATTTTATTTTTGCCATTTGATATTGCAACCTAAACTATTTTTTTGATCAGAACTGACAGGTTGATGATTGAGGATTTGATCCAATGCCTGACTAAGATCGGCGCCGGTTACCGGTTTGTTATTGCCTGGAGTGGCATCATCAAAACGTCCTCGATACACGCATTTTAATTGAGTATCAAAGATATAAAAATCAGGTGTACAAGCTGCACGGTAAGCTTTGGCAACCTCTTGAGTTTCATCAAATAAATAAGGAAAAGGATAATTAAATTTCTTAGCTTCTAAAATCATGTTTGCAGGATTGTCTGCTGGATATGCTTTAGTATCATTTGAATTAATAGCAATGAAGTGAATACCTTTTTTTTGATAGTGGTTAGCAACTTCTACGAGTTTTGTTTGAATGTGTTTCACGTAAGGGCAGTGATTGCAAATAAACATAATAACGGTAGCAATGTCTGAGCGAAGCTCTTCTAAAGTGACATATTGGTTTTGGCAAACATCCACTAGACGAAAAGATGGTGCTTGGGTGCCTAGGGGAATCATCGTGGAAGGGGTTTCAGCCATGCTGGTTCCTTTTTAGGTTTTGTGCGCTTCTATGAGCTTCTATTTCAAATTAAATCGTGTAAAATTGCCAGTCGTATTTTAGAGTAAGTGTAAAGATAAGGAAGTGTCACTATGAAGCGTTTTACTCCGCCTAAATTAATTTTACTCTTGCAAACCTGCGGTTTGCTTGCTCTATCGAATCAAGTTTTTGCCTCCGGTTTTCAGCTATGGGAACAAAGCGGCGCGAGCGTGGGTAACTATCACGCTGGCTATGCTGCTGAGGCGGACGATGCCAGTATCGCATTTTTTAATCCTGCCGGTATTACACACATTAAAAACCAACAATTAGTGGTGAGTGCTGATGCTGTCATGACGAGCTTTAAGTATGAAGGCACCATTGGGGTTAATACAATTTTGGCAGGAACGCCTCGGCCAGTGACTGCACAAGGCGGAAATTTTAGTTTAGTGCCTGCTCTGCATTATGTGGCCCCTCTGAGTGATTACATTGGTTTTGGTTTTAGCGTGGATGTGCCATTTGGTCTTAAAACAACATATGGTCGAACAACCATCTTGCAATATGCGGCAACGACCACAGCAGCCACTGTCGTAGATATAAGCCCATCGTTAGCTTTTCAGATAAATAAAAAGGCGTCTGTAGGTTTGGGTTTTGATATTCAGCGCATGAATGCTGAGTTTGATCAGGTGGGGGGTTTTGGCTTTCCTACTTTTAATGCTGAAGGGATTAATAAAGCAAGCGACACGGGTTATGGAGGACACTTTGGTGTTCTTTATCAATTTTCAGCCGATAATCGCATCGGTCTTAGCTACCACACTCAAGTGGTGCATCATCTCAATGGTTCAAGCTCTTTTATAGGACCTCTTGCAACAGCATTTGCGGGTGGTCCTTACTCAAGCAGTGCTTATACAAATATTACATTGCCCCCTTATACTGCTTTAAGTTTATATCGGCGCGTGACACCTACGGTAGCACTCATGGGAAGTGCTATTTACACACAGTGGAATATTTTCAGAACCATTACATTGCGTAATGTTTCAGGTATTCAAGACCTATCGCCGAGTACCAACATCACCGTATCCGTACCTGAGTATTGGCACAATTCTTGGAATTTTTCAGTAGGTACCAATTATAATTTTACGGATAAAATCATGTTGCGTGGTGGCCTTGGTTATGATCAAACACCCGTGCCTAATCCCTACCGTAACGTAAGTTTGCCGGACAATAATCGTTACGTGATTGCGCTGGGTGGTCGTTATCAATCATCAAAAGCACTGGCTTTTGATATAGGTTGGACACATTTCTTCATAAGACAAGCCTCAATTTATCCTCCCCCGTTAAAAACCGGTGATCAAGTGGTTGTCACTAATGGTATATCCGATGGTGGCGGTGATGTGTTGGGCGCGCAAGTCACTTGGAACATGACTTAATTTTAAAATCTGCAGGGTAATTATATTACCCTGCAGTAAGTTTTTATTAGATGTTAAATAATGTTTGTAGCCAATTCTTTTTGGCGGGACCGCCTTCAATAGAAGCTGTAAATCCACTACCGGAAGCAATATATCCTTCGCTTTGATTGACCAGTGTTACATTTTTAATACCTGTTCTGACATCAAACGTAACAATTGCAACCACAGGACCACTGCAATCATTCGTCATATGTACTTCTGCACGGCAATTAATGCGATTAAACATGCAGGCTTTATTAATTATTTTTTCTGGAACAACATTGGAACTATGCGCTTTTGTTACGCCTTCTGATCCCAATAAATTTGAACACGCTCCGCCGTTTATTACAGACGTGGAATCATGATTGGTATTATTGATAATTGTTAAATCGCCCGCTACAGCAATCGAAGTGACTGCTATGCTTAAGGTTAATAAACCAAATAATAATTTGTTTTTCATGGATACTCTCCTGAGATTAAAAAAACAAACAATTTTAACCCTGAAGATGAGTAGGTACCACTATTCTTTCACCTGTCTTGAGAGAATTATTTTGTAAAAAATTAGCAATGCGAATAGCATTCGATGAAATATGAAAACGGTTCGCTATTGTTTCGATCGTATCACCTGTTCTAACCATGTAAATGGTATCGCCTGGCTGCAAACTATAATTTGCCGAAGAAGCTTTGGTATCATTGATAATTATTTTTTTTATTGGATAAAGTGACTTGTGTGGAATTGAAACTGAAGATGGAGTAGTGCGCTCAGCGTGCAAGTTTACAGGCGCTTGAAGAAGGTTTTCTGTAAATTGCGCTACATTTTCAATAGGAAGAATTAATTTATAAGGTCCTTGATTGGGAGTGGTGGGACGGCTATAGCCTGGATTTAATTGCATTAATTTTTTATAACTAATCCCGGCAAGTAAAGCAGCATATTTTAAATTCATTGGCGTACCAATATCGATTTGAGCGAGGTATGGCGCATTTTGTACGGCAGGTAAATTCACGGGGTAAAGTTCAGGATGACTAATGATGACAGCTAATGCCAATAAACTTGGGACATAATTTTTTGTTTCCATAGCAACAGGCAGAGACCAAAAATCAGTATCTAATCCGTTACGAATATTTTTGATCATTGCTGCGCGAACATTGCCTTCGCCGGTATCATAAGCAGCAAAAGCAAGTAACCAATTTCCATCATAAATACTTTCTAGATAGGCGAGATGATCAAGCGCAGCATGTGTTGAACTAATCACATCACGGCGACCATCGTAAGCAAGATCTTGTCTTAAACCTAATTCAGCCGCCGTTGCAGGCATCAATTGCCAAATACCTGCTGCACCGACATGCGAAATTGAAAAAGGATTATAACCACTTTCAATAATAGGAAGTAATACTAGCTCAGCAGGCAAATGCCGTTTTTTTACTTGCTGTAGAATATAATACAAATACGGCGCGGCGCGCATCGCTGAACGTAAAAGGTAATCTTGATTATTCATGTACCAATCAATTTTTTCTTGCACGGCAGGATGATCTTCGTAATGTGCTAAAGAAAATTCTTCCCGCAAAACATCCCATAAATTATCAGCATTGCGGTAACGCGAGATATCATTTTCTAATCTAAGCTTATGCTCAATGGAGAGCTGCATGTTTTTTTGATAAACTTGAATGCCGTCAAGGTTGTAAGTAGCGAAGCAAATCTTTGCTGGATAAAAAAAAGTTATAACGATAAAAGCAATGAATTGCGCATGCCAAAATCGTATAAAATTATTTGTCACATTAACTCCATAGAAATGCTGCATTAAAGGTTCGATGATTTTTCGTGGTATGCCACAAACACGAAAAACTGTTCATGGCAAAATTTGGTATGCTATAGTAACAAATTACTCTGAGGATAGAAAAGCTTTGGTGCATAGCTATCGAGCTCTTCAAAAGTGGGATCAATGGCTGGCTCAACAATTTTTGGGCAAAAGTCTGTTGACTGAAGAAAGACAATTATTCGATCAACTATTAAAACATCGCTACGGCAAACATGCCCTTTTGATTGGCGTGCCACAACAGCAAGAGTTGCTAAGAGCGGCAGATATCCCGTTTCACTCGTTACTTAGCCCTTTTTCATCGACGGATCAACCGACGATCGAAAGTGATTTTCATGAATTGCCCATTTTAACCGGTAGTTCCGATGTGGTTATTTTGCCGCACACCCTTGAAGTTGTGGATAATCCCCGTCAGCTTTTGGCGGAGGCTTGTCGCATTGTAAAGCCGGAAGGATTAATTATAATTTGTGGCTTTAACCCTTATAGCATTTGGGGAATGCGTAAATGGCCTTGGGGTGGCAATTTTATCCAAGCAAGGGCAATTAAATATTGGTTAGGTCTTGCGGATTTTGTGTTAGAACATCAAAAATTTATTTTATTTCGCCCACCGATTAATCATCCTTCACTCTACCAAAAATTACGTTACATTGAACATATTGGAAAAAAATGCTTTCCAATATTGGGTGGTGTTTATATATTACTAGCGCGAGCAAAAGTCATTCCATTGACACCCATTCGCATGAAGTGGAAACAACATTTATCGGGAATTAGAATTTCGCCTACGATTCCTGGGCATATTGCACGGCAGTCCAAATGAAACATGTTTTAATTTATACAGATGGCGCTTGTCGCGGCAATCCTGGGCCGGGGGGTTGGGGTGCGCTGCTTTTGTACGGTCCTCACCGCAAGCTTCTCTCAGGCGCTGAAACCCATACAACGAATAACCGGATGGAATTAACGGGAGCCATTCAAGCATTAGCATCATTGCGTGAACCCTGTCAGGTGGATTTATACACCGATTCGCAGTATGTGCAGAAGGGCATTTCGGAATGGATGGCAGGTTGGAAAAAACGTCAGTGGAAAAAGGCCGATAAAAAATTAGTTAAGAATGCTGATCTCTGGCAACAACTGGATCAGGAAGCAAGCAGGCACCGCTTGAAATGGCACTGGGTAAAAGGGCATAGTGGTCATCCTGAAAATGAGTTAGTAGATACACTCGCTAATCAGGCTATTGATGAATTACTAAACAAGGGTTAATCATGCGTCAAATTATTCTCGATACAGAAACCACTGGGCTTAAGGTCGAAGAAGGTCATCGCCTGATCGAAATTGGTTGTATTGAGCTATTTAATCGGAAATTTACTGGTAATACCTACCATGTTTACCTTAACCCCCAACGAGATATTGATGCGGGAGCCATGGCTGTTCATGGAATTACCAATGAATTTTTGAAAGATAAGCCCTTTTTCGAGCACACAGCAGATGAATTTTTGGATTTTATTAGCAATAGTGAATTGATCATTCATAATGCTCCTTTTGATGTGGGTTTCATTAATCACGAATTTCGCTTGCTGGCGCGAGGATTAAAACCGCTCCACGAACATTGCCAAATTACGGACACATTGCAAATTGCCCGAAAGCTCCATGTCGGCCAGCGTAATAATTTGGATGCCCTCTGCAAACGTTATAAGATTGATAACTCTAAACGAGAGTTCCATGGCGCATTGCTAGATGCTCATTTGCTGGCGCAAGTATACCTTGCAATGACGGGGGGACAGGGTAGCTTTTTTGAAGAATCCCCTACCGAGCAATCCATGACGCCGGTGCATTCCATTGAGGCCAGCACCACTACCGATTTTAAAAAACACAATTTGATTGTTATAAAAGCAGATGAATCAGAATGCCTTGCCCATGAAAAATATCTAGATTTGTTAAAAAAACAGGGTAAGTGCCTGTGGAATGAATAGCACAAGTAACTAGACACCCTTTAAAAATATCGATAATATTCCGTCCATTGCGTTGCCCTATCCAGAATTACTTATGGAGAGATGGCTGAGCGGTCGAAAGCGGCGGTCTTGAAAACCGTTGAGTCCTCTGGGCTCCGGGGGTTCGAATCCCTCTCTCTCCGTTAAAATCTAAAGGAAATCTGCTTGATAAAAGTTTTGTTAGTCGATGATCATGAATTGGTACGCATGGGCATTAAAAGGCTTTTGCAAGACATCCAGGGCCTAAAAGTCGTGGGTGAGGCATCGACAGGCGAAGGGGCGGTGCTGCTTGCTAAAGAATTACTTCCTGATGTTGTCATCATGGATGTTCACATGCCTGGTATCGGTGGTTTAGAAGCAACTCGCAAAATGATACGTCATAACTCTGATATTAAAATACTTGCTTTAACTATTTATGAAGATGAACCTTATCCATCCCGTTTGCTTCAAGCAGGAGCGTCTGGTTACATTACGAAGGGTTGTGATCCCGAAGAAATGATTCGAGCAATCCGCACGATACATTCAGGACAGCGATACATTAGCCCTAATATTGCCCAACAAATTGCTATCAAACGGTTTACTAAAGGTGAGGAATCGCCTATTGATATTTTATCGGAGCGTGAGCTGCAAATTATGTTAATGATCACGCAAGGACAAAAAGTCCAAGATATTTCAAAAAAGCTTTGTTTGAGTCCTAAAACTGTCAACAGCTATCGCTATCGTATATTTGAAAAACTTGGTATTGGTAGTGATGTTGAGCTCACGCTAATGGCTATGCGCTTAGGAATGATTGAAGGCGCCAAAGCCGGCTCAGAATAGACCCTTGCTTTCACTCCGCGTATACTCGGCTTATGCGCGACATGAAATCTTTTCTAGCTAATCTTTCTCATTATCCCGGCGTTTATCAAATGCTTGGGGAAAAGGATGAAGTTTTATATGTAGGTAAAGCTAAAGATCTCAAAAAACGTGTATCGAGTTATTTTACTAAAAAATCCCAAGATCTTAAAACAGCCACACTTCTAAAGTACGTCATTGATATTGATATCACTGTAACAAATACAGAAAGTGAAGCAGTATTATTAGAATGTAATTTAATTAAAAAATTCAAACCCCGCTATAACGTCTTGTTGCGCGACGATAAAAGTTATCCTTATATTTTAATCAGCACTCAACATTCTTTTCCGCGCATGGATTTATACCGTGGCCAACGTAAAAAAAACGGTAGGTATTTTGGTCCGTATCCAAGTGCTTATGCAGTGCGAGAAACGATTAGTTTGTTACAAAAAATCTTTCGGATCCGCACCTGTAAGGATGGTTTTTTTGCCGCAAGAACACGGCCTTGTTTGTTATATCAAATTGAACGTTGTACTGGCCCATGTGTGAATTTAATTTCATCTACAGATTACGCGCAGCATGTAAAGCTCGCTGAGCTTTTCTTGGAAGGAAAAAACAATGAATTATTTACTGAATTAGAAAAAAAAATGTTAGAAGCTTCCACGTCATTGCACTATGAAGCAGCAGCGCAATACCGCGATCAGATCGTGCGTCTTCGACAAATCCAAGATAAACAGTATATCAATGTGGCAGAAGCGGATGATGCTGATGTGATTGGTTTTGCTCGAGAAACAAATACAACGTGCATACAATTAATCTCTATACGTGGAGGGCAAATACTAGGAAGTCGTTCTTATTATCCAAGTGCACCTTTGCACTCCGAAGAAGAAGAAATCATTTCAGCTTTTTTAGCTCAGCATTATTTGGGTGAGCTCTCAAGACAAGAAATGATTCCCAAGCAAATCATCATGCAAAAACTGCCAAGCGACAGTCAATTACTTGAAAGAGTATTAGCAGAACAAGGCGGTCACAGCGTGAAATTTATTTCTCCTTCTCGAGGAGAAAAAACAAAGTGGTTGGCTATGGCGACGACCAGTGCCAAGCAATCATTGTCATTGCATGTGTTTGGCAAAAGTCAGATGGAAGAACGTTTGCAAGCACTGCAAATGGAATTGCAATTACCGAAACTACCTATGCGCCTTGAATGTTTTGATATTAGTCATACCATGGGAGAGGCGACTGTTGCTTCATGCGTGGTCTTTGACCGCCAAGGGCCATTAAAAAGTGATTATCGACGTTTTAATGTGACAGGGATTGTGCCAGGTGATGATATTGGGGCAATGACACAAGTATTGCATCGTCGATTTAAACGTCTGCAAAAAGATCAGGTAGCACCGCCTGATGTGGTTTTCATCGATGGCGGCATGCTGCAGTTGGAAGCTGCGCGTAAAGTTCTTGAAGAATTTAAGCTTTTGAATATTTTCTTGGTAGGTGTCTCAAAAGGTCCGGACCGTAAAGCAGGTTTTGAAACGCTACATTATATCGATAGACCACCCATGCACTTACCTGCAGATTCATTGGCTTTGCATTTTATTCAACAAATTCGCGACGAAGCACATCGATTTGCGATTACAGGACATCGTCTACGTCGCGATAAATCACGCCGTCAATCATCCTTAGAGCTTATTCCAGGTATTGGCGCCAAACGCCGTCGTGATTTGTTGCGTTATTTTGGTGGTATTCAAGGTATTGCTCATGCTAGTCTTGACGAGTTAATGAAAGTTCCCGGGATCAATCGATTTTTAGCTGAGCGTATATTTGCAACCTTCCATGACTCGACCATATGAGCAAATGTTTAACTGGCCTAATGTACTAACTTTGGTACGCATTTTAATCATTCCACTACTGGTTATTTGTTTTTATTTGCCGGTATGGTGGGCACATTTAGCGGCTGCATTAATTTTTGCAATGGCTTCCATTACAGATTGGCTCGATGGCTATCTCGCGCGTTACTTGAAACAATCGACAAAGTTAGGCGCCTTCTTAGATCCTGTTGCCGATAAGCTAATGGTTGCTACTGCGTTGGTCTTAATTGTTGCTGAACCCACTTTTCAATTTGTGAGTGTTACGTCCGCAATCGTATCAATACCCAGGCCCGTGCTGACTATTCCAGCAACCATTATTGTCGCAAGAGAAATTATTGTGTCTGCATTGCGTGAATGGATGGCGGAATTAGGCAAACGTAAAAGCGTTGCGGTTTCGAATCTTGGTAAGTTAAAAACGGCTGTGCAAATGGTTGCATTAGTTACTTTGTTATATTGTGACAATGCAACAAATGCTTTCATTGTATTTAGCGGTTACGTTTTATTATATATTGCTGCTGTTTTAACCATTTGGTCGATGTTTCTTTATTTAAAAGCAGCATGGATACAATTAAATTCTTTTGAAAACACTTGACTTAGATGGGTGCCGGGATAGAATGCACGCCATTGAAATATTAATTTATTTGAATAGTTACGCGGGAATAGCTCAGTTGGTAGAGCACAACCTTGCCAAGGTTGGGGTCGCGAGTTCGAGTCTCGTTTCCCGCTCCAAAGATTAAAAAGCTCTAGGTCTTATCTAGAACTTTAAGAGATAGGGCTGGGTGGCAGAATGGTCATGCAGCGGCCTGCAAAGCCGTGGACGCCGGTTCGATTCCGACCCCAGCCTAATGTGTCTACAATTGCCCGGGTGGCGGAACTGGTAGACGCAAGGGACTTAAAATCCCTCGGGATCTGATCCCGTGCCGGTTCGATTCCGGCCTCGGGCAAAATTTATACTGTTCTTCCTATTAGCGTGCTATTAAAATTAATAGCACGTCTTTTAGAAACCCTAGGTAGTTGTATGACATTTGTTGTTACAGAAAAGTGCATACGTTGTAAATACACAGATTGTGTTGAAGTTTGTCCTGTCGATTGTTTTTATGAAGGCCCCAATTTTCTTGTTATAAATCCTGACGAGTGTATCGACTGCGCATTATGTGAGCCAGAATGCCCTGTCAATGCAATCTATTCAGAAGATGATTTGCCGGCTAAATATACAGCTTTCTTACAGCTTAATGCTGAGCTTGCTGAGAAATGGCCTGTTATTACACGGATAAAGCCTGCTCCTGAAGATGCTGATCAATGGGCTCAAGTGGAAGATAAGCTTCAATATCTAGAAAAAGAATGGCCAAAAGAGTGAGGCTATTAGCATTTGATACATCTGCTTCAGCCTGTTCTATTGCGCTGTTAGACACTACAAAACCTTCTTCGCATGACATTGTGACTATTCATCAAATAATGCCACGCCAACAGGCACATTTTATTTTACCTTTAATCAATGAATTACTAAAAAAACAAGGTACTGCCATTACAGACTTAGATGGTATTGCCTTTGGTTGTGGTCCTGGTAGTTTCACTGGAATCCGAATCGCCGCAAGCGTTGCACAAGGTTTGGCCTTTGTTGCTCGTTGCCCTGTCATGCCCGTGTCATCTTTAGCCGCTTTGGCACAAACTGCTTATCAGCTGCAAGGCTGGCCCGCGGTGTTGGCGGCCGTGGATGCTCGAATGAATGAAATTTATTGGGGGGCTTATCGTGTAAATTCTTCTACTGGCCTCATGACGTTGGTGGGTACCGAAGGCGTCTATTCCCCTGAAAAAATAAGTATTTTTTCCAAAGAAGATTGGTATGGTGCAGGGGACGGATGGGGAATTTATCGAGAAAAAATAGAAAAACAATGTGGCTTTAAGCTTATCCATGCACAAACAGATTTGTTACCGAAAGCGGAAGCTATCTTATCGTTGGCGAGAGCAAAATTTGAACAAAAAGACTGGGTAAACGCTTTTGATGCAGTTCCTATATATCTGCGTTGAGATTAGACAGCTATAAGAGTTAAAATTCCTGTACAAAATGATAATGATTTGGAGTCAACATGACGGGTGTTAAAAATGAGGAATGCCAAAATATAATTAATCAAGTAAAAGCCTATGTAAAAACCCACGTGCAAGGAAAAGAGGCTAGTTTACTTGAAGCATTTGTTCCGCGGTATTTTGGAGCATCTTCTACTGAAGATTTGCGAGAACGTTCGATAGAAGATCTATATAACATTATACGTTCTCACTGGGATTTTATTTATCAAATTAAACCAACGGACGTTAAAGTTCGGATGTTTAATCCAGATAAAAATAAAGAAGGATGGAATTCTCCACATACAGTTATTCAAATTTCTCATCCCGATATTCCATTTTTAGTTGATTCAGTGCGCATGACTATTAATCGATACGGTTATGAAATTCATTTCATTATTCATTTTGGTGGATTAAAAGTTAAACGCGATAAGCAGAACCGTATCACTGAAATATTGCCTTTAGGAACAATGGATGAAGAAGGGCAAGCCATTGCTCCTATTTACATCGAAATCGATCGTATCGACGATGAAAAAGCCATGGAACAGTTGCGTGAAGATATTGAGCGTGTTTTAAATGACGTACGTATGGCAGTTAGCGATTGGCGTAAGATGGTAGCGCATGTCGAAGTCTGTTTACATGATTTAGAAAATAATCCTCCGAATTTAGATGCTGCCGAGTTAGCAGAATCGAGAGATTTTTTACGCTGGCTTATTAACAATAATTTTACTTTTCTAGGTTCTCGTGATTATAAATTAATTGGTAATGGCACGAATCGTGCATTGCAAATGATTCCTGGATCAGGTTTAGGTGTGTTACGAACAGAAGCGACTGTAGGTACGTCAAAAAGTTATTCCGAACTTCCTCCTCAAGCCAGAAAAATGGCTTTATCTAAAAACATTTTGATTATTGCAAAAACAAATACAACGTCGAGTGTGCACCGTGATACTTACACCGACTATATTGGTGTGAAAAGATTTAATGAAAAAGGTGAGTTGATTGGGGAACGTCGTTTTATCGGTCTTTATACATCTACTGCTTATCATTCCAGTCCTCGCCAAATTCCTTTCTTGCGACACAAAGTGGATAAAATTCTTCAAGATTTAGGTTTCCCTCCCGATAGCCATGATGGAAAAGAAGCCGTTCATATCTTAGAAACCTTGCCACGCGATGATTTATTTCAAGCAACGCATGAAGAATTATTGGCTTTAACGTTAGCTATTATTCAATTAAAAGAAAGAAAGCGTATTCGATTGCTGGTGCGTCGCGATGCTTATTACCGTTACTTCTCTTGCTTAGTCTATGTACCACGTGAAGTGTTTACAACGGATCTAGCGATGGCAATGCAAGATGTTTTAATGAATGTTTTTCATGGTTTAGAATGTAGCTTCACTACTTATTTTTCTGATTCTGCATTGGCGCGTATTCATTTCTTAATTCGCGTTAATCCAAAAACACCAGTTGATTATGATGTTGCAAGCATAGAAAAATGGTTGATTGCTATTGCGCGTTCTTGGAGCGATGAATTAAAAGAACAATTGATTGAACGTTATAATGAAGCAGAAGGGTTGCGTTACTTTAATAAATACAATCGTGCCTTTCCTGCAAGTTATATGGAATCATATTCTCCCAGCGAAGCGCTCTATGATGTTCAGAAAATCGAGAATCTTTCCGCAAATAAAACCTTGGAAATGCTGTTCTCTAGAACGAATGGCGGCAAGACCCTCAGCCTAAAATTGTTTCATGCAGAAAAAACCATCGTCTTATCCGATGTACTTCCTATTTTAGAAAACATGGGATTAAAAATTATTGGTGAAAGACCGCACGAAGTAAAACTAAAAAACGGTCAACGCATTTGGATTAATGATTTCGATATGTCGTATTTGCGAAAACAAGATCTTGATATCGATGACATTAAAGATATCTTCCAGGAAGCATTCACTAAAATTTGGTTTAATGAAGTTGAGAATGATGGACTAAACCGCTTGGTGTTGGAATCTAATTTGACTTGGCAAGAAACGGCCATGCTGCGTGCATATACAAAATACCTGCGCCAAATTGGATTCAATTTAAGTCAAAACTATATCGAACAAGCATTAACGAATAATGAAGAAATTACTCAAGCATTGGTACAATTGTTTGTTTTGCGATTTGATCCGCATTATCAAAATAGTGATAAGCAAGAAAATAGCGAACAAATCATCGCATTTATTGAGCGTTCTTTAGATGAAGTGAAGAGTTTGGATGAAGATCGTATTATTCGTCGTTTCCTCGAAGTTATTTTAGCAACCACAAGAACCAATTATTTTCAGCTTACAAAAGAAGGATTACCGAAGTCTTATATTGTATTTAAATTTGATCCTGCAGCAATTTCTGATTTGCCTTTACCTCGGCCGAAATATGAAATTTTTGTTTATTCGCCTCGCGTAGAAGGCATCCATTTACGAGCAGGTAAAGTAGCCAGAGGAGGTTTGCGCTGGTCGGATCGTCGTGAAGATTTTCGCACCGAAGTATTGGGATTAATGAAGGCACAGCAAGTTAAAAACACAGTGATTGTGCCAGTGGGAGCAAAAGGTGGTTTTGTTGTCAAGCAAGTACTCACTCCTGAGATGAGTCGCGATGAATATATGAAAGAAGTTGTCAATTGCTACTCAATATTTATTAGCGGATTATTGGATATTACCGATAACATCAAAGAAGGCATTATTATTCCGCCTAAAGATGTGGTGCGTTATGATGAAGATGATCCTTACTTGGTCGTTGCTGCCGACAAAGGTACAGCAACCTTTTCAGATATTGCCAATGGTATTGCTCAAAAATACGATTTCTGGTTGGGAGATGCTTTTGCCTCCGGGGGATCTGCAGGTTATGACCATAAAAAAATGGGGATTACTTCAAGAGGTGCTTGGGTTTCCGTACGAAGACATTTCCGCGAGCTAGGTATCGATCCTGATCAAGATGATTTTACGGTCGTTGGTATTGGTGATATGAGCGGCGATGTATTTGGTAATGGTATGTTGTTATCCAAACATATCAAACTGATTGGTGCTTTTAATCACATTCATATTTTTCTCGATCCTAATCCTGATGCTGCTATCAGTTACGAAGAAAGAAGACGCTTATTTGAATTACCTCGTTCGGGTTGGAGCGATTATAACCCTGCTTTAATTTCTAAGGGGGGCGGTGTATTTGAACGTTCTGCCAAATCGATTAAGTTGTCTTCAGAAATAAAACAGGCATTAAATGTGAAGAAAGACAGCATGACACCGAATGAACTTATCCGTTCGATATTAAAAGCCCCTGTGGATTTATTATGGAATGGCGGCATAGGTACATTTGTAAAATCCACTCAAGAATCTCATTTGGATGCGGGTGATCGTACCAATGATGCCATTCGACTGGATGCTACGGAGTTAACTGCTCGCGTGGTGGCTGAAGGTGGTAACTTAGGTCTTACACAGTTGGCCCGTATTGAATATTCGCTTCAAGGTGGCATCGTAAATACAGACTTCATTGATAATTCCGCAGGCGTTGATTGTTCGGACCATGAGGTAAATATCAAGATTTTACTGAACCGGTTAGTTTTTGAAGGTCAAATGACGCTGGAGCAACGTAACAAACTTTTAGAAAAAATGACAAATGAAGTAGCGGAATTGGTTTTACTAGATAACTACGAACAAACGCAAATGCTAGGTTTGGAGGCTTTTGTGGTGCCACAAACAATGGATTTATTTAGGCATTACATTAACGATATGGAAAAACAAGGCAGAATAGATCGTAGTTTAGAATACCTACCTAGTGATAAAACCATGTTGGAGCGTAAAACCACTAATAAACCATTAACGCGTCCTGAGTTGGCCATCTTGCTTTCTTATTGCAAGATGTATTTAAAGCAAGATATTTTGATTAGCCATGTTCCTGAAGATCCTTATTTTGATAAATACTTGGTGACAGCTTTTCCCAAGCCATTGCGAGAAAAATATTTACCGCAATTAAAAGAGCATAGTTTGCGTCGAGAAATTGTGGCCACACAACTATCGAAGAGCATTACCGACCGCATGGGTGTCAATTTTATTGAGCGTTTGCAACGTGAAACAGGCGCATCCACTGCATTTATTATTCGTGCTTTTGCTATTGCTGAAAGTATTTTTCAAATGGAAGACATTTGGCATCAAGTCACGCAATTGGATAATAAAGTTAATATTGAAATTCAATACCGTATGCTGTTGCAAATTTATTACCTCATTCGCCGTGCAACGCGTTGGTTTTTACGTAATCGTAAGCCAACAATTGAAATTCAAGAAACAATTGATGGCTTTGCGTCATCAGTTACTTTTTTAATTAAGCACCTACAACAACTTCTTGATGATCAAGGTAAAGAAGCGTTTGATGCAGCAGTCCAATATTATGTTGAGCAAGACGTTCCAGAAAAATTAGCGAAAAGCGTCACTGCTTGCAATACGCTCTTTACAGCATTGGATATCGTTGAGGCAACGCAAAAATATGAGCTTGATTTATCAGAAGCAGCGAAGACATATTATCTTATTGGTAATCGTTTAGAATTGAATTTATTGCGTGAGCTAATGAATTCTTATGCGGTTGATAATCAATGGGACGAATTAGCACGTGCAGGCTTCCGTGATGATATTGATCGTGTGCAACGTAAGTTAACCGCTCGCGTTTTAACAATGAAATCCAAAGATTTAAAAGATAAATCCATTGAAGAACGCATTGATTCTTGGATTAATCGCTATCAATTCTTAATGGAGCGTTGGCATAAATTGTTAACTGATATTAAATCCACAGATGTCGTAGGTTTTGTGTCTTATTCCGTTGTGCTTAGGGAATTATTTGACTTTGCTCAAGCTGCTTAGGAGATAGCATGATTGCAGGAAACCCGACACCTAAAAAAAATTTAACTCGCTCGAAAGAGATGAATGTTTTAGGGTCAAAAATGCATTACTTGGAAGCAGGCGAGGGACGCCCGCTATTGTTTTTGCATGGGGTTCCCACATCAAGCTATGTATGGCGTAATATCCTGCCTTATTTAGCACCTTTAGGGCGGTGTATTGCGCCTGATCTGATTGGTTTTGGTTTGTCAGATAAGCCTGATATTTCTTATTCGATCACCAATCACATTAAATATATTGATGGTTTCATTGAAGCATTAAATCTCAAAAATCTGATTATTATTATGCATGGTTGGGGCTCAATTATTGGGATTGATTACGCCATGCGTCATGAAAATAATTGTGAAGGTTTGGTGTTTTATGAATCTTTTTTGCGTCCTTTAGATAAAGAAAATATTTCGCTTCCTTATCAAGAGCAATTACATGCTTTGCAACAACAGGAAAAATTTAATGAATTAGCCAGCGATGGCGCAGCTTATGTTGAGCAAATGATTTCACAAATGGGCCTCACCGCATTACCGCAGGATGAAATGACTGCTTATCGTCAACCCTTTTCACAAAAAATGATAAAACCTCTTCTGGATTATTTGCGCGAGCTACCTAAGGGAAACGGTCAATTAACGATCGATAAACTTATTGATGATTATTCCAAGAAATTAATTAAATCGAAGTTGCCCAAACTATTGTTATATTCAGTTCCAGGATTTATTACTACGGTTGCCACTGTCATGTGGGCAAAAGAACATTTATCTCATTTAGAAATTGTGGATGTGGGTGAAGAATTGCATTTTGCTCAAGAAAGTAATCCACAAATGATGGGCGAAGTGATTAGCGCTTGGTTGCAAGGAGTAAGAGCTCATGAAAAATAATCATTCGATTGCTATTGTAGGTGCGACAGGTTTAGTAGGGACAACTTTATTAAAATTAATCGAAGAAAAAGCTTTTCCTTACAAAGAGATTTATTTAATTGCCAGTCAACAATCCGCTGGTAGCGAGATAGTATTTAAAAATAAAAAATACCGCGTACATGATTTGGCTACATTTAATTTTCGTCAAACATCGATTGCTTTTTTTTGCGTGGGCACCAGTTTGTCAGCAGAATATGCGCCTAAAGCTGCACAAGCAGGAAATGTTGTTATCGATAAGAGTCATTATTTCCGAAATCATGATGACGTTCCTTTGATTGTTCCTGAAGTTAATTTAGATGCCTTGAGTGGCTACCGAAAATTGGGCATTGTGGCTAATCCTAATTGCAGCACGATTCCCTTAACAGTAGCATTAAGACCCATTTATGATAACGTTGGTATTGCTCGGATTAATATTTCGACCTATCAATCGGTTTCTGGAACAGGTAAGCAAGCAATCGAAGAATTAACACAGCAAACACGTTCTTTCTTAGACAATCAAGCCATTCAATCCAATGTCTATTCGCAACAGATTGCGTTTAATGTTTTGCCTCACATTGATGATTTTTTAGAAAATGGTTATACACGCGAAGAAATGAAGATGGTTTGGGAAATGCAAAAGATTTTTAATGATAAAACATTAGCGATTAACCCTACGGCTGTGCGTGTTCCTGTTTACTTTGGTCATGCTGCCTCGGTGCATATCGAAACGAAAGAAAAAATTACCGAGCAACAAGCGTGTCAGTTACTTGCAACGGCACCCGGTATAATGTTGATTACGGGTGAGCAACCTTATGCTACTCCTGTAAAAAATGCAGCTGGACAAGACCATGTTTACGTTGGCCGTGTGCGTGAAGATATTTCACATCCGCGAGGTCTTAATTTGTGGGTAGTTTCTGATAACCTTCGCAAAGGAGCCGCATTAAATGCGATTCAAATTGCGGAATATTTAATTCGAGATCATTTGTCATGATTCTATTCATTTTAAAAAGTTATTTCTCTCTTTTTTTAAGTGTGGGCATCGTTTGTTTAAGCATTTTTCTTATTGGTTTGTATTTTATATTACGACCTACACATCAAAATGCAGAGAAAGTGACTGATTTAACTGCCATTGCTGGCGATGATATTGTTACGACGCAACTGGATTTAGCGCGTGCTTATATCGAAATTAATAATAGAGCTTTAGCCAAAGAGATTTTAAAAAAAGTGCTACAAGAAGGAAGTAAGGCACAAAAAACTGAAGCTAAGGCATTATTGAGTCTCACTTAATCCATGCGTATTGCTCTAGGTATTGAATATAATGGCCGTGATTTTTATGGTTGGCAGTTTCAACCAAATTTACCGACGATTCAAGGCTGTCTTGAAACAGCCATTGGTCACGTGGCCAATGAACCTGTACGTTTGTATTGCGCAGGAAGAACAGATGCGAATGTGCATGCAACAGGCCAGGTTATTCATTTTGACACACGTGCAAAACGTCATATTGATGCTTGGATTTGGGGAACGAATGCTCATTTGCCACCTTCGATTGTAGTGCGGTGGGCACGCCACGTGGATTATCATTTTCATGCACGATTTTCTGCTACAGCCCGTCGTTATCGCTATGTGATTTATAACCATCCCATACGACCTGCCATTTTAGCCACGCGAGCTAGTTGGTATTATTACCCGTTAGACGTCGAAAAGATGCAAGCGGCAGCTCCTTATTTATTAGGGGAGCGAGACTTTAGTTCATTTCGTTCTTCTCAATGTAATTCCAGAACGCCCATGCGTAATGTCACGGAAGTGACTTTTACCCGCCGTGGTGACTATATCGTCTTGGAAATTGAGGCCAATGCTTTTTTACACCATATGGTAAGAAACATTGTTGGCAGTATGCTAAAAATTGGTTCTGGATTAAAAAAACCCGAATGGATGCAAGAGCTTATGGAAGCGAAGAGCCGACGTGTCGCCGCGGAAACCGCCTCCCCAGATGGTTTATATTTGACCAAGGTGACCTATCCTGAACCCTACATTTTTCCATTAGCTGATGCATTTTTTTTGTTATAATGTAAAGCCTTGCAAAGATGAGTTAACTGTATGAACTGGTTTAAAAAATTATTGCCTTCACGAATTCGAACCGGGGCAAGCACTAAAAAAGGTGTGCCTGAAGGTATTTGGTCTAAGTGCAACAATTGTAATTCCGTTTTATATCGCTCAGAGTTAGAGCGTAATTTAAATGTATGCCCTAAATGCGATTATCACATGCGTGTCTCCGCGCGCAAACGATTGCAATATTTTTTGGATTCTAGTTCTGGTATTGAAATTGCTGCTGATGTCGAACCCGTTGATCGTTTAAAATTTAAAGATTTAAAAAAATATAAAGATCGTCTTTCTCATGCACAACATGAAACGGGAGAAAAAGAAGCGCTCATTGCTATGCAGGGTAAGTTATTAAATAAACCACTCGTTGCCGTTGCATTTGAATATGGTTTTATTGGTGGCTCCATGGGAGCAGCGGTGGGTGAGCGTTTTATACGCGGCATCAATACAAGTATTGAGCAACGTATTCCTTTCGTGTGTTTTTCAGCCAGTGGTGGCGCACGTATGCAAGAAGCATTAATTTCTTTAATGCAAATGGCAAAAGTAAGTGCTGGATTAGCGAAATTAGCAGGGGAAGGTCTTCCGTATATTTCTGTATTAACAGATCCTACCATGGGTGGTGTGTCAGCAAGTTTAGCCATGTTAGGCGATATTATTATCGCAGAACCGAATGCATTAATTGGTTTTGCTGGTCCACGTGTCATTGAACAAACCGTACGTGAAAAATTACCTGAAGGTTTTCAACGTAGTGAATTTTTATTAAAGCATGGCGCTATTGATATGATTGTGCATCGCACTGATATGCGTGATGTCATAGCCCGATTATTAGCAAAATTAACCCAAAATTAATTGAGGTAAGTCATGGAGAGTAAAACAAAACATCGAATCCTTGGTATGCTTGTAGTTGCAGCATTAATTGTTATCTTATTGCCTTTTCTACAAACCAATCGTGAGCTTCCTCATGAAGCTATCAATATAAAAACACCACCTTTTCCTGATCAGCCGGTACAAGTGAGTATGACTACTCAGTCAACAACCCCTGTGGTTAATGAAGAGATTAAACAACAGCCTGACGATACCATCAAAGCTGTTCATTCCGAAGAAACTTCTCCAGCTGTACCTAATATCGCTAATCCTGTTATTGACAAAAAACCAGATGCGATGAAACAGCAACCTAATGCGGATAGTTTAAAAAAACCGATTGAAAATGAAGTTGCGGATAATAAAACTGCTTCAGCACCAACACCTCCCGCTGAGCCACTCAAAAAAATCACAGTAAATAATCCTCCTAGCATGCCTGTTAAATCGATGCTTCCAAAACGTATGGCATTGAATAAGCATATTCAACGTAAAATATCTTATGTAAATATGCCTATCGACAATAATGGTTTATTTAAATTGCATGGTGCTGCTTGGGTAATTCAAGTGGGAAGTTATCGAAATAAAGTCAGTGCTTTGCGTGTCGTGAATCATTTGCGTGCGAATGGCTACCGAGCTTTTATTCAACAAATCTCAACAGCCTTAGGTAGTGACACACGGGTATTTGTGGGTCCTGAGAATAAACAATCGGCAGCCCGTGAATTGGCGCAAAAAATAGAAAATGACATGCATCTACATGGTATTGTCATTAGCTATCAACCCTTAGCTTTATAAGTCAGTATGATCAAACAGTATTCACTCACGATTAAAACAAAAGGACGTGGTTTGGTTGATCTTACTCACGACGTTGCAGGGTTTATTGCGCAATCAACGATTACCATTGGTATTTGCCATTTGTTTTTGCATCATACCAGCGCTTCGTTAACCTTGTGTGAAAATGCCGATCCACTCGTACATAGTGATTTAGAAGAATTTATGCAACGTTTAGTTCCCGATGGGGATCGGTATTTTCAACATGTGGCAGAAGGGCCAGATGATATGTCTGCTCATGTACGCACAGTATTAACGCAAACTTTTTTATCATTACCCATTACTGGAAAAAAATTAAATCTAGGTACGTGGCAAGGTATTTATTTATGGGAACATCGTTTTAAGGGCCATGAACGTCGTTTGACAGTTACTTTAATGGGTGAATAGGACGTATTGATACAATTAAATAATAACCATTTCATAATGCGCATTTTCATCCCAGATTAACGCCTGTCCTTGATCATGCCATGCACTTAATACCAATCGCGTTGCGGATGAATTGTTTAAAATAAAATTCTCAATTTTAGGCTGATGGGTATGACCATGAATGAGAAATTGCACTTGATGTTTTTCCATGACACGCATCACGTCACTCTGAACCACATCCATCCATGCTTTAGGCAAGTCATATAGATGATTCATACTTTTTGCACGCATCTTCATGGCAATGTTTTGTCGGTAGCGAAGCGGTAACAATAAAAATAAACGTTGTATCAATTTATTGCGAAATAATTGACGCATCTTAAGATAATTTTTATCTAAGGTGCATAGCGTGTCACCATGCATTAATAAAACGGGGATTCCATATAATAAAATTTTGTGCTCATCAGTCAATGGAATACAACCGGTTTCAGTGAAGAATCGTTTGCCTACCAAAAAATCACGATTGCCGTGCATAAAATAAATAGGGGTATGAATAGTAATTTTTTTAAGTTCTCGTTTAATAAAGGAATGAAAATCAGAAGGGTCATCGTCACCAATCCATGTTTCAAAAAAATCACCTAAGATATAAATCGCCTCCGCTCTGTGGGTCGATAATAATGTTAAAAAATTTTGTGTAATTTTAGGCTGATTTTCAGAGAGATGAAGATCGGATATGAAGATTGTTTTTTTTATATTTTTCATAAGCTTAAAAAAGTCATGGGCGCGTTGGTGCTATTATACATCATCCTTTCTTAATAACTCTATCATATAATAGAGGTAAGTATGGGAGGGAATGTAATGAATTTACTCACAAATGATAATGCATTGGATTTGTGGCACGACACCATTAAACATGCTGAAGATATTTGTGCAATTACATTACAAAAAGAATTGGAATCTTATTTGATTTCATTGCTTATTCACTACATGGCAAAACCTGAAATTTTACACCAAGTCATTGCTACGACTTTTCTTGACTCAAAAAGCAATCATTCAAACACAGGATTGCAACAAGTGGGGGATCAATGCTTATTACTTGCAGGTTTATTTCCACAAAGTGCTGAAAAAAAATTAGTTAAAATCAGTTATTTTGTTGATTTGGGACGATCTGCTTATACATCCATTTCAGGTGATACTCATGAGTTATTTAGAACATTGGCTTTTCAATTTGTACACTTAATGGATGTTTTACAGTCAATTCGTCCTCATCCTGATTTGCTACCTTTAATTGCTTATGAACAATGGAAAGAGGTAGGGAGTCAGCGAGCCTTTCGTCTTTTACAAGAATACAGTCGTCGTGGAGCATTACCTATTATTCGAAGCTAGGGCTTTGTTTTTATTCAGGGCTCTGTCTTGCTCCGCCACACCTCTCGCTTTATTTCCTAAAAACAAAGCCCTAGCTTCGAATACTTAACATGCTCTTCTAACCTTATCTTAATGATTGAGTTCAGTACTTATCCTCTCTAAAATAGCCTTCTCATTTCCTAGCGTATCAGGAGCAATTTATGCGCATAATTTTATTGGGCTGCCCCGGTGCAGGAAAGGGCACTCAAGCTAAATTTATCACTCAACGTTACCATATTCCTCAAATTTCAACGGGTGATATTTTGCGTGCTGCCATTCAAGAACGTAGTACATTGGGCAATCAAGTAAAAGAATTAGTCGACTCTGGTCGTTTAGTCCCTGATGATTTAGTCATTGAGTTAGTTAAAGAACGTTTGAAGCAATCCGATTGTAAAAAAGGTTTTTTATTGGACGGATTTCCACGCACCATTGCGCAAGCACAAGCATTGCAAAATCTTACTTCGATAGACTATGTGATTGATATTGATGTGCCAGCTGAAGAAATTGTTAAACGATTGAGTGGTCGACGTATACATCCCGCATCAGGACGAACCTATCACATGATTTACCAGCCACCTAAAGTGGATATGTTAGATGATGTGACTGGAGAACCTTTGATTCAACGCCAAGATGATCAGGAAGATACTGTGCGTAAACGTTTAGCGGTTTATCAAGCACAAACAAGCCCTTTACGTGATTATTATCATCGCCATGCCGATATTCATTATGAAACCATCAATGGTTCTGATTCATTGGAACATGTTAAGGAAAATATTTTTTCTATTTTAGATAAGTAAAGGAAAATACCATGCAAACTATTAACACTCTGTTCATTAGTTTATGTGCTTTCTTATTCGTGATTGCACCTGCTTTCGCTGCAGAGAATATTTCTCCAGTAGGTTATTGGAAAACCATTGATGATGTTTCAGGGCAAACAAAATCAATTGTACAAGTCACTGAGCTTCCGAATAAATTATTGATCGGTAAAGTCACGAAGCTATTTAATCCCAGCAAAACCATTTGTTCAGATTGTCAAGGAGAACGAAAAGATAAACCTATTCTTGGGATGATTGTGATGGAAGATCTAAAAAAAGATACTACACCAGGACTCTGGAGCAATGGCAATATTATCGATCCTAAAAATGGCAAGCAATATCACTGCAATATCCAAGTAATGAGTCATGGTGAAAAATTAAAAGTGCGTGGTTATGTTGGTGTGCCGCTTTTTGGTCGCTCGCAAACATGGCTACGTGCAACGGACAAAGACCTTGCTTGAGAAAGGGCGGTTATTATACTTACTGTTGTACCAATTGCAATAAGTTTGGTTTCAAGCGATACTGGTAACAACCTTTTCTGTTAAGATTGGATATGACTCAACAAGGCACAACGGCGTACGATCCTGAAAAGCGATTATTAACTTGCCGTGGAAGTTGGGACTTACAAGATTTGCCCCAGCTAAGCAGCCATCTTTATCAAATTACCTTACCTACGCCTACGTCCGGTACGCTCACGGTTGATGGTGAACACATTGAAAAAATGGATAGTGCAGGGGCATGGTTGCTTCTTCATTGGCAAAAACAAGTTGAAGAAAAGGGCATTACAGTTCAATTTGTACATTTTCCTAAAGAACCTGCGCGATTACTTTCTTTAATAGATAAAGAAATTCAAGAGGAAATTCCTTTACCAGAAACTAAAAAACCCGATTGGTTAACGACGGTTGGGATGAGGGCATTGCGAGGTTGGAATGAGTTTTGTCTTTATTTAACTTTTATAGGTAAGTTGACTTTTGAAGCCCTGCGTGTAGTTCGCCAGCCTAAACACATTCGCTGGAATTCGATAGCCGCCGTTATTTATCGCAATGGCTATCAAGCATTACCTATTATCTTCTTATTATCTTTCATGATTGGGGTGGTGATCACTTATCAAATGGGGCTGCAACTAAAAAACTATGGGGCAAATATTTATATTGTCGATTTGCTGGGATTGTCTATTTTACGCGAATTTGGCCCTTTAATTACTGCGATTATGGTCGCTGGGCGTACGGGATCAGCATTCACAGCGCAATTAGGCATTATGAAGATTAACCAAGAAATTGATGCTTTAGATACGCTAGGTGTGACGTCGGCAGAATTATTACTTTTACCACGGATTGCCGGCTTGTTTATTGTGTTGCCTTTGTTAACCGTATGGTCAGACATTTTTGGGGTCGTGGGAGGCATGGTAATGTCGAATACGATGCTAAACATTACTTGGTATGACTTTCTACATCGTTTTCCTACCGTGATTCCGTTACGAACTTTTATTATCGGCATTGGTAAGGCGCCTATTTTTGCTTTGATCATCTCAAGCATTGGTTGCTTTGAGGGAACTAAGGTGGAGGGCAGCGCAGACAGTGTGGGCATAAACACAACAAGAAGTGTTGTATTGTCCATTTTCTTTATTATAGTTGCTGATGCAATATTTTCTGTTATCTTTAGTAAGCTCAAACTATGACGCCCATCATTGAAGTTAGCCATTTAACAACAAAATTCGGCGATACGTACATTCATAAAAATTTGAACTTACAAGTTAATAAGGGCGAAGTTTTGGGCATTGTGGGAGGGAGTGGCTCAGGAAAAACTACTCTGCTTCGAGAAATGCTCGCATTGACGAAACCTGTATCCGGTTCAATTAAAATTTTTGGCCAAGAATTACTAACTGCCTCGCCAAGAACATTACTCGCTATACAACGGCGTTGGGGCGTATTGTTTCAAGAAAATGCTTTATTTAGCTCATTAACCGTATTGGAAAATGTTTCTTTCCCTTTGCATGAACATACGACTCTTAATACGAACAGCATTCGTGGTCTTGCTCTGTTAAAAATAGTGATGGCTGGTTTACCCATTGATGCTGCGGTAAAATATCCTGCAGAGTTAAGCGGTGGCATGCAAAAAAGAGCCGGCTTAGCTCGAGCAATTGTGCTTGATCCAGAATTATTATTTCTTGATGAGCCAACTGCTGGTTTAGATCCGACCACAGCTGCTGGTTTTGATGATTTAATATTAAACTTGCAGAGCACGATGGGTTTGACTATTGTAATTGTAACACACGATCTTGATACGCTATGGAAAGTGACCAATCGTGTCGCATTTTTAGGGGAGGGTACGGTATTGTGTGTTGATCCAATGACTAAACTTGTCAACAATTCCAACCCCCACATCCAAGCATTTTTTAAAGGTCCGCGAGGCCGTATTGCTGAGGAAGGTTATCAGCAGGAGAGCAGTGACCATGGAAACTAATATTAATTACACGTTGGTTGGCGCTTTTGTTGTTACATTGATTGGGTGCATCGTGTTTATTATTATTTGGTTATCGTCAGGGTTTTCTTTTCAACATTATTCTTATTACCTTATTTACATGCAGGAATCGGTTTCTGGTTTAACACCGGATTCACCGGTTGAATTTAACGGTGTTAATGTGGGTACAGTGACTAGAATTCAATTGAACCATAAAAATCCCCAATTGGTTGAGTTGATTTTAAAAATTAATAGCAACACACCGGTGACTCAGGGCACCGTTGCTACACTCACCACGCGTGGTTTGACAGGGATCACCTATGTAGCCTTAAAAGATAAAAGTACTGATTTGCGCCCTCTGGTGGCAGTGGATGATCAACCTTACCCCGTTATTAAAACGGCGCCTTCCTTTTTTATGCGTATTGATACCGCATTGAATCAATTATCCACGAACTTGCATGAAGTGACACAATCTATTCAGTCTGTTTTAGACAAAGAAAATCAACAATCAATTAAACAAACCCTGTTGAACATTGAGCGTATCACCGACACACTGGCTGGCAATAGTCAAAAAATAAATACTATTTTAGAGAATACATCGAAAGCAACTCAGCAAGTAGCTCCAATGCTGCAATCCAGTGCAAGTACCATGCGAATTTTACAATCACAAACTTTACCTGCCGCTTATCAATTGCTCGATAACTTAAATCAAGCAGCACAAAATATAACGGCAGTTTCTGCTCAATTGAAACAAAATCCAGCGGCTTTAATTCGTGGCACTGCTCCTCGACCGCTTGGACCGGGAGAAACAAGATGAGAATAATTAAATTAGGTATTTTACTGGTCAATATTTTTTTATTATCAGGTTGTTTATCTCCAGTAAGCACAGATAGAAATTGCACTTATTTTATTAAGTGCATTCCGCATTGCATTCCGCAAAAAAAACCACACCCGTTAACGTTGCTTGTGTTGCCATCGGAGACGCAGCCAGCGTATAACACCACGCAAATTGCTTATTCATTAAGGCCTTTTCAAATTGCGTATTTTAGCCGCAACCAATGGGCAGAAACGCCTTCACAAATGTTATTGCCTTTGATGGTGCAAACGTTGCAATGCACGCATTATTTTCATGCCGTTGTCACGCCGCCTTTCATGGGACGGTATAATTATTTGCTCAATACACAAATCATTACCCTGCAACAAAACTTTTATCGTTGCCCTCACGTGGTCGAGCTTAATGCACGTGTACAATTGTCACGGTCTGACACCAACCGTATTGTTGCTACCCGACAATTTTGTATCATTGTACCCATTCCCTGTAAAACACCTTATTGCGGTGTGATGGCGACTAATCGAGCCGCCTCTATTTTCTTATCGGAATTAGCCAAGTTCACCGTGCAACATGCTAATTAAAAATGCGAATTATCAATACGCTATACACCTGGCTATAAAATTTTAATGGGTTTCTTTTTTGCTGATGCATGTCTTGCGCGAAGTTCAATATCAATGTATTGATCAGTGATCGCGCTTGAACTGTGGCCAGCATCATCCCTAACATGCTCTCTAGGACGAATTTTGACATCTTCAGAGATGCCGGTATGACGTAACCAGTGCACAGTTGCAGCCATCAGGGCTTCAGCATCTTCTTTAAATCCATCGTTCTGTAATTGTTCAATGGCATTATTGAAACAATTTTGCACGATTTTTCGAATGTGGCGCGTCCCTTTGATAGGCCCTTTTCCAATAGCTTTGGGAATCAAAGGAATGTTATCGCCAGGAGAGGGCAGGGAGGTAAGGTTCATACTCTGACGGTAGCGTTTTAAAGCGTCCAGCATGGCATTACTAACGCTCACATCACGTTCTTTATTTCCCTTGCCGACGGTTTTAAACCACCAATTACCATCCCTATCACGATAAAAATGGTCCATTTGCGGAATCCAGCGTGTTGTTGCTGCTAATTCAGAAATACGCAGATACATGCCAAAAAGAGCATTCATAATAAATAAGGTCCGCTCATGAAGGGTAGGTTGTAGAGCTGCCATGCGTTCGGCCGTTTCGATGATATAAGCCCATTGTAATTCTGAAAGACGACGGATCAATTTTTTACCCTGATGCTTACGTAAAAATTTACTTTTCTGACGAATTTGTGCAATAGGATTTCCTTGTGCATATTCTTCTTGCGTCAGGTAATTGTAAAAGCTACTTAAAATGGCAAAGATGGATTGTAAAGCACTTTGGGAAAGCATGTAAGATTTCACATCCGGCTGTCGCCCATCACGATAAGCCTTTTTACTCATGGATACGACAAAAGGACGCCAAAGAGGATTAGGTTTGCGTGCCCCATTGTGATCTAAAAAACGAGGGACATGTTTAGTGCCAATCCAATGTTTGGGTGGCGACTGACAAAATTCAAGAAAAACTTCAATATCACTACGACGCAGTTCTTTTAATGATTTTCCTTGAATAAGCCATGCCCATTGCAGCAAACGTTCAATCTCTTTACGGTAAGATTTGAATGTTTCATCACTTCCACGATAGGCATATAAAAACTGATGAGTATATTGAAAATCACTGATCAAATCAGCAATTTTTACATTACTTATTAATTGAGTTTTAATTGTAGTCATTTGATGTTCTGTAGATAGTGTTAAAAATTCTAATGCATCAAAGAGTGGTATCGGAATAATCTCGCTCACTGCATCATCCTTTACGGTTTGTGTTCGAAAAAAATTACGTTATTATAACGCATTATTTCTGCAGGAAAAACTTATCTATTGTATTAATTATAAGGAAATAGTATGCCAGCGATTAAAATACCTAAAGAATTTTATTGTTTTCTTAGCGGCAAAATTATGCGTGAGCCAGTAGTGTTTTTAGGTCATCATTACGAAAAGGACGTGTTGCTTGAATGGTTTTCGAAAAATGATATTGATCCTGCTACCCAACAGATACTTCATGGCAACAAAAAATTTTATCGCTTAGAAAAAACAAAAATATTGATTGAAAAATTACAATTGTGTGAGAAGCATGAATTTGAGCAAGTGGTAATAAAAGGTGATGTTCAAGCTTTAAAAAATTTAAATTATCCAGAAGAATGGATTCATTCAATTTACACCCCACCAGGCATTGTTAAAAAAGCATGGTGTACCTATTTACATTATATTATTTCTAAAAATTACTACGCTATGGTTGAACTTTTTATCCAAGAAAATGCAAACATCCATAGTTTCGATGAATTTAACCGTACACCTTTACATGAAGCAGCTTTGTACGGACATAAAGAAATTCTTCAATTATTACTTGCTCGCGGTGCTTTTTTGGAGGCAAGGGATAGGGATGGAAATACGCCATTGCATTTTGCAATTTATCATAGCTCTCATCAGCCTATCACCGAGGAAAAACTCGCTAGTATCGCATTACTGTTAGAAAATGGTGCAAATATTCGCGCGAAAAATATACTAGGCCATATGCCTGTGCAAACAAAACACAATCAAATTTCAGAAATGATGAGAAAATATGATAGAATTTGGCTGACAGAAAAAATAGAGCTATTGGAAAAACAGCTTAGTGAAAAGGTTGAAACACTTTCTTTACGTTTGCAACAAATTGAATCGCAACCTAAAACACTACCTGTAACGAAGATAAATAAGACGTTAAATTTCTTTTAATATTAAATTTCGAGCCATTTATGATGAAGAAAAAATTAATCATTCCTAAAGAAGGTTATTATGCAGAAGTGGATTCGCCGATAGGTGTGTTAACCATTGTTACTTCGGACCAAGGTTTACACGCCATTATTTGGAATAATACTATTGACAAATACAGAGACGAATTGAAAAAACTTTCACAATCAGTAAGCGAAAAAAATATTCTACAAACTAAAAAACAATTAACTGAATACTTTGCGGGCATACGTCAATCATTTGATTTGCCACTCGTATTGCATGGCACAGATTTTCAAATAGCAGCATGGAAAACATTGCAAATCATTCCTTACGGAAAAACATTTTCCTATCAACAACAAGCAACACACATGGGTGATAAACAAAAAGCTCGAGCGGTGGGCATGGCTAATGGATGCAATCCGATTAGTATTGTTATTCCATGCCATCGTGTTATTGGCAGTAATGGTAAATTGGTTGGCTTCGGTGGCGGTTTAGATAAAAAAGCATATTTGTTGGATTTAGAAAAAAGAAATAGTGCATTAGCTTAATATAAGTTAGCTATACTAAGAAATATGCGTTTCTATGCGCCCACGATTTCAAATTCGACGGCAATGTTTCCGCGTGTTGCGTGAGAATAGGGGCAAATTTTTTCATGCGCCTCTTTGGCTAAAGACTCCAAATCGGCTTGAGGTAAGCTTTTATCTTCTACGCGCATTTTAACAGCCAATCCAAATCCACCTAACTCACGCTGTCCAATAGAAACGCTGCACTCAATCTTTGCATTAGCCGCATTTTTTTTATGTTGTTTGGCAACAAAATCCAACGCGCCGCCAAAACAAGCTGCATAACCTGCAGCAAATAAATGCTCAGGTGTTACTGTATTAGGTTTTCCTGGTCCGCCCATGTCTTTAGGCACGGAAAGATCAACGGATACCATTCCATCTTTGGTTTCACTGTGACCGTTTCTTCCTCCTAAAGCACTGGCTGTAATAGTAAAAAGGGGTTTGATTTTATCCATAAAACTTCTCCATTTATCTTATATTCTTAAATAGAAAGTAAACCATTCTTTTGCTAAATTTGCTGCTTCATCAAGTGTGCCCGGCTCTTCAAAAAGATGTGTGGCACCCAACACAATTTCCAATTTTTTAATGCATTGCATTTTTCGCATTGCATCTTCATTCATTTCAATCACTGGTTCATCATTTCCGCCGACGATAAGTAAAGTGGGTGCTTTAACTTGTGCTAATGCAGCACCTGCTAAATCAGGACGTCCACCACGCGATACAACGGCTTTTACGATGTCTTGTTTCTGTGCTGCTGCTTGGAGTGCAGCAGCAGCACCTGTGCTTGCTCCAAAATAGCCTACTGATAAATACTGTGTTGTTGATTGCGATGCAAGCCAATCCGTAGCCGCGATTAAACGTGAGGCGAGCAATTCGATATTAAATCGATGTTGACGTGTAATTTCATCGATGGCTTCTTCATCAGGCGTTAATAAATCAAAAAGCAGGGTAGCAATCTTTGTTGTATGTAAAATATTAGCTACGTGTTGATTGCGAACACTAAATCGACTGCTACCACTACCGTGCGCAAATAAAACAATTCCTTGCGCACCTTCAGGTATTTGCAAAATACCATTGAGACGAATGTTATTAACGTTAATTTCTACTTCATCTTTTGTGATCATTGCTTAGTTTATGTGTGATGAATAGCTTCAGATAATTTACCACATAAACTTATATCCTTACATTTTCTAGCAATGTCACCTACGGATAAAATTCCTGAAAGTTTTTCATTTTTATCATAAACCATGAGACGATTGATTTGTTTTTTACACATGAGATCAGAAACTTTTTTAATATCATCATCTTCGTGACAATAATAAAGTTCTTTGCTCATTATTTCTTTTAATTTAGCGGTATTAGGATCTAATCCTTTTGCAAGTGCACGAATAACAATGTCACGATCCGTCACTATACCTGCAATATGACCATCTTGTTTCACTGGAAGAAAACCAAAATCATGTTTTTGCATTTCGGAAGCAGCTTGTTTGAGTGTTGTGTCTTGAGAAAGTGCATCAGGATGTTTTGACATTATTTCTTTGACTAACATAACTAAACTCCTTTTTAGAATTATAATTCTGATGTTTATAAAAATTATATATCAAATTTGAAGGAATGCTTATTGCAATACAAAATCATCAATTAATCATAATTTTTATTGACATAAGTATATGAATAATAATTATTTTATTTTAAAACAATATATTATAAAAACTTGGATTATAATTTTATTAAAAAGGGAGAGTATTATGAAATTGGTGATTAATACAAATACCAATACTTGCCGAATGTATTCTTATAATAAACATCCTCCACAATTAATATTGGTAAAAGAAATTTCTCATCCAGAAAATAAACTCAAAAATAGTGATATCACTTCAGACAGGTCGGGGCATTATAAAGCTAGATTAAGTGGCCGTGGCGCCTATTCACCGCATATGGAAGCTAAAGAAATTAATATTGATAATTTCTCTAGAGAAATTGCTAGTGAATTAAATAAGGAAAGAATAAAGCAAGATTATGATGAACTGATCGTTATTGCTAACCCTCACATGAATGGCCTTTTAGCTAAGCACATTGATAAGCATGTCAAAGATCTTATTGTTAATACTATTGAAAAAGACTTGCTTGAGCTTCATGAGCGTGAATTATTGGATTATTTGCAGGCACATTCTTATCCGAAGTCTTCTTATAGAAAGTAGTCATCGGCAGTAGTTAGCATTTTGACCTAATCTCTCGCTCTCGGTGTTGAAGGATGCCTCCCCGCTCCAAACGCGCCGTCCCTGGCGCTTTGTCGATATCCTATCTCCAGTCGCTTGTCGGCATCCTTCAACACCGAGAGCGAGAGGATATTCACGTCATATTCCACCAGAACAATATTTAATTCTGATAATAGGCATTATCAGTCATTTGTGAAATTAAATAAGTGTAAAATTACATTGAACGTAAATTAAATTACATTTAAGATGGCTTTTAATGAAAGGAAAAGGAAGAAAATCATGATCCGGAAAGGTATTTCTTATGAAGATGTCATCCAAGCTGCTGACACGTTACGCGCTCAAGGAGAAACGCCTACTATTGAACGTATTCGTCACATTTTAGGTGGAACGGGCAGTAATACTACAATTTCTAAGTATCTTAACGAATGGCGACAACAAACCACTCGTATGCAGGCAACAACGCCACCAGATACCGTCCAAACGGCCGTACAACGTGTGTGGCAACAATTACGTGAAGAAACCGATATTGAAATCAATCAAGTCAAAGAAGAGTCGCTGCGGCTTATTCATGATGCTATAGAGCGAGAAAAATTAGCTCTCAAACAGGCAGACGAACAAGCGGAGAAACTCACTGTCTTACGGGAACAATTTCATGCTTTGCAGGGAGCCAAAGAACTATTGACACTTGATTTTAAAAAACTTCAAACAGAACATGCCCTTTTAAATGAGCGTTATCTTGGCTTGGAAGAGCGTTATAATGAGTTTCGACGCATGACAGAGCGACATGAAGAGCAGCGATCGCATGATCATCAAAAAGCGATGGATATGCTGCTGCAAAAGTCCCAACAACAAGATACGTTGCATCAACAAATTATCTCTGAATTAAAACATCATAACGAAAACCAACGGCAGCAGTTTATGGTGGAAATGGATGCATTAAAAACTCAACATCAGCAATTAAAAAAATCATTAACAGATGCTGAAAATAAGATCATCATGAAAGAAGCCTTGTGTATTCAAACAGAGACGCAATTAACATCCGTGATTCAAGAAAGAAACCACCTTTTGGCTGAATTAGAAGAAAGAAACAAACAGTGGGCAAGTTTTTATGAAACAAAAGAAATAATAACTACTATTTCAGCTGAAATAAATAAAATACCTAAAGAGAATTACGCGTCTTTAATCATGAATTATTGTACAGAAATAAGTAAAGATCTGGCGATATTATTTCAACAGTCCAATGATATTAAACCATGCTTAGAAAAGCTAACCCATCAAATTAATTTATTGAGCATAGAATGTGAAAAATATGTTGATGCATGATGCTAACAATGGATTGCCTACCTTATTGGAATTGCCCATTATTATTAATTCACTCTATCTAAATGGAGAAAAGGGTTCGAATCGAGACAAGCAAGAACGTTGCCAAATTAAAGCAAAAAATGATTATGAAGCAATTCAGCATTGGTTACATGAATATCAACATAAACATTCAACGTATCGAACTTATCAAAAAGAAGCGGAGCGGCTTTTATTATGGGCAATTTATCAACGTAAAAAACCGCTATCTAGTCTTGATCGTGATGATTTTGAAGCTTATTTTATTTTTTTAGATAACCCAGAACCCAAAGCTATTTGGTGCACGCGTCATCATGGCGGTAATCGTAAAAGAGGAGAGGCTGGCTGGCGTCCTTTTGTGAAAGGACTTAGTTATTCAGCAAAAAAAGTCGCCATCAGTTGTATCGATTCATTATTTAATTATTTAGTCGATGCGCGCTATCTGGTATTTAATCCTTTATCATTAATGCGAAAAAAGTATACATCTCGATTTTCACAACCTAAATCTATACTCCTGAGTGGACGCATGTTAGAACCCGATGAATGGCATGCGATATTGGATACCTTAGAAGCATGGCCAGAAGAGACTTTTTCTCAGCGGATAGAGAAGGAACGATTGCGCTTTATCATTGCTATTTTTTATTTTTTAGGTTTGCGTAACGAAGAGTTAACTAGTCACTCGTGGAGTTCTTTTAGAAAAATAGAAGATGATTGGTGGTTTTATGTGAAAGGAAAAGGCGATAAAGAAGGAATGATCCCTGTGTGCGATGAGTTACTGCGCACCATGATTCATTATCGGTTATTTTTAAAAATGCCTCCATTTCCGACATCACAAGACACAACGCCGCTCATCGCCTCGCTTACGAGCCGTGGTTCTATCACGCCACGACAAATTAATAAAATCCTAAAAAAATTAGCGCAAGAAACGGCAAAAAAATTTATAGGTTATCCAGAAAAAATAGCCAAACTCACTAAATTCTCGGCACATTGGTTGCGGCATTTGTCTGCTTCCATGCAAGATCGTGCGGGTATTCAATTCAAACATATTCGCGCTAACCATCGTCACGAGAGTGATGAAACAACAAGACGTTATGTGCATGCCATTGATAAAGACAGGCATAACGATATGCAAAAATTGTCATTACGAATAAAAAACGGATAACAGCGCATGTCCTATTTAAAAAAGGATGATTAAATGCGATTAATGCATTGTCTAAAATTAGTTTTTATTTTAATTATCGCTAGTCAGAAATGCTTGGCTGCTCAGGAATCCATTGCGTTTTATTTCTCAAATAGTACTTCCACTATTAGTTTATCCCAGGCATTTTGTCGACTGTGCAGCAAAGATCAGGTTGAACTACAAAAAACAGCCATTACATTAATGCGACAAGAACATATCAATAAAATTGAGCTGCAAGATTTACTCGGTTTTTATAGGATATATAAAACAAAAAACATGACAGCAGATAATAGCGAAAAATTAGTAATAAATGATAGCCCGCAATTATCATCTAAAAAAGCATTTAAAATAGCAGGAAAATTAGCGAATGCATTAAATCAAGAAAGTGTTGCTATATTCTTACCTGACGATAATATGAAAGGAGGGCAACTGATTATTAGACTCATGTCACATCAGTACACTATTCAAGAAATAACAAACATTATCCATAAAAAATTACCTAAACAATATAACCAAGGGTTTTCGTTGCACTTGAAAAATCCATGCTATGCGAGCTTTGAAGATGCCACCGTAGAAGAAGTGGAGTGGTTGGGAACAAAAATAAAACAGAATGACGTTAAGAAATTATTTCCGCAAGATAATGTCACCTATCATTTGGGTCGAGCTTATTTAGTGTATAGCGATGGAAAAAAGCAAAGCCTTTAAGCTTTTTATCAGTGCCTCATCTAAAAACAGAAGATTGGGTATAAATATAACATTAAAATGCGCTATTTGAATGGAGTGTTGGCTTCAAAGGTAGATAGAATACTATTAATGATGAGTTCTGGTGGCAAACTAAAAAGAGAGAAATTTTTAGAAGAAAACATAATTAACCTTTATTATACACATCTATTATATATTTTTAATTTTTCTGTTGCCGTTTGGGTGGAAGGATTGCTTTTATTCGAGTCGAAAAATAATTTTTTTTGTTGATAAGGTTGGTAAGGTAAAGATAATTTATTTTTAAGGACTTCTCTCCAATCATTTAGTAGCTGCAGCCATAATTTGTCAATAGGATTGCTTAACATATCATTTTCCTGTAATGAAGCTTTTTCTCCACGAATGATACATATACTTAATACATTAAATATTTTATTTTTATATTTTTCATCAGTTGAATCACATTGTTTCTTAAGAATAGGCGCTATCTTTTTTATTTCTATTAAATTAAAATAGGGAACCATTATTGTTAATAAATGCACAGCACCATAACGAATTTCAGGCGCTGAGTGACTTAGTTTTCCTATAATTTGATCAATAGCAAGGGCGTGATCTTTTTTTATAACAATTGCTATCTTATTAAATATTTCATTTTGAACACAATCCCGAACTAAGGGATTATTGTCAGTTAATTTATCCCAAAGCATCGATAATAGGTCTAATGCTTCGTGTGAAGAGAGTTTTGATATCATGGTTAGCAATAACAATGCTGCCAGAAAGCGATCTTCATCCTTAGTGGCATTTAATTTTCCTATAATTTTTTTATAAGCATCTAATGCTAATAATCGTTCACCAATTAACACCAGCACCTGAGAGAGAACCAGAGACTCTTTGGCGGAGCGATTTGTATGACAACGTCGTGTTTGGAGAGAGTAGATAAGTGTTTCTATGTTCTCTAGTGATAATTGCGAAGTCTTCGTCATGATTACATTTAAGCAGTCGATACGCTCTAAAGAAGAGTGGCTTTCATTAAGTAAATCCTTTAGCGATTTTATAGATTTATCATTAATGTGTCCATTTTGCACCGCCGTTAAACCAAAATAATCATCAGTCGAATAGGAGTTTAAAAGCAAATCCTGGATATATGCTGCCATCGGTGATAATAATTTCGACATTGAAAAATAATTTAAAAAGGCAGAATAGCGAGGGGGATTTTTTATTACAGTTAATGATTCTTTCAATGTTGGAGCAATTTCCGATAATGGCTCAATCGCCATCTGCAAGCGTTGCTTTTGTTGAGGAGATAAATGGGGCACCAATAGGATGACAAGCTGCTCTGTGATTTGACGTAAATTATCAATGCGATGGATTTCAATGTTTTCTCTATTGAAATAATTCAATTGTTTTTTGATTTCTTTAATAAGGAAATCTATAGAATTAAGCGTTACTAAACGTTGCACTAGGCAGGCTAACATAACCTGAAAATATTTTTCTTTAATCATGAAAGGAGGTGTTAAACATTTCCAAAAAAACATTAATGAAATTTTTGCTTGATTGAAGGATAAGTGAGGTATTAATACAGTTAGTAACTGTAAACTTTCAGTCCATTCTGCATTTTTGTTGTAACCCTGCATATTATTTCCTAGTAGAACTAATGTCGATTCAAAATAAAATTTAATCGCATCATTAGAAAGATACGCTTGATGGTGTTTAGCTATGAGGTGCATTATGGTTATTCTTTCTTCAAGCATGAGTCGGAAATCAAGTATCAAGCAATCTAACAATATAATATTTATCTCTATAGTTTGATTAAGTAGGGCATTAGAAATCCATTCCTTCATACGACAAAACAATGCATTATTTTCTTGATCTTGACGGAGTAACATCGCTAAAGCTGCTTCAGCAAAATGTTTGCTTTGTTTGTTGCAGCTTCTAAACACTAAAAGGGATTTTTCATCAGAAACAGATAAAATATTAGTAACTATTACTTCTTTTGGCAAACTAAAAAGAGAAAAATTGTTAGAAGAAAACATAATTAACCTTGTTATATTTATAAACTATAAGTAAATGCTGCCTTTAAAGTCTATTTGACATTGTTCTAGCAGGTAAACTAGTAGGCGGACAAATCACGGGCGGCGGTGCAGCATTCCAAATAGACCGCCCAGGTTGTAAAAAAATCTCCAAACCAGATCTATTGGAAGGGGCTCCTGCAATTATCAAATATATCATGCATTCCTGAAATTTAATTGCCTTGGCCTGGACATAATTCTCTTTTTTTTCATTCGTAATATTCCATTTAATAAGTAAATCTAAAGGTAAGTTACCGTAAGTATCAATTTGATTTAACTTAGCTTCATTTTCTATAAGAAAAATAACATCATGGATAGCTTCTTTTTTTTTAGTAGCTACTGCTATGATTGCCTTGTGAACGGCAAGAGGCATGAATTTTCCACGATCATCGTTGTGAAGTAAAAATCCTTCTATTTTAAATGTTGGATTTAATTTTTTATAGATAGCCAAACGTTGATCTTGTGACAATTTAAAGTTTTCAAACCAATTATATTTATGAAAATACGTTAACGCTTTTTCTGTACCTAATTCGGCAAAAAATTTCTTTAATGTATTAAAAAATGAAATCGCCAAAGGTATGTTTAAATTATCACTTTCTACATAATTATAAGTAAGTGCGATCTTGGTATCATTATCGATAGTAAAACCGAGTTTATTTTTCTTAAGAATACAACGCAATCTTCGTCTAGGGTCTTTTAAGTTTTCTTGAGGCTTTCCAAGCGATTTAAGTATTTTGTTCTGCCAGTCTAAATCCGATCCAAAAGGAAAATAGACTGATTGATTGCTCCACATCACCACTATAGTATTGATAGTTAGATCTCTACCTTTTGCATTTTCTACAATAGCCTTCTCTAAGGCTTTGTTAGGATTTCCTTCAATTTTATAATCAATATTAGTGATATCAATTGTACAGTTATTAAAATTTAATCGAATACTTCCCCCTTCAAATACTTCACAATTATCAAATGCATTTTGTAGCTGATAAAGAGAAAAATTAAAAACCACCATATCGATATCAATAGACTCATAGTCAGAATGGGGTTTATCTAACAATAAAAACTGAGCAAATGAACCAACAAAACCGTAATGACAATTATATTTAGCCAAAATCCCAATGACCTTATTTAATGCGGGTGAAAAATGAGTGTTACAAATAGGGTAGTTTGAGAATGGCTCAACAACTAGATCAGGGGTGTCCGTTGCAGCTACCTCAGGATTAGATTGCGAATCGAGATTGGCTTGGGTTGAAATTTCTTTCGATAGGGAAGAAAGAGGGTATTCTTTATCCTGTTTTTGCATAGACGATTTTTTTAATTTTTGTTTCTTTGGTTTTTTGGGTTTTTCATTTATTGAAATAACAGGAAAGACTTCTTCGTCTTCAAATTGAGGTTCCAAAGTTGATTCTGGTTCGACAACTGATTCTACAGTACTTTCTGTTGGTAATTTTTTTAATTTTTGTTTCTTTCGTTTTTGTGGTTTTATTACATTTTCTTCAATCATGGGTAACATATTTTGTTTGTTTTCTTCAATGGATCTAGTATTTTTAGTCTCAGTTTTTGATTGTTCTTGTTGCATAACAGTTGCTGATTTATTTTCCTCTTCCTCGGCTAATTTTTTAGCTTCTTCAGCTGCAAGTGCACGCAACATTTTTAATGGCATCTTTGTTTTTTCAGAAACTATTTTTTTATGGGTTTTATAGGTGGGTGGAATAGGTTGCTGTTTTCTTAATTGCCATTGATCTATAAGAAATCTTCCAAGTGATTTGAAAACAAAAAATGAAATACTAAATATCATAGAATAAATTAGTATTGTTTTAGTATCTTCATAGATAGATATACTTTCAGCTTGTTCCATTACTGAAGCTATATCTTTATATTCAGAGATGTTATTTCCAAACCAACGCAACTCAGAGAGTACAATATCTTTATATAAATTGATATGACTATAATTACCTTGTTGTATTAAGCTATTCCATCGATTAATATTTGCATCAATGAAAGCAGATTTTTTATGAATGGATTGTTTAAAATATCTTTTTTTCAATACATTGCGCCAATTTTCATCTGAGTTTGCCCGAGTAATAAGCGCGTGGTATCGTTTTAAGCTTTTTATGTCAGATAAATTGCTTTGACAAGCCATTCGAGTTGCATCAAACAATTTCAATTCATAGTTTGAATCTATATCCGTTGCTTTGCGAGTTAAACCAAGGTAATTTTCAAGTAAATCGATATAAATATCGAGATCAAACCGTGTAAATATTTGTTTGAATATATCTCTACAATCTATAGCTGCTAAATAATAAATAATCGCTAATTTTTCATTACTTTCTTTTAAAGATTGGTTACCTAATAAGAGATACAATGATGCTAATATATCATTAGCAACAGCAGCAACCCCATTAAAATGTGGATCTTCAAGTTTCTTTAATTCACCAATCAATTGCTTAAGTTGATTCACTGCTTTTAAATTATCCTTTTTATCCATATGTATTTTTGTTTGCTTATATAATTCTTCTATTTTTCTTATACTGTTCGTTTTATTGCTGTGATGATTCAACTTAACGATGCCTTTTTCTTTATATAATTTGTAATCAAAGGAGGCAAAATATCTATGCGGGATATCATCTTCGATGATTTTGTTATTAACATTAAATTCAATAGCTCGTTTTTCTATATTAACCAATTTATTTTTATTATCTAAAAAATACTTGGCTGCTTGTAAGCCTTTTTGGGCAAACTGTAAACCAGGATCAACTTTTACAACAGATTCAAATATATTTTTTGCCATATTATAATTGCCAGAACTTAATGCTTTATCTCCATCTGAAAGTAGAACATTTATACTATTTTGTAATAGCGGAGAATTATGAAATTTTTCTTTTATCAGTTTAAATTTTCTTGCAAGATCATCAGTGTTGCCAAATACAGCTAATTCATACAAAGCATCAGAAATCATTTGCTGTTCTAATATTTTTGCATCCTCATTAATTTGAAACGACTTTGAATTAAAGACAAGAGGTTGATCTTGAACCGGAACAGGGGTGATAGGTTTATAAGCAGGATAGGGGGCAGGGGGCAACATAAGCTGCGTAGCATTTGCATAACAAACATCCTGAGGCGATGCATTCAATGTTGTTGCAGTGGTTGGCGATGGAATCAATGCCATAAAACCTAATAGCTTAGATATTTTAAAAGAAGAATGCGTCTTGGGTGCTGATGTCGTTTGTAAATTACTATTTTGTTGATCATTTTTCTGCATGTCGTCAGCGATACGCAGTTTATCAGTAAGAGTGTTGTCTAATTTTTGCCATAATACGTCACGACGTGTTTGGTTTTTAGTAAATAATTTTTTATAACTATCATCACGGATGTATCGTTGCAGTTCTTGTAATAAATTATGAAACGAGGAAGGATCTAAAAAATAACGGTATAATTCTAATCGCTCAAAGAATGGTTTGATGCTTTTGTTTGTATAAACATGTTGTAATTCGCGATCAATACCTTTAAATAAAGTACAAGGGCCACCATCGACTTTTTTAGAGATAGGATAAAATTCGTCTGATGCTATCTTAGTAACCATTGATTTTCCTTGTGGATTATTTTGTTATGTTTATAATTTTTTTATGATTATACCGATAAAAACACAAACGAAAAGGCAATTTGCTAGCAAGGAAATCTTTTTATATAGATACATAATTAATTGATTTATATAAATATTTTACTATTTCTTGAGAAAAAGTGTTATTTTCATCCCTTCCTTGATGTCCAAAAATATTTTCTTTATGATTTGAAGCACAGACTAGGACATAAGGAAATAATTGATGAAACCTAAGACCTTTGTATTAATTCCCGCTCTCATTTATATAGGGATCGCAGCGAGTACGCTTGCGTGGTCCAACGATATGTACATGAGCAAATTTGATGCTTATAGTAATCCACAATGTCAAAACTACACCATACCTGAGCATACCGGGGAATCTCCGATTTATGCTGAACCTAAAATTGTAATTGATAATCCTTGGAATACACGTCGAGAAATTACTTACAAATTTACCATGTGTGTCATGGAAACAGGAAAATGTGCAATCCCTTTTTCAAAATCGATTAGCATGAACCCTCGAAGCAAATACCAACACGCTTATCGATTAAATATGATGGTTGACTTTAAAAACCCAGGTGATTATCACTACACAGTTACAACGGATATTACAGGGGATGTGACTGAACACGCAGAAAAAACATGCGGTATTCATGTCAAACGTGCCTAAATCTATAATGGCCGGTAATGCGAGTTACCGGCCATAGTGGGTGTATTGAAATTGAAATCCTGGCTCTCTTCTTCTAACCTAAGTCAGATGTCGTATTACAGTGTGCAAACGATGAGAAACTCTCGTATTTTCATCTTTTATTTTTGTTCTATAACTTTCTGGGCGCATTAAAGCAAAATGTTTAAAGTCATTAATCCGAGGAAGTTTTACAAATTGCTCCCAGGGGCAAGTATGCAAATCCTTATCTAGTCGTCTAATTGCATGCATATCATCTTGATCAAGCTTAATCTGACATGCATATAAATTCTCTTGCATATGTTTTACTGTGCCGGCTTTAGAGACAACAACAACATTTTGGTATATTGCCCAAGCTAAAATCACTTGATGCGTACTAACCTGATGCTTTTTCGCAATCTCATTTAATGTATCATTTTGCAGTAAGTCCTCAGCTTTTCCTTTACCAAACGGTCGATAAGCCATGAGTTGAATCTGATGTTTATTACAAAACGCTACCGTTTCAGATTGTTGACAATAAGGACTCATCTCAATTTGATTGTAATCAATATATTGTAAATATTGACTGTCGAGTTTACTTAACTCAACGGCGGTAAAATTACTGACACCGATATGGTGTATTAATTTCTTTTCTTTTAATACAATCAATTCTTCAAAAACAGCCACTGCTTTTTCATGCATCAGTAATGCTGGGCTATGTAACATTAAAGTATCTAAATAATCAGTATTCAATTCCGTTAAAATACCTTGAAGAATATTATTAACAGAAAAATCATTATTTAATAAATCATTATCATTGATTTTGCTGCAAATGTGAAATTCAGATCGATTTATCTTTGTTGCATGAATTGCATTTGCAAGCAATCGATGAGAACCTGGATAGGCTGTTGCTACATCAAAGTACCTATACCCTACTTCGATCGCTTCTTGTAAGGCTAATTCAGTCATTCCTAGTGTACCTGCACACATTAATTTTCTTTGTTTGTAAGTTGCATATGAAACATACTCAACACCACTTTGACGCGAAAAGTTTCTTAAGAAATATTCCATTTCTAAAACAAGATGTTCTGCTTCTCGTTTTGCTTCTTGTGTATATAATTTTTCAGGTAAGTGAAACAGCTTTAAATAAAAATGATCTAAGATATATTTTTTATCGTTTGGACTTCTATGAATGGGAAATGGTTCTTGAACGTTATAAAAGCTATTTCCTTGCTGAGCGCCTACGGTAATGGCTCGTATAATACCAATCGGTCCCAGTGCATCTAAACGATCCGCATCTTGAACTATTTTTGCTTCTAATGTTTGCGGCGGAATATTCGCAGAAAAACTATGCGCCACAATAACATGGTGAATATCTTCAAGTAACTCAGCAGGATAACCCCACTGACTTAACAATTCCATGGCGTGATCAGCTGATTTAGTTGATGCTTCACTTCTGCGCTTATCAAATTTATTCATCGGCAGAGCGTCATGAAGGATTACTGCGGGTAAAATTATTTCAAGTCGAGCAGTGCCTATTTTTTCAGCTAAGGTGATGGCTGACTGAGTAACACGTTTTATATGATCAATCCGATGTCCCGAATCAAATTGATCATCAACGGATATCATATGACTAATAAAAATTTCAGACCATTCTGAAAGCGTCCTATTACCTATCTGCTTTGAATCTTCATTGATACGAAACATATTTTTTCCTTGCATTCTTATAACTTGTTAATTGCAGTTGCATCTCATACAACTGCTTCTAAGATAGCAGCCATACCCATGCCACCCGCAGTACAAATAGAAATCAGTCCTCTACCATTACCACGTTGATGAAGCATTTTTGCCAAGGTACCTACTATGCGTGCACCTGTCGCCGCATAAGGATGACCCAAAGCGACGCTGCCGCCTTTTAGATTCATTTTTGATCGGTCAATTGAACCCAAAGGTTTGTCTCTTTGTAAGACGCGCCGACAATACTCTGCGGATTCCCATGCTGTCAACGTGCATAACACTTGCCCTGCAAACGCTTCATGGATTTCATAAATATCAAAGTCTTGTAGTGTTAGATGGTTTCTTTCAAGTAATTTATTAACAGCAATCGTTGGGGCCATGAGCAAACCCTCACCCTGTACGAAATCCACAGCGGCGGCTTCTGCATCCACAAATCGGGCTAATAGCGCATGATGGTGTTGTCGAGCATATTCTTCACTGGCCATAAATACCGCCGCCGCACCGTCCGTTAAAGGGCTACTATTGCCCGCAGTTAAACTACCTCTTTCTGTAAAATCAAAAGCCGTCTTTAATTTAGCTAACTTTTCTAATGAGGTATCGGCCCGCAATATTCCATCGCGTTTAAATCCGAGAAAATTAATCACCAAATCATCATAAAATCCTTCCTCATAAGCACGCATGCCGTTTTGGTGACTCATAAGCGCCAATTCGTCTTGAGCTTGGCGAGTAATATGCCATTCTTGAACCATTTTTTCACAATGCTCTCCCATGGAAAGGTGCGTGCGTGGTTCAACAACAGCGGGATAATTTAATTTAAAATCAGAAGGCCGAAAAGAAGATATCAATTTCATTTTTTCGGTCCACGATTTTGCATTTTTTAAAGCTAATAACTTTTTTGTAAGAGAACGATTGATTAAAATGGGCAAGTCACTGTTTGAATCGCATCCGCCTGCTATACCATTTTCAATTTGATAACTTGATATTTTAAGTGCAATCTGCCGAGCTGCTTCTAAACTTGTGCCGCAAGCCCGCTGAATATTATAAGCAGGCGTGTGTGGATCTAAAGTGGTGCCTAATATACATTCACGCGCCAAGTTCCAGTGCACGGGGTTTGTAATTACCGCTCCCAATGCGACATCTCCCAGAATCTTTCCTTCTAAATGCAACTTGGTCACTAATGCTTGTAAAGTAGCAGTCATTAATTCTTGCAAACTGACATTTTCATATTGGGTCATCGATTTAAAAAATGGCGTTCTCGCACTGCTAACAATATAAGCTGATCTTGCATTCTGAAAATTTTTTCCATGAGTTTGCATAGCCTATCCTTATTATGTTAAGAGAGATGCAATTAATCTTGGGCTTGAGCTGTTACTGGAACATGGAGCTTGCCACCCGTGATAGCTTGAGGAACATTCGTGGTGGTTGGTAAACTGAGCGGCATGTGTTGCAAGCTGCGCACTGCCAGATAAGCAAAAATCTGTGCTTCCAGCGCTTGAGAATTCCAACCTATTTCATCGGCCAAATAAATCTCTGCATGCCCTATTTTCTTCATTAAATATTCCTTTAATGCATTTTTAATCACTGGATTTTTCCATCCACCACCTGCCAATACCCATGTTTTTGGTATAGGCATATTTACAAGATCTAAGCTATCAACCATGGTCATTGCCGTGAATGCTTCCAAAGTAGCACAAGCATCTTCAATTGCTAAAGAAAAAATTTCAGGAATTAAATACATATCATTAATGTCTAATGATTTAGGTGGTGATTTAGAAAAATAATTTTGGTTATTTTTCCAAACGGATTTTTCATACAATAAACACAATATATCTTCATGCACTTTACCTTTGCTACCATAACGTCCGTTCCTATCCATAAATTCTTTACCATTGGTTTTTTGACGTATGTATGCATCGATTAAACCATTGCCAGGACCCGTATCATATGCCAATAAATCCGTTTCATGTATGGAATGAATTAAAGTAATGTTAGCAATGCCACCGCAATTAATAATAGCTGCAGGAATAATCTTGTCTCGAATGGCTAATGCATGATGATAAAGTGGTGCAAATGGCGCACCCTGCCCACCAGCTAGCATATCTTGACGACGAAAATCATTAACCACTTTAACATTAAAACTGTCTGCCAAATATTGACCATCACCAATCACTACCGATACTTTTTTTTCGGGGTAATGATAGAAGGTTTGGCCGTGATACCCAATGACATCAATTTGTTCTGAAGTACAATGCGTGCTTTCTAGTAATTTTTTTACTGCGATTGAATGCAAATAAGTTGAGTGAAAAAATACATCGGATAAACAAATTTGTTTTTCCATGGTAGATGATTGGTACAAATAAGCACTCAGTGCTTGAAGATGATTTTTAACAGAAGTCATGTTCAAATCGTAATGCGTTTGCAGAAAAAATTGCAATGTTTCCGGATAAATTCTCTCTGCTTTGTTTAAATCACCCTGACATTGTCTGACTGCCAATTCAGCTGCTTTAAGTAATACTTTAAATTCTGCTTCATAAGCCATGGCTACATGATGTATTTCTTTTATTAAATTAGGAGTGCCATCGGTTTCAATTAGTGCGGCATCTATACCATCCATGGAAGTGCCGCTCATCAGGCCAATGCTTAGCATGCAGTATTCCTTAAAAATTCAGCGGGGGAAAGATTCCATGCATCAACAAACCATTGAGTATCTTGATTAGACAATTTACAAACATGGCCAGTAGCGATTTTAACTTCTTTATTGGCAATATATTTTTCCAATGCACCGGGAATTAAATTTAAAAAATAACGCAAACAACCATTACTTGCTACCAATAGAATAGTTTCATGATGATGGTGAATGGCTAATAAAGAATCCACAAAATCACGAATACGATGCGTTACTAAATCAGCTGACTCTCCCCATTCGCTTTGTTGCGGCCATTCTGAATAAGATTCCCAGCGATAAAAAGCTTCTTTACCAAATTTTTCCTGTACTTCTTTGCTGGTCAAACCACTCCATTGACCATAATCGATTTCGTTTAAACGCCAATCAATCACTGGCTTTAACATGAGCTGCATTTCTTGCAAAAGAATGTCGGCATAAGAGACCATGCGTTGCAAAGGTCCGGCATAAATAGCATCTAATTTCACGCGAGCAGCTAGTAGCATTTGCCCTAAATGTTTGGCTTGATCAATACCTGAATCCACTAAAGGTAGATCATTTTGACTTCCGACCCATACTACATTTTGATTTGATTGAAACGTATTACCATGACGCGCAAGAATAAGTTGCATAATTTTTCCATTTGATTCGTTAGAAAGGCAGTAATTCACCTTCATTAGCAATAATGTTTTCAACAACATCGATATCGTCTTGACTATCAATCGCCCAATGCGTGCGTCCTTCATAATCTACTTTAACAATCTTTATGGGAATACCATTTTCTAAAGCACGCAACTGCTCCAATCCTTCAATTTTTTCTAAAGGCGTAGGCGCTAAATTTAAATATGTTTTTAAAGTAGGATAACGATAACAGTACAAACCAATGTGTCGATACATTGGAAAATGTGGGTCATTTTTATCACGAATAAATGGAATTAAACTTTTAGAAAAGTACAATGCATTGTTATTTTTATCAAACACAACCGTCGTCCCACCTACCTTGCCATTCCGTTTTGAAGTCTGCATGGCTTGATATTGTTGCTCCGTCATTTGCACAGCCGTTGTTGCCAAGCCAATGTTTTCATCTTCTAAAACTTTATCGAGTAACGTTTGAATGACCCAGGGTGGGGTAAGAACGGCATCCCCTTGCAGATTTAAAACAATATCAGGAAGATATTCCAAGCCATGGCACGCGGCAAACACACGTTCTGTGCCATTTAAACACTGCTCTGGTGTCATGATCACCTGCGCCCCAAAACCTTCGGCGTGTTCCTGAATACGTAGATCATCTGTGGCAATATAGACACCCTCTACCCTCTTCACAGTCTTTGCTATTGACCACATTCGATACAACAAGCTCTTGCCGTGAATTAAAGCTAAAGGTTTACCAGGCAGTCGTGTAGAACCAAACCGGGCAGGAATCACAATAATTGCACGCATAAAATCTCATCCCATGGGTCAAAATATCTGGCAATTTTACATGAATCAGCTATTAGGTCAAATATTAGACATTCGTCAAAATAATTTTTCCTGTGGTCTGACGATTTTCAAGCATTTCATGCACTTTAGCTGCCTCAGCTAGCGGATAAACATGATCAATTTTTAAATGCAGCCATTTTTCTTCAATTCCTTTTATTACAGTGTTGGCGCGAGAAAGCAATGCCTCCCGAGACTCTATATAATTAAAAAGACTGCCTCCACACAATGTAATTGATTTTGTTTGCAGGCTATTAGGAGCAAGTGGTTCTGCTGCGCCACTAGCTGCACCGTAAATACAAATTGTGCCTCGTTTACGAACAGCGTCTAAATCTTTAGTGAAAGTGGTTTTACCTACACCATCAATAATATAATCAACGCCTTTTCCATCCGTCAATTTTTGTGTTTCAGCTACAAAGTCTTGCTGTGTATATAAGATTATGTGATCAACACCTGCTTTTTTAGCAAGCTTTGCTTTTTCTTCTGTCGAGACGGTACCAATTATCATTGCGCCTAAATGCTTCAACCACTGTACAAGTAACAACCCCACACCGCCTGCTGCTGCATGAACTAATACTGTCGTGCCAGGTTTGATAGAATAAATCTCATTTACAAGGTATTGCGCCGTAATGCCTTGTAATGGGAATGCTGCCGCTTGTTCATCAGAGAGAGAAGATGGAATAGGAATTAATTGATTTGAATCTACAACATTATATTCAGCATAAGAACCGATTTTAGATGTATAGGCCACTCTATCACCCACCTTTACTTCAGTAACCTCATCGCCAATTGCTTCCACAATGCCATAAGCTTCTAACCCTGGCACAAAAGGCAATGCATGTGGGTAGCGTCCTGTACGCATATAAATATCAATAAAATTGATACCAATGGTTTTTAAACGAATCAATGCTTGATTGGTTTTGGGTGTCGGTATAGGTAATTCCACAAGCTTTAACTCATTGGGGCCACCACAATGACTAATTTGAATTGCTTTCATGATTATCTCCTTTTATAAAAAATAGTCATTATTAATGTTTTATGTAATTTATGAACAAAAATATATCAAGGAATGGCTTTTTTTTAAAAATTACGCCTAAAATAGTCTTATGACGACGCATTTTAGGATAACAGCCATGGCAAACTCTGCTGATCTTACACTGCAAAAAAATCTAATCAAGAAACAAGCTTGTTTTTCCAAATTAACCGATACGGAAGTGAATGTATTGGCTGAACTCTTGGTTGATAAGTCTTTTAAAAAAGATGAAGTCATTGTTACACAAGGCGATCCAGTAGATAGTGTGTATTTTATTTTAAAAGGTGTAGCAGACGTTCGTCATATTTCTGTTGAAAATGGCCAACAGGTTTATCAATCGCTTGCAAAATTAGGTGCCGGTCAATCCATTGGTTTAAGTGAAACAGGTTTTTATTCATTATCAGGTGTACGCACCGCTACGGTAGTTGCAGAAACAGACATGGTAACTTTCCGTTTAAGCGTCGCAGCTTTTAATGGATTCGCATTAGCTTATCCCCACGTTAATGAAGTGATGCGTCGAAACACATCACTTTCATAATTCAATACTGCAAAGTATGGTTGTTATCTTTATCTTCGAGGAGTATTTTTTGCTGTAAAACCGGTATAAATTGTCCGGCAGCATTTTTTATGCCGCGCGGAAATTCGTTTACCGTGTAGTGTTGGGATTTAATTAAACCAGCAAAGTGTTGTAAACCCTTCTTCACATTAATTTTACTTGTCGAGCTAACAAATACATCTAAAGGGAGGTAATTTTCTGGCTCAAGTTCAGGCCAAGGGTGCATAGCGATATGATCACCTTCTGCAGTAAATGCAAATAAACTGACGCCCTGAGGTTTAAATTCTTTGATATAAACCTCTTCAAACTCTGTATTAAATGCTTCTCTCACGATGTTCTTTAAAGAAGCGCCATTATTTATTAGAAAAGAATCACAACAATAAAACTCACCCACACAATGTTCGGCAATAGAATTAAAATAATTGAGTTGCTTATTAAAGAAACGTAAGTTTTTTTTGTTAGGAACAGCTAATCCAGGAATAAAATGCGGTTGTTTCTTCGCAAGCGGATCCAATTCAGTATCGGCCTTCGCACGAATACCACGCTTAAAGTTCACCTGATCATAGGGCGACAACCCCAATTCTTTAATTAATACATCAAGCGATAAACCGGTATCCATATTGCCACACGTATAGATATCTACCGCCAAGTAATTATGTTTTGCAAAATAATGAAATACTAAATGTGATTCAGCGATGACTACTGCACAACTAATACGTAAATCATTTCCTGTACCTTTTTGCAACGAATGAATATTTAATACATGTGCATTTGCTTTGAGTGCTGCATATCGCATCACTCTTTCAAGGTAATTTAGAGTGATCCCTTTTCCCTGGTCCAATAAGGGTTGTTTAAGGCAAAATTCAGCAATAGCATGCTGACCTAGCGTTGTTACTTGATTGATATTCACTTCAGGAATCGACCGCAATCGTTGTGCTGCCATCACTCGAATAGCCGAGTCAGCCAATTGTTTTTCACGTGCTAGGGAAGAATAAATAGAAGACTTACTAAGAGCTATTTTTTTTGACTCTTTTCTCTGCATGCTGTTACTCCGAACAAAAGTCAGAATGTTAGCATACGGATTACGAGAGATTGAAGATATATTTTGTTAAGGGTAATACCATTATGGTATCACCCTTAAACTAATGATGCTAAGCAGCAGTTGTAGTATCCCAACTTTGCGTTGAAGATTTTTCACCACGCGCTTGTAATTGCGAAATAAATTGTTGGTATAACTCTTGAATACCTTGCGACTTAGCATAGTGAATAGGACCACCACGGAAAGGTGCAAAGCCTGTACCAAAAATCATACCCGCGTCGAGGAGATCACCATTTGCTACTACACCTTCGTGTAAACAAGCAAAAGCTTCGTTTAACATGCGCAATACCAATCGATCCGAAATGGTTTGCAATGGTTTATCATAAGAAGGCATGCTCGGTTTGATTTGCTTCCCATTCTTGTCGTATCGATAAAATCCTTCCCCTGTTTTTCTACCTAATTTACGTTGAGCCACTAAGTCAGTTAAACGCTGTGGTACAGGCGTATGGAAATATTGACTCAAATAATTAGCCACGGATAGACAAACATCCAATCCCACCGTATCCGCTAAAGTAATAGGTCCCATGGGCATACCAAATTCAACCATCGCTTTATCAATAATAGGTCCAGGGATACCCTCATTCAGCATATTTACGCTTTCTAACAAATAAGGCATTAAAATACGATTAACCAAAAAGCCAGGGCTACTTTTCACGGGTAAAGGTAAACGGTCAATTTTACGTACAAAAGCAATTGCTTTATCAACCACTGCTTGCGTTGTTTGTTGACCTTTGACCACTTCCACCAATTGCATTTTTGCTACTGGATTAAAGTAATGAATCCCGACCAGACGTTCTGGAGATTGTAAAACACGGTTAATTTCATCTAAAGGAATACTTGAAGTATTTGTAGCTAGAATGGCTTCTGGTTTAGCACGTTCTTCAATCATCTTAAAGATGGATTGTTTAACAGCAAGATCTTCAATCACCGCTTCAATGATGACATCAGCTTTTGCTAATCCATTACCTGCTAAATCAGGGATCAAACGATCCATGGCTTGTTGAATTAAATAATTTTCTTTAAGTTTTTCTTTAAATAATTGCGCGGCACGTTTAATAGCAGGTGCAATATAACGCGGCTCTAAATCTTGCAAAGTGACGGTAAAACCGCGCAGTGCACACCATGCAGCAATATCACCACCCATTGTCCCTGCGCCAATGACATGGATATGTTTGGGTGAAAAATTCGCTTCTTTTGCTAAGCTTTTTAATTGCTCTTGTAAAAAGAAAACACGTACCAAGTTTTGACAAGTATCACTAAAAAATAATTTTCCACAACTTCTAGCTTCACGTTCATAAGCACGGTTTGAATCAATACCTTCCTGCTCCCAATTATCAAGCACATGAAAAGGGGCTGGATAATGCAACGGGTTAATTTTAGCGTTTAATTTTTTACGCATGAAATGACCCAACATTTGCCGCGCGATTTTTTGATTGGCTAAACGTTGTAAGCCCGTCGCTTGATGACGAGCAGGTTCATTTAAAATATAGTATTTTGCTGCATGAACCAATTGACGTTTAGGCACAGCCGCATCAACAAAACCTAAACGAGCAGCTGCTTTTGCACTTACTGTGCTACCCGTTAAAATTAAATTAAGTCCTTGCACAGAACCAATCAAACGTGGCAATCGCACTGTTCCACCCCATCCCGGATGAATACCTAATCTTACTTCAGGCAATCCAAGCCGAGTTTTTGGTCCATCTTCAGCCACGCGGTAATGACAGGCTAACGCCAATTCTAAACCACCACCTAAACAAAACCCATCAATCATCGCAACAGATGGCTTGGGCAATGCTTCTAATTTATCAAGAATTTGTTGGCCTTGAGTAAGCACAGCGGTTGATTCTTCGATGTCTTTAAATTGAGTAAATTGCGAAATATCAGCACCCGCAATAAAGCCGGTTTTTTTACCTGAAGCAATAATAATGCCACGGTAGTCTTGTTTGTTTTTAATAGTATCTAAAATGGAAGAAAATTCATTCATTACTTCACGGTCAATCGTATTAACAGATGCATTTTGTTTATCAAAATACAACCAAACAATTTGATCGCTATCCATTTCAACTCGCCAATGTTTGTAAATTTGCATCGTATTCATGTTACACCTCGGAAACATTTTCAATTAACATTGCACCGCCTTGTCCACCGCCAATACAAATGGTAGCGATTCCTTTTTTAGCATTTTGCCTACGTAACACTTCAGCCAAATGCAATGCAATACGTGCACCACTTGCTCCTACGGGATGACCCAATGCAATGGCGCCTCCATCCACATTTAATTTCGAACGGTCGACTTTACCTAAGGCTTGATCACGTCCTAAATTTTCGCGGCAATAATCATCGCTTTCCCAAGCAGCCAAACAACCCAATACTTGCGCAGCAAATGCTTCATTAATTTCCCAGTAATCGATATCGTTAAAATAAAGATTTTGCTGATTTAATAAATTATTCGTGGCATATACAGGACCCAATCCCATTTCTTCTGGACTGACGCCTGCCCATTCAATCGCTGAAATACGAGCAAGAACCGGTAATTGATATTTTTTTACAGCTTCTTTGCTTGCCAATAACAACATTGCAGCCCCGTCCGATACTTGTGAGCTATTGCCTGCAGTCACACTACCAAACTTTTTATCAAAAAAAGGTTTTAAAGAAGCTAATTTTTCTAACGTTGTATCTTGCCGAACACCATCATCGGCATTAAAAAAACTACCGTTATTGGCAAAAATAGTCTTTACTTCACTTAAGCGTTTTTTTTCTTGCGCATTCATCACGCGTTGATGGCTTTCTAATGCAAATTGATCCATTTGTTCACGCGTAATATTGAAACGGTAAGCTAAAATTTCAGCCGTTTGACCCATGGATAAGTTAACCGTGGAATCCGTTAATCCCTTCAATAAAGCAATCACTGGTTTTAAATAGGAAGGCCTAAAACTTGCCATTGCTTTTAATTTTGCTTTCCAATTTTTAGCAGTCGCCATACCAGCAAACCAATTGGTCATGTTTTCATTATAGAGCAAGGGTGCACGACTCATCACCTCAGTACCACCCGCCAGGACAAGATTGCATCTGCCCATTGCAATGTCCTTCACAGCGCTATCCAATGCTTGCATTCCTGAAGCACAATTTCGCTGCACGGTATAAGCGGGCATTTTTTTTCCGCAACCGAGTCGCAAAGCAACGATACGCGCAATATTTGCTTCCTCAGGACTTGGCATCATGCAACCTAAAATGACTTCGTCCAATTCCGCTGGAGAAAATGAATGACGATCCAATAATTGCTGGCCAGCTTTAACAGCAAGATCCGATGCAGAAAATGGTCCAGCTTTGTTTTTGGCCTTTAAAAAAGGTGTGCGCGCACCGTCAACAATATAAACATCACGCAAGTTTAATGTAGCGGTATCAATCATATTTATTTCCTTATGGGTTAAGCAATAACCTGACTTAGATCAAATGAAAATTCATTTACCGTAATAATTTCTTTCTTCAAATCTTCAAATTCATTTAAGGTTCGCGCTTCTTCTGAGGTCAAAACACCTAATTCTTCAGCCTTCGCCAAACGTTCAGCGAATTGATAACGCGAAGGAATGGCGCCACTGCGAACCGCTTTTTGTAATTTTGCCCACAACACGTCCAGTGTATTAATTGTAGCTAACGCTTTTTCTAAGCGAAAACCAATATCATCACTTGACGAGCTGATATAGCAATTTTTAGTGATGCGATCACGAAAATCAGACGGCTCGAGCATAGGTAAAACAATTTTTTTAGTCAGCGCATCAGTGGGGCCTGCGTATGATTGCCCCAATGGAAAAATGAACCAACCTAATAATTTTCCTATCCAACGTTGCGGAAAATTATTTGCAAGTTCATCAACCGCCAATTGGATTTTGCGTAAACAGGTTTGTAAAGACCAACACACATAATCCACATCCTCAGTAGGTTGTTGATGATCATAAAAATATTTTATTACTGCCGAAGCGAGGTACAATTGACTCATCATATCACCTAAGCGCGCTGAAATACGCTCACGACGTTTTAAACTACCACCCAACAAAATGAGACAACTGTCTGACAATAAAGCAAGCGCAGCACTCATCCGCGTAAGTTGACGATGATATTTTCTGATGCGTTTATTTTTTATTTTGGATGAAATGAAATAACCTCCAGTTAATCCATAACCAAATACGCGAATGAGGTTACTCATGAAATAACCCATGTGCGACATCAGTACCTTATCCAATTCATCGTGTCGAGGTTTGGTATCTGTAATTAATTCAATTTCTTTGAGTAAATAAGGATGACAGCGAATGGCGCCTTGACCAAAAATAATCAAATTACGCGTTAAAATATTCGCACCTTCGACGGTAATACTGATTGGCATAGCGATATGGATGTAAGCGAGAAAATTCCGTGGCCCCATTTGAATCATGTGACCTCCATGCACATCCATGGCATGGTTAACGACTTGGCGTGCCAGTTCAGTCATATGGTATTTAGCAATGGCTGAGGCTGTCGCAGGCTTGATATGTTGATCAACAGCTCCCGCTGTCATCATTCGACAAGCTTCAATCGTATAAGCATAACCTGCGATATTCCCCAATACCTCTTCGATGCCTTCAAAAGCAGCAATCGGCACATTAAATTGCCGTCTTAGACGCGCATAAGCACCGGTAAATCGATAAGTTACCTTTCCACAGGCTGTGGAAAGCGCAGGTAATGAAATACCCCGACCTGCCGATAAGCTTTCCATCAACATACGCCATCCTTTTCCAGCCATGCTGGGCCCACCAATGATCCAATCCAATGGGATAAAAACATCTTTACCACGCGTGGGTCCATTCATAAAAGCAAGCAACAAAGGATAATGACGCGTGCCAATTTCAACACCAGGATGTGATGTAGGGATTAAGCACAATGTTATTCCAACATCCTCTTGCTTCCCTATTAAATGATCAGGATCGTATAGATGAATCGCTAAGCCAAGCACCGTCGCCAGAGGAGCTAAGGTGATATAACGTTTATCCCAGCTTAATCGGATACCCAATACTTCTTTACCTTCGTGGATACCACGACAAATGACACCATTATCCGTGATAGAGCTTGCATCACTACCCGCATCAGGGGCCGTTAAAGCAAAACAAGGAATTTCCTCACCTTTAGCAAGGCGCGGGAGGTAATAGTTTTTTTGCTCTTCAGTCCCATAGTGAAGTAATAATTCACCAGGCCCTAAAGTATTAGGCACCATGGTATTTACGGCAGCACTAATGCTACGGGAAGCAATCTTAGTAATAATCGTGGAATGGGCAATGGCCGAAAATCCATGTCCCTCGTATTCTTTAGGAATCACTAAACCGAAAAATTTTTCTTTCTTTATAAAGGCCCACACACTTTGCGGCAAATCGCGGTCTTCTTGCGCTATTTGCCAATCGTGAATCATGCCACACAATGTTTCAACTTGATTGTCGACGAATGCTTGCTCTTCTTCAGTAAGTTGTGGTTTAGGAAGCGCGAGCAATGTGTCCCAATGCGGACGCCCACAAAACAATTCTTTTTCCCACCAAGTATTACCTGCATTGATTGCATCACGCTCCGTATCGCTAATGGGAGGCATTTGCTTTTGTAAGGTTTTAAAGAGACGCGGAATAATATAACGTTGCCGGTAAGATTTAGCATTCGCTAAAGCTGCCGCAAAAATGAACACTAGCCAAAAAATAACAGCTATCAGCGGCGCTAACATTCCTAAACAAGTAACTAAAAGAAGGCCTATTCCTAGTAATAATGTCCAACCAAGAACAGAAAGTTGAAATAACGCAGATACCCAAACTAAACCCAATACAACTAAAAAGCCAACAACATGCATTAAATCCATTCTGCTATTTATCCTTAAATTGTTAATCGGCAAAGAAATGTTGCGCGCTATCTTACACCTCTCTTAAGGGGAATGCCAAGGCTGTAAATTTATTTCAAGTTACTCACAATTTCTGTGGATAAGTCTGTGTGTAAGCTATCGAAAACCAGTTGGAAATGTTTTATATCAAGCGTTTGAGCCAAAAGCGCAATAACTGGACATAAGTAATATTGTTATCTTAAACAATAACTTACATTGAAATTGAGATCTGTTCTAAAAAAAGACTTCTTTTTTTCTTACATAAGGTGGCGGAAGTTATATTTGTGTACAATTTGAGTTAGCACGTGTTGATTCGAAGCTAGCCCTTTGTTTTTAGGAAGTAAAGTGAGAGGTGTGGCGGAGCAAGACAGAGCCATGGATAAAAACAAAGGGCTAGCTTCGAATCAACACGTCTAATTTTTAATGGCATTTATTAAAGCAATTTGCATCGATTTTACGGGCGAATGACGTGCCCAAGCGGTGGTGAGATCGGTTGTCCACTCCCCCGTCCTTAAATTCACTAACACCGGTATTCGATGATGCTTATCTTGAGGATAAAAAGCGAGCAACCAATCGCCATAAACATCAGCATATTGTTTACTCTGAATGATCATTTGCACCATGTCTTTTTTAACGGTTAAACGTGTGGAATGTGGATCAATCTGAAATAACTGAATGCCTTCCAATACCACCTGTTTTGTTTCAGGATAAACCGTACGAATAGCGTCAGGGGTAAAATCGCTTTCAATAAAAATATGCTGTCTAGGAGGCATTTCTTTCTTTTCTATGGCAGTCATTAATGCATTAGGTAAAACTCGATGTTGGATAGCACTTAAAAGAGTCGGTTTAATTTGTAGCAAGCTCACTGGTCCAGGGATAAGCGAAGGTGATTGTTCTCCAAACCCAAACCATTTAAATGCCAATAAAGTGTGGTATTGAGTTAAACTTAACACATCTGTTCCATGACCTACCGATAGATTAAACGATTTTTCATCTTGTTTAGAAAGATAAAATTGCGGTAATGGCTTTTTATGAGGATTGATTAACAAATCCAACTCAGTCACACGATCCCCCGGAAGCTCCAATGCTTCACCATGATCAGAAAGTAAAACAACAATGGCATGATCTAATAAATGCGTTTTTTGCAGCAATGCAAAAAAATCACGTAATTGTTGATCAACACGCAAGACGCTCTGTTCGTAACGACTTTGAGCTGAAAATTGATATCCGGATAAATGTGCCCACAAATAAGGGTAATGCGGCAAACAAAAATGCACTGCTAAAAAAAGTGGTTTCTGTTGAGCTTGATAAAGATACGGTTTCACCAATTGTAAAAAACTATCAGGATCATAAGAAAAATAAGCTGGACGGTTTGCATAATTATAAGGAAATAACCATCTTCCAGCAGGTGTATTTATCAGTAAATTTGACAAGGGGAAATCATTGAACGTACCTATTAAAAAATCATTTAATCCGATCGGAGGTGTAATAATTTTATCAAATCCAAAATTCGTATCAATATTACTAAACCGTGTTTCATCCGTTGCATACCATGTCGTATACCCCTGTTGACGAAGCAACGATGGGAGTGAATGTGAAAAATCCAAATGGGTTTGATTGGTTAGATTGGTTCTTACTCCGGATTCGCGAGGATATTCTCCTGTCAAAATGCCTGTCCAAGAAGGAAAAGTTCGTGCTAATGGAGTCATCGCTTCACTAAATACATGAGCACCTTTTAAAAAAGTATCCAAAAAAGGCGTAGCAGTTTCATGACCAAAAAATCCTAAAAAATCAGGTCTTAGTGAATCTACGCCAACGATAATAATGTTGGGTTTCTCAACTGAAGTGACTGAATGATGAAAAGAGTAAAAAGGAATAGCATGCCAAGCATAATCAATAAACATTAACAAAACGGTTAATTGAACGATCCTACTTCGCAGCAGCGCTAAAAAAAATAATACCCCCATCCCAATGCCACTAATAATGGTTAAAAATGGCAGCCACTGGTCAAAAAAAATAATTGAGCTTAATTCGGAAAATTTTGAATTCGGAAAAAAATATTGATTGATCAAGAAAATACTAATTATACCGAACACCCAAAATGAAATAGCTATTCTTGTTTCATATTTAAAAGAAAGTTGAAAAAAGTCAGTGATGGTTAAACTCGCCTCCCAAACAACCCAACAAAAGAACGAATGAACCAATAATTGCGCAGCAATAAAATACAAAATACCTGGCATCATTGTAATCGGCAAATCCAAATGCGCAGACATAAATGTGTAATCGGATAAATAAGCCCGATTACACTGAATGAAAAAACTAATTTCTAATAATAAGAAAAAAAGCGTTAATATACATAAATAAACTAATGTACTTACTGATTTATGCTTTGTGATTGATAGCGCTAGCATAATATTTTTCAGGCTGATCTAAAAATAAATCTTGCACAACTTCATTCGTAGCAAAATCATCCACGTTAATTACCTTTTTACGGGCTGCTTCTGCTTGCAATAAAGCATCAAATTGCTCAAGCGTAATGAGTTTATTATTTAAAGCAGATTGCGCTCGTTCTTGCAAATTGTAGCCTTCAATCCGACCTTCTCGTTTTGCTTCTTTAAGAATTTTCTCCAAAGGTTCTGTTGCCATTGTTTTGACAAGCGCATCTTGAAGATCTGCGATGAGGTTATCTGCTTTTGCTGAAATGTAAGCATCTTGAGTTAATCGAATGCGCGTACCATCAGGTTCCATTAATAATTGCGCAACCTTATGAATGAGTTTATCGCTGGGTTTTTTAAAATGCATACCCAAAGGAAAGATTAATGCTTTTAATAGTGCTGCCAGAAAGCGATTAGGGTAATTATCAAATAAATCTTTAAAGCGCTCTTGAATTTCAAACAAACAATATTCAGAAGCATAACGAATCACAGGAAAATCTTCCGCAATTTCACCTTGACCATGATAATGCTTAAGCACTGCAGATAGCATATACAGATAACTTAAAATATCGCCTAAACGTGCAGAAATACTTTCTTTGCGCTTTAGATTGCCACCCACACTGAGCATTGATACATCGCTAATTAATGCAAATGCAGAGCTAAAACGCGTGGCCAATTGAAAATAATGCTTCGTTTTTCCTTGCGGCGCTTTCACTAAATAACCACCTGATAAAGCAAGCACAAAACTCCGCACCACATTACTAATGCCAAAACCAATATGCCCCATGAATGCTTTATCAAATGCCTGCAACGCTTCTTTTTCGTCATCCATTTTAGCAGCTTCTAATTCTTTCAATATATACGGGTGACAACGCATGGCTCCTTGCCCAAAAATAATCATGTTTCGCGTCAAAATATTGGCACCTTCAACGGTGATCGCAATGGAAGACGCGGCATAACCTTTAGCAATGTAATTTTTGGGTCCGAGGCAAATTGCTTTGCCACCATGAATGTCCATGGCTGCACACCCCACTTTTCTGCCCAATTCGGTGGCATGGTATTTAACGATGGCAGATGCTACTGCAGGTTTTTCACCCGCATCGATGGTTTCTACGGCCAACGTACGCGCGGCATCCATGATATACGTGTAGCCTCCAATTAATGCCAACCATTCTTCAATGCCCTCAAATTTACCAATAGAGACATTAAATTGTTTACGTATTCTTGCATAAGCACCTGCTGTATAGGCGGCCACTTTAGATCCACCCAATGCACTGGCGGGTAAAGTGATGGCTCTGCCTGTCGCTAAACATTCCATTAACATACGCCAGCCTTTGCCCACTTGCTTCGCACCACCAATCACCCATTCCAGCGGAATAAATACATCTTGACCTTGTGTGGGACCATTTTGAAAAGGTGCGCCCAAAGGCAAATGACGACGGCCAATAGTCACACCCGGTGTATGCCGTGGAATCAGCGCGCAAGTAATACCAATCTCTTCTTTTTTCCCGAGCAAATGATCAGGATCATATAATTTAAATGCCAATCCAATCACCGTAGCTACAGGCGCTAGCGTAATATAGCGCTTATTCCAATTCAGACGAATGCCGATAATTTCTTTTCCATTAAACCATTGCTTACAAACAACACCGTAATCCGTCATTGCACTCGCATCTGATCCAGCATCAGGCGAAGTCAATGCAAAACAAGGTACTTCTTCTCCCGTAGCTAGCCGTGGCAAATAATAATTTTTTTGTTCTTCAGTGCCGTAGTGCAGTAATAATTCTGCAGGCCCCAACGAGTTAGGCACAGCAATAGTGGTTGATGCAGTGATGCTTAGTCCGCTAATTTTCATAATAATTTGTGAATGCGCATAAGCAGAAAATGCTTTACCACCAAATTCCTTGGGAATAATTAAACCAAAAAAACCATTTTCTTTAATGAATCGCCATATTTCAGGTGATAAGTCAGCATGCTGATGTATTTCCCAATCATTAATCATGCCGCAGAGCGTTTCGACGGGACCATCCATAAATGCCTGTTCTTCGGTCGTTAAATGCGGTGTAGGAAATGCCAATAGTTTATTCCAATCGGGATTACCGCGAAATAAATCACCTTCCCACGTTACTGTGCCCGCAGAGATTGCTTCACGCTCGGTGCGTGACATACTAGGCATCACTTGCCGATAAAATTTTAATATAAAACGACTCATATAACGGTGACGGAAAAATCGAATATTAAGTGGGACAAACAGAATTAAAAATACGATGCCACTGATTATTACACCAGGCGTTAATCCTTTTATTTGTGAAGCAAGCAATAGCAGCAGTAAAAAACCAAGCGAATACATGAGAAGTGATGCACGATAATAAGCACAAATTCCAAAAATAACTAAGCAAGCAATCATCCATATCATTATTTTATGCCTTTATTGAAAGGTTAAGGTTGAAATCAATCCATTTTTATAAACCATTGGTATCTTCAACGGCATAGATACCAGGAAGATTACGCAAATATTCATCATAATCCAAACCAAACCCAATGAGAAATTTATCCTCTGTAGTCACACCGACAAAATCAGGTTCAAATGTCACACCCGGTTCACGCACACGTTTTTTACTTACCATGACAGCAGAATAAACATTTTTAACTTTTTGTTGTTTGCAATAATCCAAAATGGCAGAAAGTGTGAGACCGCCATCCATAATGTCGTCAATTACCAATACCGTACGGCCTTGAAGATTTTGTCGTGGCTCAACAAGCCAGTGCAAATCACCACCACGAATAGAACCTTTGTAACGCGTGGCATGAATATAATCTACCACCAATGGAAAATGCAGCCGAGTTAGTAAATGACCTGCTGGAATTAGTGCACCTGTCATCACACAAAGAATAACCGGATTGGTTTCTTTTAACTTCGCAGTGATAGCACTTGCCATTTTATCGAGTGCATCATTCATTTCAGCTGAATTATACAAACAGGTTGCTCTTTCCATTATTGATTGTATTTTATCGATAGTTTCCATATAGTTACCTATTCACATCAAAGTTTAAAGTAAAGTGTTAGCTATGAATAATAATCCTGAATTGCAAACAATACGCGATTTTTTACGCTATGCAACTACTCGTTTTAACGAAGCTGGCCTTTATTACGGCCATGGTACAGACAATGCCTGGGACGATGCTATTGCATTAATTTTCACTAGCTTACATTTACCCCAGCATACACATCAAGCAGTTCTTGATGCTAAACTGACCTCATCTGAGCGTGAAAATTTATTTCATTTGATCGAACAACGCGCCCAAAAGCGCATCCCGGTACCTTACCTTACCCACGAAGCATGGTTTTGTGGCATGCCTTTTTATGTGGATGAACGGGTTTTAATTCCACGCTCACCCATTGGAGAACTTATCCAAAATGAATTTAGCCCTTGGATTGATACTGCAAATATTCATTCTATTTTAGATTTATGCACAGGCAGTGGCTGTATTGCCATTGCTTGTGCAAAAGCGTTCCCTGATGCTGAAGTTGATGCGACAGATATTTCAGAGGAAGCACTTGCTGTGGCTCATATCAATGTAATGCGTCATGCTGTCGACGACAATACGCATTTACATAAAGCGGATTTATTTCACAACTTACCGATGAAAAAATACGACATCATTGTCAGCAACCCTCCTTATGTGAATGCATCTGACATGAGTACACTGCCTTCTGAATATTTACACGAACCTTCGTTAGCGCTTGCTGCTGGAGATGACGGACTGGATTGCGTCACTCGTATTTTACACGATGCAAAAAAATACCTTCATCCCAAAGGCATTTTAGTTGTAGAAGTTGGCAATAGCGAAATAGCCCTAATGGAAAAATACCCTTCATTACCGTTTACATGGTTAGAATTTGAAAACAGTGACGGCGGCGTATTCTTACTCACCGCTGATCAGTTAATTTAGCGTTTAATTAGGCTGAAATATGCAAGAGTGACCTTGTCATCCCGAACGAAATGAGGGATCTCCTTAACGAACAACTTTAATTTTCAGTGCGTGGATTTGATCGGGGATCATCTCATCGAGTGCTTTATAAATTAAGCGGTGGGCTTCAACGGTAGACATCCCATCAAAGCTCATTGCAGAAATATGAATAGCAAAATGCCTGCCGCCACCTTGATGTCCTGCATGGCCAATGTGTTGATCGCTTTCATCAATGACTTCCAAGTATTGCGGAGCAAATGCTTGTTGCAACTTGTCACGAATATGATCGATTTTATTTTTCATCAACTTCTACCATGTAACGTGTTAAGTAAATCGCTTGGAAAACACTTAATAAAATTAACGCAGACGTAATGCCATAAAATTTAAAATTGACCCAAGCGTTGTTACTATAAAAATAAGCTACATATAAATTAATTCCACCGAGCACCCCAAAAAACATTGCCCAAATTAAATTAAGTCGTTTCCAAATCAACACGGGCACAATGCCCTTTCCTTCCAACATATTTTCCATTAAGCGCTGCATTAAAGGTTTCGGTGTGAAAAACTGACTAGCAAAAATGAGCATGGAGAATATCCAAAAAATAACCGTAGGTTTCCATTTCACAAAAATAGGATTATGAAAATAAAGTGTCATGCTGCCAAAAAATAAAAACACGCCTAGAGTCACTAATTGTTTTGTATCCCATTTTTTCATTGTAAGACGAGTAAGCACCACTTGCATTAAGGTTGTCACGATACCTACAACCGTAGCCACATAAATATCATAAAATTTAAAAGCTAAAAAAAATAAAAACACAGGAAAGATTTCATAAAATAATGCCATATACGTTAGCCCTTAATGTATGGATGAATCTTTAGGTGGTGAATTTTTATCTTCAAATAACTTAGTAATATCAACACGATCAAAAATGTATTCTCTATTACAAAAATCACAAGTGACAACAATACTTTGCTTATCCTGTAATTCAGCTTCAGCTTCTTCTCTACCTAACAATAAGATCGCGTCAGCACTTCGTTTACGCGAACACGTGCAACCAAATTGCATATCCACCGGAGGAAACACACGTATCACTTCATCTGGATAGAGCATCCGCAATAAAGCGGTATAATCCATACTTAACAAATCAATCGGATATAATTTGGTTGTTAATTGATTAATACGATCCCAATGCGGATAAACAATTTCTTTTTCAGCCGAAGATCCCGCTGCTGTTGAACCCGGGATCACTTGTAATAAAAAGCCAACCGCAGAAGTCTCATTAACAGCCAACCAAATTTTAGTGGCCAATTGTTCTGAGTTTTTAAAATACCCTTCAATAGATTCTGCAAATGAGTTGCCCTGCCAAGAAACGACACCTTGATAATGACTTTTACGCTCAGTCCCATCAAGCATGATGGCCAATATACCATCGTTGAAGGAAGCCATTAAATCGGCATAAGTCATTTCACTATCACTATCCCATTTGACTAAACCGCGTAAATTCGAATGATTATCACATTGCGCTAATAATAATTTTAATTTTCCATTGCCTCTAAATTGGACCGTAAGCCTACCATTAAACTTGATAATAGCGCTTAATAAACTAGCGACACACAACGCTTCGCCTAATAACTGTTTTAAAGGCGCTGGATAAGCGTGCTGATTCACGATAGTCTGAAAGCTCTCCACCAAATGCACATATTCACCACGCACAGGCGAATTTTCAAAAATAAAACGCTCTAATTTGTCATAGTTTGACATGCATAACCTATAATCAAAAAAATTTCCTTTAAGTTTCTATTTGTATATTAATTGGACTCATATAAAATGTATATATGCCAAAAAAATCTAAAATCAGTTCCACAGACATTAACACCTTTCTAGACGCTGTCAAAGGTGTAAAACCCCTTATCCAAGACAAAATTTCATTAAAAAAATCAATAAAAAAGCCCCATAAACCCTCTATGGTGCGCCCCCGTTATGAGGAAGAAATGCTTTTTTTTGATGAAACACCCTCTTTAACCCAATTGAGTGGGGATGAGTTTATCTCTTATAAGCAGAATAGCATTTCTGATAAAACTCTTCGCAAACTTCGCAAAGGCCAATATACTATCCAAGCTACGATTGATTTACATGGAATGACTATCGAAGAAGCGCGATCGGCCGTGTCACTGTTCTTACAAGATTGTTTTTATAAAGAAATACAAGTCGCGCTTATTATCCACGGAAGAGGATTGCATAGTAAAATGCCGATATTAAAAAATAAACTCAATCAATGGTTACGCTCTACCCCACTTGTTTTAGCTTTTTGTTCTGCTACAAAAGGCCATGGTAGCCGCGGTGCTATTTACGTATTATTTAAACGACCGACAAAGGAGGATTTACTTGGATAAGAAAAACACTATTATTATTGGCATATCAGGTGCCTCCGCCTCCGGTAAAAGCCTTCTTGCCAATACCATTGTCAATGAACTTGGCTCAGATCAAGTGGTAGTGATTTCTGAAGATTCTTATTACAAAGATCATAGCAATATTCCTTTTGAAGAACGTGCCAATATTAACTATGACCACCCTAATTCTATTGATCATAATCTTTTTCACGAGCACTTATTGCAATTACAACAAGGTCAAACGGTTGAAATACCCATTTACAACCATTCGTTACATACTCGCGAAAAGAAAACACGTCCTATTGGTAAACATGCCATTATTGTTCTTGAAGGTATTTTATTATTTGTCGAAAAAAAATTACGCGAAATTATGGATATCCGTATTTTTATGGAGACTCCTGCGGATATTTGTTTAATTCGTCGATTAAAACGCGATATTAAAGAACGAGGCCGCTCTTTGGATTCCGTATTAAAACAATATGAAGAAACCGTACGTCCCATGTATTTACAATTCATTGATCCTTCAAAACTCTACGCCGATTTAATTGTGCCTCGCGGTGGTGGCAACCGAATTGCCATTGATATGATTAAAGCAAAAATGCGTGAATTACTGATCAAACTACAAGAAGAATAAGAATACCTTAATAGTCAAATTAAAAATTTTTTAGCAGTTTCAAAAATTCTTCTTCATTTAATATCGGCGTCTTCAAGGCCAATGCTTTTTGGTATTTTGATCCAGGATCAATACCTAATACTAAATAGCTCGTTTTAGGTGAAACACTTCCTGTGACTTTACCACCCTGCTTTTCCAACTCTTCTTTGGCTTGATCACGTGATAAAGATTCCAAGGTACCGGTGATAACAAAAGTTTTACCTAAGAGAGGCAATTGTTTATTTTCTTTAACCACATCCCAGTAAACACCGGCTTGCAATAATTTTTTGATGACGTCTAGATTATGCTTTTCTTGAAAAAAGTTTGCAATGTGAGCTGCAACCACGGGGCCAATGTCTGGCACCCCTTGTAATGTTTCTTCAGAAGCCTGTTGCAAGGTTTTCAAATCTTTAAAATAGATCGCCAATTGTTTGGCAGTCGCTTCACCGACTTCGCGAATGCCTAATGCATATAAAAATCGCGCAAAAGTAGTATGTTTACTTTTATTAATTTCATCGAGTAAATTTGTCGCTGATTTACTTCCCATGCGTTCCAATGCTTCGAGGTCATGCTGTTTTAATTCGTAGATATCAGTAATGGATTCAATTAATCCCGTATCGACGAGTTGATCCACCAATTTCTCACCCAGCCCTTCAATATCCATCGCGCGTCGAGACGCAAAATGTTTAATGACTTCTTTACGCTGAGCCGAGCAGATTAATCCACCCGTGCAACGCGCAACAGCCTCCCCTTCAATCACTTCAACATGCGAATGACAAATCGGACAACGTGTTGGCATAATAATTTTTTTAACCGATTTAGTACGTTTCGATTTCACTACACCCACCACTTCAGGAATCACATCGCCTGCGCGTCGTACCATGACTGTATCGCCGATACGAATGTCTTTGCGTTCTATTTCATCCATATTATGTAACGTGGCATTACTTACCGTAACACCATGCACAAAAACGGGCTGTAAGCGTGCTACAGGCGTTAATGCGCCTGTACGTCCCACACTAAATTCGACATTTTCAATAACAGTGCTGACTTCTTCGGCTGGGAATTTATAGGCAATTGCCCAACGTGGTGCGCGCGTCACAAAACCTAATTTTTTTTGCTCCGCTAAATGGTTGACTTTATAAACCACACCATCAATTTCATACGGCAATTGATCACGTTTTTTATTTATTCGTTGGTAATACGCTAAACATCCCGGAATATCTTGAATAACTTCAACCAATGGATTAACTCGAAGTCCCAAGTTCATGAGATACTTTAAGACACCACTATGTGTTTGGGGAAACGATGTACCAGTGAGCTCTCCCACACCATGAAAATAAATTTCAAGAGGCCGACTGGCTGTGATGCGCGGGTCCAATTGCCGCAAACTTCCAGCAGCTGCATTGCGTGGATTTGCAAAAATTTTTTCCTGGAGTTGCGCAGCTTGTTCGTTTAATTTAGTGAAGCCTTTTTTAGAAATAAATACTTCGCCTCGGGCATCTAAAACACGTGGGTAATGATTGCCTCGCAATTTTAAAGGCACAGTTTTGATGGTTTTGATGTTTTCTGTCACGTCTTCGCCGACTGAACCATCACCACGCGTAGCAGCTTTAACTAAAATGCCATCCTCATAACGAACATTCACTGCTAAACCATCCATCTTAGGTTCACAGCAATATTCAATCGGTGTCGTAACAGCCAATCGGTCATGAATACGTTGATTAAAAGCCAGTAAATCTTGCTCATCAAAAGCATTTTCGAGGGATAACATTGGTACTTGATGTACAACTTCAGCAAATGCTTTAAGAGGTGTTGCACCGACACGCTGGGTAGGTGATGTGGGTGTGATTAACTCAGGATGTTTTGCTTCTAATTCTTTTAAGCGCTTAAAAAGCCGATCATATTCCGCATCAGAAATCTGTGGATTATCTAATACATGATAAAGATAATTATGATTTTCAATTTCTTGACGTAATTTTTCAATCTCGGCTTTAATACTCAAACGTCACTCCATACCATCATTATGCGCTCGCCAAACTAATGGCCTTTTCAATGTCAACACTAACTAACCGAGAAACACCTGGCTCATTCATGGTAACACCAATGAGATATTCACCAGTTTCAATGGTAATTTTATTGTGACTAATAAAAATGAATTGCGTCTTATCTGCCATCACTTTCACTAAATGTGTGAAGCGGGAAACATTCACGTCATCCAAGGCGGCGTCTACCTCATCGAGCAAACAAAATGGCGCAGGATTGAGATAGAAAATTGAAAAAATAAGCGCCATGGCTGTTAAAGATTTTTCGCCACCGGATAATAAATAAATTGAACTATTACGTTTGCCGGGTGGACAAGCCATCATGGTTACGCCCGCTTCAAGTAAATTCTCGTTATCTAATTCAAGATAAGCTTTACCCCCACCAAAAATAGTCGGGAACAATTCTTGAAAGCGATTGTTTACGTTATCAAATGTTTCCTTAAACTTCGTGCGAGTTTCTTTGTCGATCTTAGCAATAGCATCTTCTAAAGTACTAAGACCCGCTTGCAAATCTTCAACTTGTTTATCTAAATAAACCTTTCGTTCTTGGCAAGTCGCATATTCATCAATCGCAACCAAATTGATAGCACCTAAACGATGTATGCGTTGACCCATTTGTTCGAGTTTCGTATGCCAAGCATCGGCCAGAGCATCTTCAGGTAATGCTTTAAGTATATCTTCCAGAACAAATTCAGTTTCTTTAAATTGTTCAATAAGCGTATCTGATTTCACTTTCCAACCTTGCACTTCAACACGCAACCCTTCTAACTTGCTACGTAATTTATTAATTTCACGATTGGTCGCTTGTTGTTTATCTTCCAGGCGACGAAATTCTTGATCTAATGATTCTGAAGAAGCACGAGCCACATTCAACTCTGCTTCAATATTCATGTGCTTATTGAGTGCAGCAGACAGTGTATCTTTTAATGAATCCATGGAAATCATGGCATTTAATTCATTTTGCAAAGTGGTTTGGCGTGTTTCTAAAGTAGTTAATTGCGCATTCAAGCGAACTAATGTTTGCTGATACGTATCTTTTTGGGAACGATTGGTTTGGATACGAATTTCCAGCACATGCTTTTGTTCTTTTTTGCTGTTGGTTTCTTCGCTAATGGTTTTCAATTGCTGGCGAACGGTATCACGCTCCTTCACTAATTCTTCACGCATTACCGCTTGTTGATCCAATTGAGCCATTGCCTCACCCCAGATTGTCTTTGCTTCAGTAAGCTCAGCATCGGCGGCATTACATTGGGCAGTGCAATCTTGTTGTTCTTTTGCAAATTTTTCGGCTTGAATTTTCAACTCAGCTAAGCGCTCTTGTTTCATTTTATGTTGCGCTTTCATTTGTGCGGCTTGCGCTTGCAATTGATTGCAACTCTGCTGCAATTGATCACGTTGACGTTCGAGTTCTTGGATACGCTTGCGGTGCTCTTCTATTGTGCGTTCCAATTCTTGTTGCAATGCACTTTGTTCTTCAATTTTTACTTTAAGTTGTTTTAATTGCTGCTCACGCTGAAATACACCAGCTGCTGGATCTTCCTCACGCAATACTTTAAGCCATGCGTGATTTAACCACACGCCATCTTGAGTAATGATAGATTCATGATCTGCCAAAGATTCGCACTGCTTGAGCGCTTCAGCAACAGAATCAGCCGTATAAATTCCTGCAAGTAAAGCATCTAAAGACCAAGGGGAAGTAATTTTATTCAATAATAAATTAGCAGGTTTGTGAGTTTCTGCTGTTTTAGCAGATGCATTACCCGTAAATACACTTAAATTACCCGCGTTAAAATCATTAAGGTGAGGAATAACTGTATCTAATTGATCAACGCAAATGGCTTGTAAATTAACACCCAGCGCAATTTCAACCGCCGATTCCCAACCTTTCTCTACTTCAATGTGTTGGGCTAAACGAGAATTTTTATCCAATTGATATTTTGCAGCCCATGGTGCTGTTGGATTGTCACGTTGTCCTAATGCTGTTTGTTGTAATGCGGATAAGGATGCTTGTTCACCACGCAATCGTTGTGATTCACTACGCACTTTATCCAGCTGTGTATTTGAACTTTGTAATGCGGATTGTAATGAGCCAATTTCTTTACGCACATCCGCTAATTGTTGGTTTTGAAGCTCTAATTCTTTACTGGCTTCTTGCGATTTAGCAGCATAATCTTCTACTTCTTGATTTAATTCAGTGAAATTTACTCTATTTTGTTCCGATTGAATCTGCTCAAGACGTTTCTTCAAAAAACTAATTCGTTGTTCAACATGTTGAATGCGATTTTTTTCTACTTGAGCGGTCTGTGATGTTTTTGCAGAAACTTGATTAAACTCATCCCAGCGTGTTTGCCATGCTTGAACAGCTGCATCAGCTGCCATTAAGCGTGCTTGCGACGATTGAATTTCTTCATTAACTGCTGTCAATTGAGGATCGATTTCTTGAATATCCCGTTCCCGCGCTTGCAATTGATCTTCAGCATCACTGATTTGATTTTTAACCATTTGCCAATCATTTTCGGTTTGCGTTAAATCAGATTGCCACTGCTTTTGTTTTTCTTCATGATGCAAAATATCTTGTTCAATGCGCGTGATTTCATTACCTACTGCATAATAACGGTGTTGCACTTCTTGAAAAGTCTCTTGCGCTGCACGTTGATTTTGACGAGTTTGTTCAATCTCACGATCAGTGCTACTTAATTCAGAATTTTTACTTTCTAGCGCAGTTTCTTCACGTTGAATTTGCAAATTGTGCTCAACTAAATATTGATCCAATTGACGCCATTGAATTGCTAGCCATTCAGCCCGCAAAGCGCGCTCTTGTTCTTTAAGTAGTTTATATTTTTCTGCCATATTTGCTTGATGTTTCAGATGATTTAACTGCTTATCAAGCTCTGTGCATAAATCATTAATACGCGCTAAATTTTCTTTCGTATGATTAATACGTAGTTCGGTTTCGTGACGTCGTTCTTTGTACTTTGAGATGCCTGCCGCTTCTTCAAGGTACGTGCGCAATTCCAAAGGCTTCGCTTCAATGATTCTGCTGATCATATTTTGACCAACAATAGAATAGCTTCGCGGTCCTAAGCCTGTGCCTAAAAATAAATCAACGATATCGCGTTTTCGACAGCGCACACCATTTAATGAGTAGGTGGAATCAGAATCTCGGTTAATCATACGCTTGACCGATATCTCAGCGTACTTGGCGTATTCTCCGCCGATCGCGCCATCTGAATTATCGAAGATAAGTTCTACAGAGGCTTGTCCTATCGGTTTACGTGCCGTAGAGCCATTAAAAATCACGTCGGTGAGCGCTTCGCCGCGGAGGTACTTAGGGGAGCTTTCACCCATTACCCACGTCACAGCATCAATAATATTGGATTTACCGCACCCATTGGGTCCCACGATGGCAACAAGCTTACTGGGGAGCATAATTTGGGTAGGGTCAACAAACGATTTGAATCCGGATATTTTGATCTTCGATAGCTGCATAGTGTCATCAATCCTAATAAGATGAGGGCTATTATGCCAGGTCCATGTGAATAGATTCCATATTCTAAATCGATTAAGCTAGTAGATGTACCATTTTTTTGTAAAAAAAGGGCTGAAAATGACATCAACGAAGCCACAAAAGCTTTGGCTGCCCTACTTGGTCGCCCTATTAGGCGGCCTACTGACTTTTCTTCTCGCTTACTTATTTTGGCTGGATGCGCAAGCAAACGACGTTGTCATGAATGCCCTAGAGGTCTATTTACCTTGGCTCACGTTGCTTTTTGGGGCAACTATTTCACTGTTATTGGCTATGATGACACGGGTTGCACAACTGGCCAAACAACGCGCCGTCACTGTTGATAAAATCAATAATGATCTAAAAAGAGAAATTAGCGAGCGTATACAAGCGGAAGAAACCCGGCAAAAACTCGAAATAGCTCTATTGCAAGGACATAAATTACAAGCAATGGGAACATTAGCCAGTGGGATTGCGCATGATTTTAATAATCTTTTATATGCCATTATTGGCTATGTTGAAATGGCAAGGGATGATGTCGAAAAAGGCACGTTAGTGCACGGCAATTTAGGAAAAGTATTGGAAGCTTCTCATCGCGGACAAGAACTTATTTCACGTATTTTATCGTTCAGCCGACGCCAGCATCAGCATTTTGCTAAAATGAATTTAAATGACACGATTGAAGCTGTTCTATGTTTACTAATCCCCACCATCCCAGCAAGCGTTGCTATTGAGTTTAAAGCAGAAAATACCACTTTTATTATTGGCAATCAAAACCAGATTCATCAAGTATTCGTTAATATTATTAATAACGCGATTGATGCAATGAATGGCGAAGGTATTATTCAAATCATTCTTTCCTCCATTACCACCGATGATCCTCTTTTAAGTCAATTTCCTGACACACAACATCATCGAAGAAATTATTGCAAAATTGAAATCAAGGACAATGGGCAAGGCATGGATCAAGTTGTTTTAGAACGTGTGTTTGAACCTTTTTATACGACAAAAGAAGTGGGCAAAGGAACAGGATTAGGACTTTCCATCGTGCATTCGATTGTGAAAGATCATCACGGTGTTATTCGTGTGGAAAGCCAAAAAGGACAAGGAACTACCTTTATGATTTTATTGCCGGAACAATAACCTTGAGGAAAAACCATGGCGACTATTCTATTAGTAGAAGATGACAATCTCGTTCGCGATATGCTTACTCAAATTTTAGAACGCGCAGCGCACAAAGTAATGAGTGCTATCGATGGAGAGCAAGCTGCAGAATTATTAAGGAAAAATATTCCAGACATTCTGATTACAGACATCATTATGCCTAAAAAAGGAGGCATCTCTCTGATTTCTGAAGTAAAAAATCGGCATCCAAACATGGAAATCATTGCGATTTCAGGTGGGGGTCGTTTAAATCCTATCGGTTATCTTGATTTATCTGAATCGCTAGGCGCGTCAATTTCATTTGAAAAACCGATTAATAATAATGCGCTGCTAATGGCGATTGATTTGTTATTGCATAAACATAAAGAAATGGTATAGCAAACCAATTTTGTAAACTCTCAGTGCTGAAGAAATGTCATTTTGTCATGCCAGCAAGCTTTTAGCTGGCAATCCATATGACCGTGATGTCATCCTGAGCGTTAGCGAAGGATCTCCCACTATCGAGGAGATTCTTCGCAGACTAAAAAACAGTCTGCTCAGAATGACAAGTTGCACTTCTTTATAAAAAGCCATTAATAGACGATACAACTAACTCTGCTTCGGCAACCGAATCGTTTTTGGATTTCGCATCATCATGCCCGATTGAAATTTAGTGGTCACGTCGCCAACGAATTCAGGGTGATGAACAACGTCTAATTTTAAAATCGGCGCACCGCTTGAAAGATTGACTTTATCCAAATTCACCCACATTAAATGTTGTGTTGCTGTGGGTAAGAAATAATAAATATGATGTGTCAAATCCAATGCGGTATGCCACACGGTTTCAGAAGGTTCAGGTCTATCTTCCGTAGAAGCGCCATAAGGCATAGCAACATTGTGCGAAACACTCAGAATCTTAACGATAGCATCATAAGCTGATGTCGGCGCAGGAAGATTCGAAGCATAGTAAGCTGCACGCACGAAACGATGCGTCGATTCCGTCGAACCCGGCAATGGTTTATCTCCACCAAATGTTTTGTATTGCTTTAAATTTTCCAATTGTTTATCAAACGTAGGTGAGTTGGTTGCGACCGTGTAAGAAGTATCATGATAAATATTTAATTTTCCATCGACGTATTCCAAAATGGCTGAATCACCATAAGCATCCTCTAAAATAAGATGCACTGTCATTGACTGCCCTATTTCAAACGATTCAACTTGGAAAGGCGACGCTTGTGTAGCACGGATAGCCTCATCCACGGAAGCAAAATTATCTAAATAATATTGCAACCACATCAATACCGATAATCCTGGCACGCTCTCATTCCGAGCACCAAAATCAGTTTCAACTAACCAAAAAATATGCGCTGCTAAACCTTTCTCATTCATACCATCGGTTGCAATTGCATCGAATGCCGTAGTGACTACACTCCCATATTTAGATACCCACTTCATTGAATTACCATCAGCCAATCCGTCTTGTTCCATATCTCGAGGGTAAATCCAGATATTGGATTTTATATCACCACTCCAATCCATGGTGCGACTTAACACGGTGGCTTGGTCTGTTTTCCATAAGGCGCGTGAACAAGCCGAAGCCATTTGCGGATAAAATAACTGCAGCAAGAGGAAAGTTAGTCCTACCGATTTTAAAAAATAAACGAATTTTCGCATGATAAGCTCCTTGATAATATTTTTTCTGGGTTGATTGTAAATAGATTTACTCAAGTGTCAATCAAGCCAATATCGAGAATGTACAATTCGATAACACTTTAAATCAATCGTATTTTCGAACTTAAATAGGATTGCGCCCAAAAATGCCGTATCTAGTTGCGAAGTATTTATCTCAGTGTAGGTTTTTACAACGGAAGGATGAGGAAAATGATAACGATTGCGATAGCCCGTTGAATATAACACATAGTGAGGGTGCACAGCATAAATAAACTCAGGTAAACCAGATGTTTTACTGCCATGATGAGGCGCCGTTAGCACATCAACGGTTAATTGCTGTATAGAAAAATTTGCTAATAATTTTTTTTCAGCATTTTTTTCGATATCACCGGTAAGTAAACTACTGTATTTTCCATTATCAATTTTTAATACGCAGGAAGCATTGTTTTTATTATCTTGTTGTAAATCTTCATCCTGCGGATGCAAAAAAGAAAAATGCACGCCATCCCATTCCCAAGAATACCCCTGCATGCAATAGTGACTATTCGCAATAGGTAATAGCTGTGGAACACTCGACTGAACTTCGCCAATAGCGAAGTGATTAATTAAAGTAAATGCACCGCCAATATGATCATTATCACCGTGACTAATCACCAACATGTCAATTTTTTTTATTCCTTGATGTTTTAAAAAAGGCATTACCACGCTTTTCCCCATATCATAACTTTCATCCAACTTAGCACCTGCATCAAAAACCAGTGCATGTCGTTTGGTTTGAACAACAACAGCCAAACCTTGTCCAACATCCAACATGCTTAACCAATAATGATTATTGGAAGGAGAAGTGGGCTTTTGCAAAAAAATAGGCAAGAGACCCATTATTCCAAACCATCTTCCAGGAAATCCGCTGGGTAAAAGCAGTAAAATGACTCCTAAAAAACTTAAACTAAACAGGCCCCATTGAGGAATGGCTTGCTCCCATGTTGAAAAATCATAGTGCGATAATTTGGTCAAAAACCACCATAAAATAGCTAAATTTTTATCCGCTAGTATTAATAACATTTTTCCCATCCATGGGAACCATAATAAAAATAAACTACTTAAAAAACAAAATGGCAATATCAATATTCCTAACCAAGGGATAGCAATACTATTTGCAAAAAAAGAAATTAACGACCCTTCTTGGAAAAATAATAATGATAATGGAAGCAATCCGAAGCCAATCACCCACTGCACTCTTCCCCATTTCCACCACCATCCTGAAGGCGCAAGACGTCCGCTCATTCCATAAATAATTAATGCGATTGTGCCAAACGATAACCAAAATGTTTCTGTCAATACATCGAGAGGATTCATTAACAAAACCACGATCATTGCTAATGCCCATGTTTGCCAATGATTCAAATGCCTTCTTAAAAATAATCCACATAAAAAAATAATTAGCATAATAGAAGCGCGTTGTGTTGGAAGTGAAAAACCCGCTAAAGCACTGTATAAAATAGTTGTTAATAATGCACCGAGACCGCCTACGATTTGCGCAGGCATGATTAATAATAAACGCGCGCTTCGACGCGATAACCATTTAAAAATAAAATGTGCAAGACCAGCAATAATACCAATATGCAATCCTGCAATAGCCATTAAATGATTAGTGCCTGTTTTACGTAATACATCCCAATCTTCTGGACGTATATTGTTACGTTCACCAATAATCAGCGCCATTAACCATGGTGCTGTCGGTGTAGCAGGTGAATAAAGAAGAATTTTTTTCTGAAGTTTTTGTCGCAATTGATTTACACAATAAGCAAAACGAGCACTGGATATTTTTTTATACCCATCATTGACCACATACCCTTTCGCACGTATCCCTTTATGCAAAGCCCATGCCTCATAATCAAATGTGCCTGGGTTTTGGTTGCCATGAATACGTTTTAATTTTACTTTTAAACGCCATTGATCACCTACCCGTAAAAATTCGGGAGGGTTACGCCATGAAAGTTTAATCAGTGCATGCGAAATTGAAAAAAGAAAAGTACTTTGCCATTTGTCAATTTCAGGCAAGGATGCAATATAACCCGTAAGAAAAATGGCTTGACCTTCATCCTTTTTAGGAAGCGACCAACTTAATAAATAACTTGAATATCCATAAGCCCACACAAATCCAGTACTAAAGGCTATTAGAATAATTTGCACCCAACGGTAATTACTGTCTGCTAATAAATAAAATACAAATACAGCGACTCCCCCTTCCATTACCATTGCAAAGGACGGCAAAACGCTAAGTGATTGCAAACATAAATCACCGAGAAGAAAAGCCACGGTAAATAAAAACATGAAGATTCCTTTTTTGGTGGGTGCTTTAAATATAAAGAAAAGCTTGTCATCTTGAGCGTTAGCGAAGGATCTCCCACTATTGAGGAGATTCTTCGCTAACGCTCAGAATGACATGGTTGTGTTTAAAAGCATTAACACGCTGGCCTTGTCATTGTAGCTTTCGCTTCGCAGAGCTCTCCCGAAGCTATACTCGCGTGTGTTATGTTTTTAAGTAAAGGTTCGCAATACTCTATTGCTCCGGGTGTTGAAGTATGCCGACAAGCGACTGGAGATAGGATATCGACAAAGCGCCATGGATGGCGCGTTTGGAGCGGGGAGGCATCGCTTTAACACCCGGAGCTTCGTATTGACAATATCTCTAGTGAGATGCCAACAAGATAAAAACTACAGCGAAGTTAGTTGACCTGCTTCAATACGCAACATGCGCTGTGCTCGCTTTGCGATATTAGGATCATGAGTCACCATGACGACACTGGTTTGATGTGTGCGTTGCAAATCAAAAAAAAGTTGCAATACGCGTTCCGCATTGCGTGGATCAAGATTACCGGTAGGTTCATCGGCCAAAACACACAATGGTTCTGTGACTAATGCACGTGCAATAGCTACGCGTTGACGTTCACCGCCTGAGAGTTGTCCTAAACGATGCTCCATTCGGTTTTGTAAGCCGACTTGTTCTAGCAAATGCGCAGCACGCTCATGAATGCGTGCGGGTAATTCGCCGCGAATTAATAAAGGCATTCCTACATTTTCAATAGCAGAAAACTCAGGTAATAAGTGATGAAATTGGTAAACAAAACCAAGATGACGATTGCGCAATTGACATTTCACTGCCTCAGAAACTTCTGCTAAATTTTCACCATTAAGAACAACTTTTCCGTTAGACGGTTTATCTAATCCACCCAACAAATGAAGAAAGGTGCTTTTACCAGAACCCGATGCGCCCACTATCGCAATCATTTCTGCTTTATTCACTTCTAAATTCATTTCTCGCAATACTTCAACCTTCGTTGCGCCGTCCGTATATACTTTTGCGAGATCATAACAAGCAAGAACCGGTTTATTCATAACGTAATGACTCCACAGGGTCCATTTTTGAAGCTCGCCAAGCGGGATAAATAGTAGCTAGCAAACTTAACACAAGCGCAGCGACGCCAATTTTAATTACATCTGACCATTCAATATGAGAAGGAAGATAATTCACAAAATAAACATTTGATGAAAGTAATTGAACATGGAAAATGTGTTGTAACCAATCAGCAATAGTAGTGACATTCCAGGCAAGCAATACCCCACTCAAAACACCAATCAACGTACCAAACACACCCACCAAACCACCTTGAACAATAAAAATCGCCATGATCATCCGCGGCGTTGCGCCATAGGTACGTAAAATAGCGATATCAGCTTGTTTCTCATTCACCACCATCACTAGCGTAGAAACTAAATTAAAAGCAGCCACTGCGATGATTAACATCAGAATAAAAAACATCATGGTTTTTTCTAATTGTATGGCATGAAAGAATTCACCAAATTGATCAGCCCAAGTCATGATACTGGCTGAAGGCGAAAGTTGGGTAGCAAGGTGATGGGCTATTTGAGGAGCAGCATACACATTATTAATATTAATATGCATACCAGTCACATTGTTTCCTAAGCCTAATAACTTCTGCGCATCGGTCAATTGAATAAAGCCTACGCCACGATCAAAACCAAAACCATTACCTACTTTAAAAATGCCTACTACAGTAAAACGTTTAAATCGCGGCATCACACCCGCCGGTGAAAGTGAAACTTGTGGTGTCACTACAGTCACTTTATCACCCATGTTCGCATTTAATAAATTCGCTAAATTTTCACCCAAGATAATTCCAAATTGGCCTGCCTGCAGATTAGAAAATTTACCTAATTGCATTTTGTTAGCCACTTCAGAAATTTTCTTTTCTTCAGTGGGTAAAACGCCATAAATCAATGCAGGCTGCACTGAACCGCCATAGCTCAGCAACACTTCACCTGTCGCATAAGGCGCGGATGCTTTTACTTCAGGAAATTCACTTAATACGTTTTGTAATCCTTGCCAATCAGCAAGATTTCCCATGCTATTGGTCAATGTAATCGGCGGCACCATATCAAATACACGTTTTTGGATTTCACGATCAAAACCATTCATCACCGATAAAACGGTGATTAACACCATCACACCCAGCGCAATACCGAGAATTGATACCACTGAAATGAAAGAAATAAAATGATTACGGCGCTTAGCTCGGGTATAACGCAATCCTATAAAAAGAGAAGCGGGTCTAAACATTCGGTTTTTCAGCCCCTTTAAAAAGAGTAAAAAAATTATGAGTGGTTTGTTCAGCCAATTGCGCAAACGGCATTTGCCGTAAATCTGCAATATATTGTGCTGTGCAACTGATAAACGCAGGCTCATTTTGTTTGCCACGATAAGGCACCGGCGCAAGATAAGGTGAATCGGTTTCTATTAACAGCCGATCCAAAGGCACTAATTTAGCAATCTCTTGCAAAGCATGAGCATTTTTAAATGTCACCACACCTGAGAATGAAATAAAAAATCCCAGCGCCAACGCTTGCTTAGCCGTTTCCCAATCTTCAGAAAAGCAATGCATCACCCCACCTGCTTCATTCGCTTTTTCTTCACGCATGATGCGCAAAGTATCCTCTTTTGCAGCGCGAGTGTGAATGATTAAAGGTTTTTTAATTTCTTTAGCAGCTGCAATATGGCGACGAAAGCGTTCTTGTTGCCACGTGTGATCGCCTTCAGTGCGATAATAATCGAGACCTGTTTCGCCGATGGCAATGACTTTAGAATGTTGCGCTAACTTAACTAACGTAGGCAAGTCAATTTCTTCATCCACATCATTAGGGTGAAGCCCGACACTGATACCCACATCGTTATAGGTTTCAGCAATAGTTACCAATTGTGGAAATTCAGCGATGGAAACGCAAACATTTAATAAATAATTGACATTCTGTGCTTTAGCGCGAGCAATGGCATCTTCAATTGTTATATCTTTTAAAAGATGTAGATGACAATGCGAATCCACTAACATCTTACACACCCCATCCATTGCATAAATAATGATTCTAACATTAATTGCTTATTAAAATTAATGCCCATGCTGCATTGACTACGCAATTGTTGCAAGCTATCCATTAAACGCACCATCTTTTGAGGAATTGTTTTTTGTTGAGCCATCAATAGCATCGCTTCGCAATCGCTATTAAATATATTTGTAACTTCAAGTGTTACTTGAAGACGAATCAAATCAATTACCCAACTAAGAAAAAAATCAATTAACAACACAGGATCAGCATCTTGCAAAGCGGCTGCAGACTTAATAATGTCTCCTTTTCCTTCTACTAACGCGACCAATGCCTGAAATAGGTGTTGACGTTCTGGCTGCTCGCGCAACCAAAGCAACGTTTGTTCTTTGTTTGGCGACGGAAAAATAACGCGCTGACAACGACTTAATATTGTAGCAGGCAATTTTCCTAATTGATCACTAATAAGCACTAGTAACGCACCTGACGCAGGCTCTTCCAGCGTTTTTAATAAGGCATTGGCTGCATTGATATTCATATTATCTGCAGGATGAATAATCACAATGCGGTATTCGCCTTGCAATGAAGTTTGATTCGTAAACTCACTCACAATACGAATTTGATCTACTTTAATGGTAGATCCCTCTTTCTCAGGTTCAATCCACAATAGATTAGGATGCACACGGTTTTCTACAAGATGACAAACGTGACAAGCGCAACAAGGAACACCCGTATCCGCAACCTGCGCACATAACAATGCCTTTGAAAAAGATTTTGCAAACAATGCCTTATTCGTGCCTTTTAAACCAACCCATAATAAGGCATGTGGCAAACGATTCTTTTTTTTAGCCAACCATAGCTGTTGAAATAATTCAGTTGGGTAAGCAGCATCGATCATCATTTAGCTTCCATCAAGAAATGGTCCAACACTTGTTGCAGCTGAGATTGCACCTGCACCACCTCTTTACTTGCATCGATGACTCTAATACGTTTCGGATCATTCCTCGCTCTTTCCAAATAAGCATCACGCACGCGCTGGAAAAAACTTATTTGTTCTTGCTCAATTCTATCTTTTTCTTTTCCCCGCTGCTCTGCTCTTGCCATGCCTTGCTCTACCGGCACATCCAATAAAAGCGTGAGATCAGGGTAAAGATTACCGACGATATAATGATCTAAATAAGCAATGATTTCTTTTTCAATATTCCGTCCGCCACCTTGGTAAGCATAACTTGCGTCGATATAACGATCACTTAATACCCACTGACCTGAATGTAAAGCTGGTTCAATACAGCATTGAATATGTTGTGCTCGCCCAGCAAACATGAGTAATAATTCCGTACTAGATTGCACACATTCATTACTTTTCGAATGCAATAATAAATCACGTATTTTTTCTGAAAAATCAGTGCCACCTGGTTCGCGCGTGACGATGAGTTTTTTTCCAACCCGCTCAAGATAAGATTGAATAAATGAAAGCGCCGTGCTTTTACCAGCCCCTTCTGTGCCTTCCAAGGTAATCAATTTGCCACGAGTCATTTATGTACTCTAAATTGAGAATGATTTTTTCCTGCTAATGATAAATGAGAATACCGATCTAAATCATAAAAATATTTATTTAATGTTGTTACATTTCCAGCATCGGATTGCTTAAGCACACTTTGCACAGCAATATGATGCTCGGGTAATGTTTTAGAAAATTGATGGCTACCATCACCTTTAGCTACAAAATAGTAGTAGTCATTGACTTGTGGATGAACCGCTGCATCCAACGAAGCTGCACCCGGCATGGCAATAGGCGTGGGGGGTAATCCTAAATGCACATAAGTATTGTAAGGGGTATCTTCGAGTAATTCGTTTCTATGAATTTTTCCATCGTACCGCGACCCCAAGCCATAAATCACGGTGGGATCAATTTGCAATAACATATTCTTATGTAGACGATTCACCATGACACCAGCAATGATAGGTCTTTCGGAATTCAGAAAAGCTTCTTTCTCAATTAAAGAAGCAGCCACCAATGCTTCGTATTTATTGTTATAAGGTAAATTAGGCGATCGCGCATTCCATGCCTCATTTAAACGCACCTGCATTAAATCATAGGCATGCTTTAGGATAATTAAATCTGAAATACCGCGCGTGTAGTGGTAAGTTTCAGGATAAAATTGTCCTTCTGGATTTGTTTCTATATGCCCAATAGCCTGCATGATTTGTTTATTATCCATAGGCTTGCTAGTATGTTTTAATGTATCCGTTGATAACAATGCTTCATGCAGCTGTGCAAATGTCCAGCCAGGAACAATCGTAAATGATCGATAATAAAGTCCCGTACCAGTAATCACTTGCCGCCATAAAGAAAAAAGCGTCGTGCCTTTAGGAAAAAAATATTCACCCGTTTTAAGTTGAGTAGTTTTTTGTGGATAGATAAATAAAGAAAAAATGGAAGGATACGTGATAATGCCTTGTTCGGTTAAATCAGCTACAAACGTTGGTTTAGATGTGCCCGCAGGCAAATAATAAACTAACCCATCATTTTGCGTAATCGCGGGGGTAAAAAGGTAATAAAGCCAAAAGGCAACAAAAGCAGCAATAAAGACAATAATGACGCGGCTTTTTTTTAGCACTAGGCTTTCCTAAAGATTAACGTCCCATTCGTACCGCCAAAACCAAACGAATTAGACAAGACCACATTAATATCCATTTTTTGTGGAGTGTGCGGAACTAAATTCAAATCACAACCTACATCGGGATTATCCAGATTGATTGTCGGCGGCGCTACTCGATCCCGCATAGCAAGGATAGAAAAAATGGCTTCAACAGCGCCAGCAGCACCTAACAAATGCCCTGTCATTGACTTCGTTGAACTGACCGCCAAGCGCTCTGCATGCGATCCAAAACTGAGTTTAATTCCTTTTACCTCTAACTCATCGCCCATTGTCGATGTACCATGGGCATTAATGTATTGCACTTCTTCAGGACGAACACCGGCATCAGCCATGGCTGCATTCATGGCGGCTGCTGCACCTCTACCTTCCGGATCAGGTGATGTAATGTGATGCGCATCTGCACTCATCCCAAAACCAATTAATTCAGCATAAATATGTGCGCCGCGTGCTTTTGCATGCTCGTATTCTTCTAGAATGATGATACCTGCCCCATCTCCCAAGACAAAACCATCGCGGTCTTTATCCCAAGGGCGGCTCGCTTTCGTAGGTTCGTCGTTGCGCGTTGAAAGGGCGCGCATGGCTGCAAAGCCTGCAATACCCAATTTCGTGGTTGCCATTTCAGCTGCGCCTGCCACCATTACATCCGCATCATTATAAACAATGGTACGGGCAGCTACGCCAATATTATGAGCACCTGTCGTACATGCAGAGACTAATGAAATATTGGGTCCTTTCATGCCATATTCGATGGAAAGATTACCTGCAATCATATTAATGAGTGCACCAGGAATGAAAAAAGGCGATATACGTCGTGGGCCTGATTCCAGCAACACGGAGTGATGTCTTTCAATACTTGGCAAACCACCAATACCAGAACCAACGGCTAAGCCAATACGATGCGCATTTTCTGCAGTCACCTCTAGCTTTGCATCTTGAATGGCTTGAATAGCAGCTGCCATACCGTACTGAATAAAATAATCACGTTTTCGAGCTTCTTTTTCAGGCATATAGTGAGCCGCATCAAAATCTTTTACGCGGCTGCAAATTTGGCAACTTAGATCAGATGGATCAAAATGATCAATACGCGCAACACCACTTTTGCCAGCTAGAATGGCTTCCCATGTACTAGCTACATCGTGCCCTAAAGGGGAAATCATCCCCATGCCTGTTACGACAACTCGCCTTTTACTCACAACATTGTCCTCGCATGATTGAAGAAACGTCACACATCACCAAATAACGAATTAGCTGGTTTTTGCTTCTTTTTCCATACGTTGCACAATGTAATTAACAGCATCCTTAATAGTGATGATTTTTTCTGCATCTTCATCAGGAATTTCGGTTTCGAATTCTTCTTCAAGCGCCATGACTAATTCAACGGTATCTAATGAATCAGCCCCTAAATCATCAACAAAAGAAGCATCGGTAGTTACTTCATCGTCTTTAACGCCCAGTTGTTCAACAACAATTTTCTTAACGCGGGCTTCAATTTCATTTGTTTTTACTAACATAATCAATTTATCCTCTTAATAAATTCGTTCTAAAATAACCTTTCATTGCTTTCCTCTCCCAATAATCTAATCTAAAAAACGGTGAGAAAAGTTAATATGCTGGCTCCACAACCCTCTCTGATCATCAGAGATTCGAATATAATTTGTGCTAGTTTATTCGAAAACCATGAAGTTGCAAGGTGAAATACAGTCTAAGCCATGTACATGCCACCATTTACGTGCAAAGTTTGACCAGTAATATACCCTGCTTGGGGAGAAGCTAAGAACAGAACAGCCGCGGCAATATCCTCAACCGTACCCAAACGTTGCATAGGAATACGCTGAAAAATAGCATCCCGCTGTTCTTCTGTTAATGCATTCGTCATGTCGGTCGCAATAAAGCCAGGAGACACGGTATTTACCGTAATATCCCGAGACCCTACCTCTAATGCTAATGCTTTACTAAAACCTAAAATACCAGCTTTTGCTGCTGAATAATTGACTTGACCGGGATTGCCAGTCGAGCCTACCACTGAACCAATATTAATAATACGACCCCAGCGCGCTTTTAGCATGTCCCTTATGCAAGCTTTAGAGAGACGATAAATAGAGTTCAAATTGGTTTCCATGACTTGAAACCATTCTTCCATCTTCATACGTAAAAAAAGATTATCTTGCGTAATGGCGGCATTGTTTACCAAGATTGCAATCGAATTATAGTGTTGTTTAATGTTTGCAATAACATTATCGATTGATTCTTGTGAAGTGACGTTTAACACCATGCCACCACCTGTTATTTTTTCTTGCTCAAAACGTTGGCTAATTTTTTCAGCGCCTTCCTGCGTCGTCGCTGTTCCTATGACAGTGGCACCGGACTTCCCTAATAAGGATGCAATTCCATAACCAATGCCGCGGCTTGCGCCTGTGACCAGCACAACTTTATCTTTTAGTAAACCCTCACAAAACATTTAAGGTCTCCAAATTTGTTAAATCGAATGTAGCAAGCAATTGTAAATTTTTATTAATGCGTTTATTTACGCCTGTTAATATTTTCCCCGGTCCGCATTCAATGATTTGCTGAATACCCGCTGCTGAAAAAGCTTGAATGGTTTCAACCCAACGCACCGGGCTAGTAAGTTGTCTTGTCAAACCATCGCATATTGAATCGATTGTCTCATAAGCTAAAACATCAGCATTGTTGATGACAGGGAGCGTCGGTTTTTTCCATGCAATTTGATGCAGTAATGGTGATAAACGTTCTGCGGCGGGTTGCATCAATTCACAATGCGAGGGCACACTCACTGGAATTAATACACATAATTTTGCACCCTTTTCTTTTGCTAGCGCCATAGCACGTGTTACTGCTTCTTTATGGCCTGCGATAACTACTTGTCCAATCGAATTATAATTGGCTGGTGATAGCACTTCATCGGCTTGCTTTGTTTCTTCACAAATCACTTTAACTTCATTGTCATCAAGACCCAAGATCGCCGCCATTGCGCCAACACCCGGTTGAACTGCTTCTTGCATGAATTGCCCACGTGCAGCCACTAATTGGAGCGCATCAGCATAATTTAAAGCATCAGCACATAATAAAGCTGTATATTCACCCAAGCTATGTCCTGCAAGAAAAGCGGGTTGAAGAGAAAAATTGGCTTTTAAAATACGCCAAATTGCATAAGAGGAAGCTAATAAAGCAGGCTGCGTGTAGGTAGTCGTATCGAGTTTTTCTGCTGGACCTTCTTGAATGAGTTTCCATAGATCATAGTGAAGCACGTCTGCTGCTTCAGCAAATGTATTTTTTACTTCTGGATAACGATCAGCAATGTCACTTAACATGCCAATGGATTGTGATCCTTGTCCTGGAAAGACAATTGCGTAATGAGTTGTCATGATTAATACCTTACTAAAGCGGAGCCCCATGCCAAGCCACCACCAAATCCTTCCATCATTAGCAATTGACCACGGCTAATTTGGCCGGAACGAATAGCAGCATCGAGCGCTAAAGGAATAGAAGCACTAGAAGTGTTACCTTGTGTGTCTAATGTAATCGCCACACGATCCATGGGTAAATTTAATTTTTTTGCCATGGCTTGAATAATTCGAATATTTGCTTGATGAGGGATTAACCAATCAATGTCTGACTTCTGTAAAGAATTGGCAGCCAATGTTTCGTCAAATAAATCACCTAAAATATTAACAGCTAACTTAAAGAGTTGGTTCCCCATCATTTTAACCGATTCTAATGCAGGTGAATTCGCAGTGCCTATAGGTAAATACAAAACTTCTTTATAATTACCGTCGGCATGTAAATGTGTTGATAAGATACCGGGTTCGTCACTTGGACCTAACACAATTGCGCCGGCTCCATCACCAAATAAAACACAAGTGGTTCTGTCATTCCAATCGACAACGCGCGACATCAATTCACTACCAATAATCAATGCATGTTTTACCGTGCCAGTTTTGATATATTGATCAGCAATACTAAAACCATACATAAAACCTGCACACGCTGTTGCATTCAAATCGAAAGCAGCGCAACCTCTAATACCAAATTTTTCTTGCAATAAACAGGCAGTGCTCGGAAACATCATGTGCGGCGTGGTAGAGGTCACAATAATCATGTCAATGTCAGCCGGTGTTAAACCCGCTGCATCTAACGCTTGTCGACCTGCTTTCTCCGCTAAAGTGACTGCGTTTTCTTCTTTAGAAGCAATATGACGTTGTTTAATGCCAGTACGTTCAATAATCCATTCACTGGTCGTGTCTACCATCTTTTCGATGTCATGATTGGTGAGTATCTTCTCAGGAAGATAAGCGCCCGTGCCTAAAATCTTTGCGTATTTCATAAGTTACCTTTATTCCGATTTAAGCAATTGTTCAACTTCATGACGAATCCGTTCAGGGATATTTTTTTCAACACCCGTGATTGCTTCTTCAATAGCTTGCGCATAGGCCGGTACTTTTGCACCACCATGACTTTTAATCACTGTGCCATTTAATCCAATAAATGTAGCGCCGTTATAACGTCCCGGATCAATTCGTTTACGCAAAGAATTAAGAACAGGTTTCACTAGCAACCCTAATAATTTGGTATACCAGTTCAACATAAAAGCTTCTTTCATCATTTTAGCAATAAAGACAGCGACGCCTTCACAAGTTTTAAGTGCAATATTTCCTACAAAACCATCACACACAACCACATCAGCATCACCTCGATAAACCGCATCCCCTTCTATAAATCCTTTGTAGTTAATCGATTTCAACTGATTTAACAATTGCGCAGCTTGTTTAACTTGCTCATTACCTTTAATGTCTTCTTCACCAATATTAAGTAAGTACACTTTAGGATTGGGAATATTATCCATCGCAGAAGCTAAAACGGACCCCATCACAGCAAATTGCACCAATGCTTCCGGTCGCGAATCCACATTGGCGCCTAAATCCAACATGCGCATATTCTTGGTAGATTGCGTAGGAAAAGTAGAAACAATCGCGGGACGATCAATTCCCGGTAATGTTTTAAGTACAAACCGCGCGGTCGCCATTAAAGCACCGGTGTTGCCTGCACTCACACAAGCTTGTGCAATTCCTTCTTTGACTAAGTTGATAGCGACGCGCATTGATGAATCTTTTTTAGTGCGCAGTGCTTGTGCCGGCTCTTCATCCATTTCCACGCGTTGAGAAGCATGTTGGAGCGTGAGCCGACTTTGATCATAGGATTGATCGACTAAAGCTTTACGTAAAACCGTTTCATCACCTACTAAAATAAGCTTTAGATGAGAATGCTTAGTAAGTGCTTTTAGTGACGCAGCCACAGTAACGGAAGGCCCAAAATCGCCTCCCATTGCATCAATTGCTATTGTGATCGCGGTCAAATTGATTACTCTTCGTCACTTTTGTCATCTTCGACTGTGACAGAATTGTTAACCACTTGACGACCTTTGTAATAACCATCCGGACTCACATGATGACGACGATGTGTTTCACCTGTCGCAGCATCAATAGATAATGTTGGATTGGTTAATTTATCGTGTGAACGGCGCATGCCTCTTCGCGAACGAGTTACTCGACTTTTTTGAACAGCCATCTTTAATCCCCACTCTTAAGCTTTTGTTTGTGCTTTAACGATGCCAATACATGAAAAGGATTTTCACCTTTTTCTTGCTCCCATCCTGCATCTGCCAAAGGTAACTTCACTTTGCAAATGTCAGGCTCATGTCTAGGGATGATCGGTAAGTTTAGAATGAGTTCATCTTCGACTAACTCTCTTAATGCTAACAGACCATCTTTTGCTAATGCCGGTTCATATCCCTCAGGCAAACTATCAACTTCCTCGAGAGAATTTACCACCCCTAAGACAAAGTTGGATATTATTTCATAAACAAAGGGTTCCATACAACGTTGACACTGTAAAATGAGGGTGGTTTTTAAATGACCTTTGACAAAGGTAATCCCTTGTTCATCCACACCAAATTCCAGCTTTACAGCCACAGGTTCGTTGGTCGAATTCAAACTAGCGCTAAGTCGGTGCATATCAATAATTTTGACAACACCTTCCAGACGCAAGCTTTGCTCTGCAAAACGAAATGGATCAATATGTTCCGGTATAATTTTTAAAGACATGCCGCGCATTTTATGGGCACGCCTTGCGAGTGTCAAATGCCTTTGAAACAATATTGTATTTTTCTAAATGTCAAGAGGAGTTGTATTATTTCTCGACAAGAAATACTTTCCTTTTAATACTCTCTTAAGATTACATAACTAAAGTAATTGATCATAGATTATCGCATCGAGATATTTAAATGGTTGATATAAAAGGATTATCACTTTTACAAGAACCAGTCCGATTTTCAATCGCCGAACTTGATCTACTCACCCTACCTACTTATACGGTAAGAGAGGGAGTAACCAAAGAAACCGCCGACCTTGCGCAAAGAGAACGACGAAGAATTTCATTGAAGCTAGCCGATGATTTTGAAAAGGGCAGCGAAGAAACCATCCAAGATGATTGGAAAGCTTACACCTATCGGAAAAAAGCGGGGCTTCAACCTGATGCTCCCGGATCTATGTTGTTAAATCCCGAATCTTATTTCGCTTTTCATGGTTGGTTTACCAGTTTTCGATTATTTTTAGTACGCTTAGGTCGTATATTGACTCGGGTCGGTTTTGCTGTTTTGCCTCCATTTTTTAGCTTGTTTGGTCTTTCATATGGTATTGGTCTTGCCATTAACTTAATCACCGTCTTAGGAATTGTTTTCAAACCCAAACTCTCTCCTTATGAAAAAGAAAAATTCTCTCCTAGCGCAGAAAAAATTTCTTTCTACAATCTTTTAAAAATAGGTTGGTTACGTCTCAAAAATGCTTTACGCGATGATGGGATGCTCTACTTGCTTTTAAATGATTCTATTTGGTTTGCAGTTAACTTAATTGTTCTATGCACATCTGGGCCATTATTTCTCATCATCAATCCCGCTCTCAACCTATTTGGATTTGCTTTTGACGCAGTGCACGAGTTTTCCTGGTTCGGAAGTGATGCCAACAAATACACCGCTGTCATGGGAAAATTATTTAAGCTAATTGAGCTTAAAAAAGAAGAACTCCAAAAAAATCCCGCCGATGAATCGCTTAAAAAAGATATTGAAAAACTACAATTCATGTATGAGGAAATGCGTCTTAAACGTAAAGAGGTCATTCGACGCCGTTTATGGATTTCCGTTTGCACGGCGCTTATTTTAATAGGCATGGTAATGGTTTACTTCCCACCCACCACTGTTCCTGGCGCATTTTTAATTGGCAGTGGACTTGCCTTAGGGGCAGGCAGCGTTTTAACAGGCTTAGGGAGACGTTTTTTTCTCAAGGCTTATGAATATGGATGCAACTGGTGGGAGAAAAAACAACCCGCCCCATCGCCAACTACCGACGAGAATACTTCAAAAGGCGAAGCTTGCACTAACTCTGATCAACTAATGACTAATATTATGCTGGCAGCAAAAACACAAGGCATAGATACTGGAAAACAACCCCTGATTAGAACACGATTGGTAGGTTCGGCTGCTGAAATACTTAACAGCGTTTCTGATAATGGCTCGCAGGGTGAAAATAAAGATGCTACAGATGAACCCCTAGTGTCTGTACCTGAACAAACGAATCCTATTACATCCGAACCCGAACTTTTGGGCGAAAGCAATCCTCCTCCTGTCGCATCACACAACTCACCCACAGAACATGGAATTTCATCACCTTATTTATTTGTAATCCCCGGCAAAAATTCCATCCACCCTATACCTCTAGAACCATTTTTTGAACCACCGCAAAACGCAGTTCAAGTACATTAGATCATGTTGCGAACAGAAGTATTTTTTTCTTCTCACTACCCCATTTTATTCACTTGCCAATACGAACAAGTTCCTTTATCTTGTTAGTTGAACGCAGAAAAACAACTACATATTGTGGTTTTATCAGTTTGACACCACAAGTCTGCCTAAATTTCTAAGTACTTGATTTGATTTTATTGTTACTCTGGAGAATTAAAACATGGATACTGAGACCACATTATCTACCCTTACCCATATCCCTACTTTGGATATTAGCCAAACCGCACCCGGTGTGATCAAAGTTATCCGCCGCAACGGCACAGTAACCCCTTTTGATGCTAATAAAATTGCCGTGGCTATGACAAAAGCATTCTTAGCGGTTGAAGGCGATACCGCCGCTCATTCGAGTCGTATCCATGATCAAGTGAGTAGTGTGACCAAAAAAATTACTGAAACCTTCATGCGCCGCCTACATGCCAATGGCACACTGCATATTGAGGAAATACAAGACCAAGTCGAACTCGAATTAATGCGGGCCGGCGAATATAAAGTAGCCAAATCTTATGTTCTTTACCGTGAAGAACGTCGTCGTGCACGGGAAGAAGAACAGCAAACCCAAACGCTGGTACCTACTGCCCTGCAAGTCACGGCACGGGATGGCGCGATTAAACCTTTGAACCAAGAAGCCATGCGCCAGCAAGTCGAAGCTGCTTGCGCTGGCTTAGACAGTGTGTCTGCTGAACTTATTATCGAAGACACTAAACGCAACCTCTTCGATAAAGTACCAGAACGCGAAGTTAATAAAGTTTTAGTCATGTCGGCTCGGGTTTTAATTGAAAAAGAACCCAATTACACCTATGTGGCTGCACGATTGCTGCATAATGATTTGCGTAATGAAGCATTTAATTTTCTGGGTCTAGAAAATGACAGCGACTATTTTACTGCCTATCTAGAACAAGGCATTGCGCTAGAATTACTTGATCCACGCTTAATGAAAGAATTTGATGTTGCAAAACTTGCGGCAGCCATTAAAGAAGAACGCAATCAGAAGTTTACCTATCTAGGGTTACAGACGCTTTATGATCGGTACTTTATTCACTTCGAAGGACAACGGTTTGAATTGCCTCAAGCTTTTTTCATGCGCGTTGCCATGGGGCTTGCACTCAATGAAGTTGAAAAAGATCGACGCGCGATTGAATTTTACAATTTGCTATCGTCATTTGATTTCATGAGTTCAACACCGACGCTATTCAATTCAGGCACCTTACGACCACAATTATCAAGTTGTTATCTCACTACTGTTCCTGATGATCTGGATGGTATTTATAGCGCGATCAAAGACAATGCTTTGCTATCAAAATATGCAGGCGGTTTAGGTAACGATTGGACGAATGTTCGCGCCATGGGAGCACGTATTAAAGGCACCAATGGCAAATCATTAGGTGTTGTTCCCTTTTTGAATGTGGCCAATGCAACAGCTGTTGCTGTGAATCAAGGCGGTAAACGTAAAGGAGCTGTGTGTGCTTACCTTGAAACATGGCATAAAGATATTGAAGAATTCCTAGAATTACGTAAAAACACTGGCGATGAACGTCGTCGCACCCATGACATGAATACAGCCAATTGGGTGCCCGATTTATTTATGCAACGCATGAGTGAAAGTAAAGATTGGACACTTTTCTCACCCAATGATACCCCTGATTTGCATAGTCTTTATGGGAAAGCATTTGAAACAGCTTATCTTGCTTATGAAGAAAAGGCCTCTCGTGGTGAGATCAAAAATGCTAAAAAAATTCCAGCCATTATTTTGTGGCGCAAGATGTTAACCATGCTATTTGAAACAGGACATCCTTGGGTTACCTTTAAAGATGTTTGTAATCTACGTTCGCCACAACAACATGTAGGTGTCGTACATAGTTCAAATTTGTGCACTGAAATCACATTAAATACATCACGCGAAGAAATTGCGGTTTGCAATTTAGGCAGCATTAACCTTGTTGCACACATGGTTAATCAGCAATTGGATAAAGAAAAATTACGTCGCACTATTCATACGGCTATTCGTATGTTGGACAATGTGATTGATATTAATTATTACTCCGTTCCGCAAGCTAAAAATTCCAATTTAAAACATCGCCCCATTGGTATGGGATTGATGGGCTTCCAAGACGTTCTCTATATGCTTCGTTTGCCTTATGCATCCAACGAAGCCGTAGAATTTGCTGATCAATCGATGGAATTAATTAGCTATTATGCTATTGAAGCATCCACGCTTCTTGCAGAAGAACGCGGCACTTATTCTTCGTTTGAAGGATCGTTATGGAGTCAAGGTATTTTGCCCATCGATTCAATCGCTATCTTAGAAAAAAATCGCGGCAGCCAATATTTAGATATGAATAGAAATCAAACATTGGATTGGAATACATTGCGCGAACGCGTCAAAAAAGTGGGGATGCGCAATTCAAATGTAATGGCTATTGCACCGACCGCAACTATTTCTAACATTTGCGGTGTTTCACAATCTATTGAACCTACTTATCAAAATTTATTTGTTAAATCGAATTTATCAGGAGAGTTCACCGTTATTAATCCTTACCTGGTGAATGACCTCAAACAAGCAGGTTTATGGGATGAAGTCATGGTCAACGATTTAAAATATTACAATGGCAGCGTTGCCAAAGTTAGCCGTATCCCAGAAAATTTAAAATCAATTTATGCAACAGCATTTGAAGTCGACCCCCTGTGGTTAATTGAAGCAGGTTCCCGACGTCAAAAATGGATTGATCAAGCACAATCATTAAACTTATACATGGCACAACCCTCAGGCAAAAAATTAGATCAGCTCTATCGCCATGCGTGGTTACGTGGTTTAAAAACAACATATTATTTACGTAGCCTAGGTGCAACCAATGCAGAGAAAGCAACGGTGGATGACCGTGCACTGAACGCAGTTTCAGTGGATCCTGCACCCAAAGCGTGTTTAATAACAGATCCAACTTGCGAAGCATGCCAATAGGAGAAAACAATGACAGCAGCAATCAATAGGGGTGGCGTTACTGGTCTTGAAACACTGGAAATGGGTGCCGCACGCGTACAAGTGGATGACAAGAAAATTATTAATTGTCGTGCCGACTTGAATCAATTAGTTCCTTTCAAATATAAATGGGCTTGGCAAAAATACTTAGATGCATGCGCTAACCATTGGATGCCTAATGAAATTAATATGTCGGCTGACGTTGCGCTATGGAAAGATCCCCACGGACTCACCGAAGATGAACGATTAATAATCATGCGTAATTTAGGCTTTTTTTCTACAGCCGATTCATTGGTGGCTAATAATCTTGTATTAGCAGTTTATCGGCATATTACCAACCCTGAATGCCGACAATATTTACTACGACAAGCATTTGAAGAGGCATTGCATACGCATGCTTATCAATATGTCATTGAAAGTTTAGGTATGGATGAAGCAGAAGTATTTAATATGTATCGCGAAGTGCCTTCTGTCGCGCGCAAAGCAGCTTGGTCATTAAAATACACGCAAAGTTTAGGTGATCCTACTTTTAAAACAGGCACCCCTGCTAACGACCAACGTTTATTACGTGATTTAATTGCTTTCTATGTTATTTTTGAAGGCATTTTCTTTTATGTAGGCTTCACGCAAGTGTTATCAATGGGAAGACGCAATAAAATGACAGGTACGGCTGAACAATTTCAATATATTTTGCGCGATGAATCGATGCACTTAAATTTTGGTATTGATGTCATCAATCAAATCAAAATTGAAAATCCACACTTATGGACGGAAGAATTTAAACAAGAAGCAATTAAGATGATTCATGAAGGTGTCGAATTAGAATATGCTTATGCCGTTGATACCATGCCACGCGGTATTTTGGGATTAAATGCAGAAATGTTTAAAGATTATTTGCAATTTATTGCGAATCGACGCTGCGCTCAAATTGGATTAACACAGCAATTTCCAGGCGTAGTTAATCCGTTTCCTTGGATGAGCGAAATCATGGACCTTAACAAAGAAAAGAATTTCTTTGAAACACGTGTTACTGAATATCAAACCGGCGGTACATTAAGTTGGGATGAGTAGTCAATATGTAGCCCGGATGAAATGCTTTTCATTTCATCCGGGGTTATATTCAGGGTTTTATTCTTCTTTAATAGCGATATTTAACCGAAGACGAAAAATTCGATAAAGACCAATCAAGCTAATCGAAATCCAAGCAATTTCAATAAGAACAGACGACAAATTCCAATGGAACAATAATGAATACAGTAATAAGATTGAACCAATTAAATTTAACCAAACATAACTCACGCTAGTAGAAGTAACTTTATCAAGATTAATCAAGAAATAAGCAAGTAAAGTTAAAATCACCCCGATAATACCCACGTGATTAGAAAATTGTTCACAAATCTGCAAAAAATTGGTTGTCATGATAGTAATCTCAAATTAATTATTTACTAGAGTCAATGCGTGTTGAATTACTTCAATGCCTGCATTGGGACGCGATGCGCATTCACTAAGGTATCGTCGCCAGAGGGAAGCACCCGGTTGGCCTTTAAAAAGACCTAAAATATGCCGCGAAATAGTAGTTAATTTTACCTTATTTTGCAGTTGTTGTATAATATAAGGCATAAGTTGTTGAATAATAGTGTGTCTATCCCTTGTCCATTGATCATCAAAATAGAGTTTTTGAAGATTTGCGAGTAAATAAGGATCTGAATAGGCTGCCCGCCCTATCATAACACCATCCACATAGGGTAGTTCACGTGCCACATCTTCCACTGTTTTGATACCTCCATTTAAAATAATTGTTAATTCAGGAAAATCGTTTTTAATTTGTCGTACGATGTCGTAGCGTAAAGGAGGAATTTCTCGATTTTCCTTAGGACTTAATCCAGAAAGCCACGCTTTTCTCGCATGAATAATAAATGTTTGACACCCTGCTCGAGCAATTAAAGCAATAAACTGTTGTAAACTATCGTATGAATCATGATGATCCACACCAATTCGACATTTTATAGTAACAGGAATTGTCACTTGCTCATGCATGGCCATGATACATTCAGCAACCAAAGACGGCTCAAGCATTAAACAAGCACCAAATCGTCCTTTGCTAACACGTGAACTAGGACAACCTACATTGAGATTGATTTCGTCATAACCGCGCAGCGCTCCCATTTTAGCAGCTTGCGCGAGCAACACTGGGTCACTTCCTCCCAATTGCAAAGCCACGGGATGCTCTATAGGATCGTAAGCCAATAAATAATCTGCATCGCCATGGTGTAATGCGGTTGCAGTAATCATTTCCGTGTAGAGTAAAACATTAGGTGCGATAAGACGTAAAAAATAGCGATCATGACGATCGGTATAATCCATCATAGGCGCAACTGCAATGATGGGTTTCACGCTGTTTCTTCTTCAATGCTATGGATTGGCAGTATGGTGCTCCATTGACGGCAACCAGGGCATTGCCAATGCAGCGAACGGCATGAAAATCCACAAGAAATGCATTGATAATCAGGTTTACCGGCAATCACTTTTTTCATTAAGTTTTGCAAAATATGCAAGTCTGTTTTAGAACGTCCTTCAGCAGTAGAGATATATAGATTGATAAATAAATACAAACCACGCAATGAAGGATAACGTCGCACATAGTCAGCAACAAAACTTACGGCTATCTTATCACCCTTCCATTTTTGAATTCGCTCGGCAAGAATAAGCATGATGGGAACACGAGGATAATCATCTGCCAAATCTTTTAAATATAACACCAACTCATCTTCTTGATTTAGTTTCTCATAACACGATGCCAATAAATCAATTGACTCAGAAAGATAATCCGAATTTTGATTCTTGATGGATTTTAACGCTTGCAATGCTTCTTTAAAACGTTGCTGATACATATAAAGCCTAGCTTGCAACAAGCTAGCCCGTGCGCAAGTAGAATCTGCTGCCAATGCCATTAAAATGTGCTGCATCGCAACATCCATTTGTTCGCGCTGGAAAGCAAGTTCGGCGATTTCGCAATGATAATGCGCAATCACAGGACGCATATTTTGTTTGGTCACATTTTCATATTTAATGGCATGTTTAACGGCATTGTTCCAATCTTTTTCTTGTTGATAAATATCAATTAAAATCTTCAAGGCTTGCGCCGAGTGAGTTTTTGTATTTACCAATTCAATAAAAATTTTTTCGGCTCGATCCAACACGCCTGCACTTAAATAATCTTGACCCAATTCAAATAAAGATTGTTCACGATAAATTCGTTCTAATTGCGGACGAGCAATTAAATTTTGGTGAATACGTATCGCGCGATCAACTTCTCCACGACGCCGAAACAATTTACCCACCGCAAGATGGGTTTCAACCGTATCGCTATCAATTTCAAGCATTTTAATAAAAATATCAACGGCTTTATCTGTCTCTTCATTCAATAAAAAATTTAGGCCCACCAGATAATCGCGCGGCAAGTTGCGAGAAATTTCTTTTTTATTTTTCGCGCGATAGCCGAGATACCAGGCAATCCCCATCGAAGAAAGAAAAAGAATACTCCACAATATTTTCATTAAACTTTATCCTGCAAAGGAATCGCGCGTAAATTAGAAATTTCCTTCTCTGCTAAAGTTAATCGATTTCGCAAATGATAGTTAGACATTTTTGTTTTTATCAATAACCACACACCAACAATCATGCTCAATACACAGCCTAGAGCAAATACAATTACCAATAATAATGATAGAGGCAGCGTGGATTGATTAAAGTAATAATCAACGGTCACCGATGTGGAATTTAAGGTAGCAAATGTCATACCAAAAACAATAATGACAATAAGAAACAAATAACTGATGATTCGCACAAGCAACTCCTATAATTAAAAAAGCAGCCATCCTTGATCAAGGAAGTTGACTACTCGATAACTTCCATTCCGCCCATATAAGGCTGCAGTACGCGGGGTATGTGTATTCTTCCTAATTCATCTTGATAATTTTCTACGACGGCTATCAGGGTACGGCCCACCGCCAAACCGGAACCATTTAATGTATGCACTAATTCAATTTTTCCAGCCGCGTCCCGATAACGCGCTTTCATTCGTCTTGCTTGAAAGGCTTCCGTGTTACTGCAAGATGAAATCTCGCGATAACGTTGCTGACCAGGTAACCAAACTTCTAAATCATAAGTTTTTGCAGCAGCAAAACCAATATCACCCGTACATAACCCCATCACACGATAAGGTAACTCAAGACGCTGCAAAACTGTTTCAGCGTGTTTGGTAAGATCTTCTAAGGCTTGATAAGACAATTCAGGACGAACAATTTGCACAAGTTCAACTTTCTCAAATTGATGTTGACGTAACATCCCACGCATGTCTTTGCCATAAGAACCTGCTTCGCTACGAAAACAAGAACTATAACAAACATATTTTAATGGTAATTGTGCTTCTTCAATGATTTGATCGCGAACTGTATTGGTAACAGATACTTCTGAGGTGGAAATTAAATAGCGATTTGTTTCCGCACTCTCAACAGCAAATAAATCTTCTTTAAATTTAGGTAATTGCCCTACCCCGTAGCAACATTCTGCATTCACTATATAAGGAACAGCGATTTCTTGATAGCCATGCTCCCTTGTATGCAAGTCCATCATGAACTGAATCAAAGCACGTTGGAGTTGCGCTAATGGCCCTCGCAAAATAACAAAACGCGCACCCGATAGTTTAGCAGCCGTTTCAAAATCCATTAGCTGTTGATGACAACCTAAATCAACATGGTCCTTGGGAGTAAAAGAAAATTGCCGGGGCTCACCCCATTGACGAATTAATTGATTGTCTTCTTCACCCGCACCCGCAGGCACAGAATCATGCGTAAGATTAGGTAACTGCGCTAAGAAATCATCTAAGTCCAATTGAGTTGTTGCAAATTGCTCTTCAACGGATTTAAGCTCATCACTTAATTGTTTCAAACTTCCAAGCACCGCTTCAACCGATTGGCCTTTGGCTTTCGCTTGACCTACTTCTTTAGAGCGCACATTGCGTTCATTTTGCAAATCTTGCATTTTAACTTGCAACGCTTTGCGCTGTTCTTCGAGTTGATTAAATTTCTCAACATCCACAACAAAACCGCGCTTTTTTAATTGCACGGCTATATTGTTAATTGACTGGCGGACTAGTTTAGGATCCAGCATAAATCTCCGCTGCTTTTTTACCCATTTCGGCGGGTGATCGAACGGTATGCACACCAGCAGCTTCAAGGGCTTTGAATTTTTCTGCAGCAGTTCCTTTGCCACCTGCAATAATTGCACCCGCATGCCCCATGCGTTTACCAGGAGGCGCAGTCACACCTGCAATATAAGCGACCACAGGTTTGGTGACATGTTTCTTAATAAACTCAGCGGCTTCTTCTTCAGCGCTACCACCAATTTCGCCAACCATTAATATAATTTCGGTTTGCGGATCTTTTTCAAATAGAGCCAACACATCAATAAAGTTAGTGCCAGGAATTGGATCACCACCAATACCCACACAAGTGCTTTGTCCTAAACCTAATTGAGTGGTTTGATGCACTGCTTCATAGGTTAATGTTCCTGAGCGTGAAACAATACCCACTTTTCCTGGCTTATGAATATAACCAGGCATAATACCAATTTTGCATTCACCGGGAGTAATCACACCTGGGCAATTAGGACCAATGAGACGCACATCTTTATGTTGGTCGATGCAAGCCTTCACTTCCAACATGTCTTGCACAGGAATGCCTTCAGTAATACAAACAATTAACTTAATACCGGCATCAATGGCTTCCAAAATGGAATCTTTGCAAAAAGGTGCTGGCACATAAATCACTGAAGCATCCGCTTTAGTTTCATCGTATGCTTCTTTTACCGTATTAAAAACGGGAAGATTCAAGTGCGTTTGGCCACCTTTTTCAGGCGTCACACCACCCACCATTTTTGTACCATAAGCAATCGCTTGTTCTGAATGCAAAGTACCTTGTTTTCCGGTAAAGCCTTGGCAAATTACTTTTGTGTCTTTATTAATTAAAATACTCATATTCTTAAACCTTTACTTTAGCTGCAGCTTCTACCACTTTTTTAGCAGCATCCGTGAAGCTATTAGCAGCAATAATGTTTAGACCGCTTTCGCTTAATAATTTTGCACCTAGATCAGCATTATTGCCTTCTAGACGCACCACTACTGGTAGCGATGTTCCTATTTCTTTCACGGCCCCAATAATACCTTCGGCAATTAAATCGCAACGAACAATACCGCCAAAAATATTAATTAAAATCGCTTTAACGTTTTTATCAGATAAAATAATTTTAAATGCTTCAGACACACGTTCTTTTGTCGCACCGCCACCCACATCTAAAAAGTTTGCAGGATTGCCGCCGTGCAATTTAATCATGTCCATTGTTGCCATGGCTAAACCTGCACCGTTCACCATGCAGCCAATATCACCATCAAGTGCGATGTAATTTAATTCCCATTCATGTGCACGATTTTCGCGTTCATCTTCTTGTGTCGCATCACGCATGTCACGTATTTCAGGTTGACGATACAAAGCATTGTCATCAATCGTCACTTTCGCATCGAGACAAAGTAAATTGCCTTCCTTAGTAATTACGAGTGGATTGATTTCAAGTAAGCTTAAATCATATTTTGTAAACATACGTCCTAAGCCGGTTAGCAAATGCACAAACTGTTTCACTAATTCGCCTTTAAGCCCCAACGCATAAGCCAATTTACGCCCTTGATAGGGCATCACACCAACTAAAGGATCAACAGTGATTGTGAGAATTTTTTCAGGTGTTTTCTCTGCAATTTTTTCAATTTCAACACCACCTTCCGTGGATGCCATAAAAACAATGCGTTGTTTAGCACGATCAATCACCGCACCTAAATACAATTCTTTATCGATAGCGCAAGGTTCTTCAATCAACACTTGATTGACAGGTTGACCGTCTGCATTCGTTTGATACGTCACTAAACGAGAACCAAGCAGTTTCCCAGCTAATTCAGCCACTTCTTCTGTGGTTTTAACTAATTTTACACCACCGGCTTTTCCTCGGCCGCCAGCATGTACTTGTGCCTTCACCACCCATCCTGGTGTTGCCATTTTTGCAGCAATTGCTTTTGCTTCTTCAACTGTAGAAGCAATACTTCCTTTAGAAACTGGAAGGCCGCATTCTGCCAATATTTTTTTTGCTTGGTACTCATGGAGATTCATTGTTGCTATACCTCTAATAATAAACGGGTGGGATCTTCAAGCATCTCTTTAATAGACACAAGAAAAGTAACAGACTCTTTTCCATCAATTAAACGATGATCATAAGAAAGTGCAAGATACATCATGGGGCGAATAACAATTTGACCATTCTCAACAACAGGACGCTCTTGTATTTTATGCATTCCTAAAATGGCGCATTGCGGCGAATTCAAAATAGGCATTGACATCAAGGAACCAAACACACCGCCATTCGTGATAGTAAAAGTACCGCCTTGCATGTCTTCTAATGACAACTTCCCTGAACGTGCTTTCTCAGCGGATTCAACGATCTTTGCTTCAATCTCAGCCATGCTCATTTTATCGGCGTCACGTAACACCGGCACCACCAAACCACGATCAGTTGATACAGCTACACCAATGTCGAAATAACCGTGATAAACAATATCATTTCCATCGAGAGAAGCGTTCACAATCGGTGCGCGCTTTAAAGCTTCAGCACAAGCGCGGACAAAAAATGACATAAATCCAAGACGAACATTGTATTTCTTTTCAAACTTTTCGCGATACTTGTTACGTATTTCCATGACAGGCGCCATATTTACTTCATTAAATGTCGTGAGCATGGCAGTGTTTTGTTTTACTTCCAATAAACGCTCAGCAATACGAGCACGAATACGCGTCATTGGTACGCGTTGTTCTGGTCGCGCACCCATTGGCGATGGAGTTTGAAACGGTTGTGATGCTGCTGGTTGACTAGGGGTGCTCGCTGCAGCTAATACATTTTCTTTTGTAATTCGACCACCTTTACCTGTGCCTGCAATTTGAGAGATATCAACTTCATGCTCAGCAACAGCACGTCGCGCAGAAGGACTTAATACTTGTTCAGCACCTTTAGAGGCAGAAGCGGCAGCAGATTTTGTTTCACTGGCTTTAGTAGAAGTAGCCGGTTTAGGAGCTTCTTTTTCTTGCGCTGCACCTTCTTCAATCACTGCAATCACTTCATCTGCATGAACTGTACTACCAGTGGCTTTTACAATTTCCTTTAAAATACCATCCGCTGGCGCAGGAACTTCAAGCATCACTTTATCTGTTTCTAAATCCACAATGTTTTCATCTCGGGAAACCCTATCCCCCGCTTTTTTATGCCAAGTAGAAACAGTGGCATCTGAAATAGATTCAGGTAACAGTGGAACTTTAACTTCTATCGTCATTGCAGTTTCCTTTTATTGCTCATGTTAATGAGAAAATGATTTAGCATTGCCAGTTAAGGCATTTTTTACTAATGTTTCTTGTTCTTTTTCATGTACCGAATGATAACCCACCGCCGGCGATGCCGAAGAAAGCCTACCTGCATAATACAAAGATTGCTGCTTACCCAGTAAATTTACCAGATAAGGTTGAAGCATTGTCCATGCACCCATGTTTTGCGGTTCTTCCTGACACCAAACAATTTCTTTGGCTTCGGGATAAGCTTTAAGTAATTGTTGGCACACTTTATCCGGAAAAGGATACAATTGTTCGATACGCAAAATAGCAACGTTAGTCATTTTATTTTTTTGTCTGGCTTCAATTAAATCGTAATAAACTTTTCCACCACATAAAACAACACGTTCAACTTTCTTGGCATCCAATTTCTCAGTCTCAGGAATGATTAATTGAAACTCGCCTTCTGCCAATTCACGAATATCTGAAGTGGCCAATGGATTACGTAACATGCTTTTCGGTGACATGATAATTAAAGGCTTGCGATAAGGACGCAACATTTGTCGACGTAAAAGATGAAAAATCTGTGCAGGCGTTGTCGGTGTACAGACTTGCATATTGTCTTGAGCACATAATTGTAAATATCTTTCCAAACGTGCAGAAGAATGCTCAGGTCCTTGCCCTTCATAACCATGCGGCAATAACATCACGAGACCGCATAAGCGTCCCCATTTTTGTTCACCGGAACTAATGAATTGATCAATGACAACTTGAGCACCATTTGCGAAATCACCAAATTGTGCTTCCCAGATAACTAAAAAGTTGGGTTCAGCAGTGGCATAACCATATTCAAAGGCTAAAACAGCTTCCTCAGATAATAGTGAATCCACAATATTAATTTGCGCCTGTTTTGAAGAAAGGTGACTTAAAGGAATATAAATGTCTTGCGTTTTTTGATCATGCAACACGGCATGGCGATGCGCAAATGTACCCCGTGCCGCATCTTGTCCACACAAGCGGATAGGATATCCTTGTTCTAATAAAGTGGCATACGCCATGGTCTCGGCATATCCCCAATTAATAGGCAATTCACCCATTGTCATTTTCTTTTGCGCATCAAGACCTTTCTTCACTTGAGGTTGTACGATGAAACCATCCGGTAATTTTTCCAATTGAGCCGCAAGTTCTTGAAGGTGTTTCAAAGGCACTGCTGTTTTGGTTTTTTCCGTCCACGACTTATTAATGTACGGTTCCCAATGCACTGTAAACTCATAATTGTTATCTTTACCTAATTCAACAACCGCCTTACCTTCATCCAACGCTTGTCGGTAGTTATCTGCTAATTTCTTATCAGTATCTTCACTGATAACACCTTTCGATACCAATGCTTTAGCGTAGAGCTGATACGGCGCTGGCATGGCCTTAATTACTTTATACATGCCTGGTTGTGTGGCTGAAGGTTCATCCGCTTCATTGTGGCCGTGACGACGATAACAAACAAGATCAATCACCACATCGCGTTTAAAAGTATGTCGGTAATCAATGGCCAATTGTGCAGCAAAATAAACAGCCTCAGGATCATTGCCATTGACATGTAAAATTGGTGGCTCAATCATTTTTGCAACGTCGGTGCAATACAACGTCGAACGCGCATCCACTGGATTGCTGGTGGTAAAACCCACTTGGTTATTAATCACAATGTGAATAGAACCGCCCACTTTAAACCAACGCGCTTGCGACATGTTAAATGTTTCGCTTACCACACCTTGTCCTGCAAAAGCGGCATCGCCATGGATTTGAATAGGCACGACTTGTTCTTGACCTGTATCACGACGGCGACGTTGTCTTGCGCGCACAGATCCTTGCACCACAGGCGATACAATTTCCAAATGCGAAGGATTAAAAGCCAATGCAATATGTATGGTGCCGTGTGTCGTTTTAACGTCAGACGAATAACCCAAATGGTATTTCACATCGCCTGAATGCGTTGCGGAAACACCTTTACCTTCGAATGCAGCAAAAATTTCTTTAGTCTCTTTGCCTAAAACATTCACTAAAACATTCAGACGCCCACGATGCGCCATACCAATCACAATTTCTTTAACATCTTTCGAAGCGCTGTGGTTAATGATGGTGTCTAATAGGGGAATTAAACTATCACCACCTTCCAATGAAAATCGTTTTTGCCCTACGTACTTAAACCCTAAATATTTTTCGATACCATCGGCTGCCACTAATCGATCAAGAATCCGCTGTTGTTCTTTAGTGTTCGGGTTAAAGTACATCCAATTTTTTTCAATACGTTGCTTTAACCATTCCACTTCCTCTGTTCGATCAATATGCATGTATTCAAAGCCTATCGAACCACAATAGACTTTACGCAATGCTTGATAAATTTCTGCTAAGGTTGCCGTTGATTTATCCAATCCAACAAATGACCCCACATGAAACTGTCGTTGCATGTCTTGCTGTGTGAAACCGTAATAAGACAAATCTAATGTCGGACTGACTAAGGTTTGCATTAAATTTAAAGGATCAATGGTTGCTTGCAAATGACCCAATCGACGGTAAGCCGCAATTAATTCAATGACACGCTCTTGTTTTTGGTCTTGAACCGATTCCATTCCGGAAACAGCAAGTGTTTTTGCAGAATACTGGGCAAGGGCTAAAAATTGATTCTTTATAGATTCATGAGATACATCGGGAGTCGAACGCGGCATAGCTTGAGCCAATTGAGTAAAATATTGCCGCCATTCAGGCGCTACATCGGCAGGATTATGCAAATACGTTTCATACAAATTTTCTAAATAAGTTTCATTTCCTGACGTCAGATAAGAATCCCGCCAAAGCTCCTCTATGGTTTTGGATGTGGTTTTCATTGTAAATTATTACTCTTTTCAAAAAGTTGCGATGTTTTTTTAAACTGATTCTTTTAAAATATCATCTTTAATATTATTAATAGCCTCAAGTGGATTTAGGTCCTTAGGGCACGCATCCACACAATTCATGATACCACGGCAGCGGTATAAGCTGTATGGATCGGTAAGGTTGGCCAAACGCTTGTCTTTTTCAGTATCACGGCTATCAGCAATAAATCGATATGCTTGTAATAAAGCAGCCGGGCCCATGTATTTGTCTGGGTTCCACCAAAAGGATGGACAAGACGTTGAGCAACATGCACATAAAATGCACTCATATAAACCGTCTAACTTGGCACGCTCTTCGGGTGATTGTAAACGCTCAATGGCGGGTGCGGGTTCATTATTTTGCAAGTAAGGCTCTGCTTTTTCATACTGCTGGTAAAACTGTGTCATATCCACGACTAGATCACGAATTACCGGCAACCCTGGTAATGGACGAACAACCACCGGTTCACTGAGTGTTGAGAGATGGGTGGTACAAGCTAAACCATTTTTACCATTAATATTCATCCCGTCTGAACCACACACCCCTTCACGGCATGAACGTCGCAATGTTAATGTTTCATCGATTTTATTCTTTATGACGAGCAACACATCAAGCAGCATATTGCAGTTATGCTCTTTCACATCAATATCAAAATCCTGCATATAAGGCTTTGCATCTGTTTCGGGATTAAATCGAAAGATGGAAAAACGCATAATTTACCTCATCAATTGTTATTAGTGATTTTCTTCTCTGCTTGCTAACCGAATCGGCTCCATTCCTTCCGGCTTCATATTCACCGGACGGAAAGCAATTCGGCCATCTTCAAAATAAACGGTATGTTTAAGCCACTGAGCATCGTCTCGATCAGGATAATCATAACGAGCATGTGCACCACGGCTTTCTGTACGCACGTCTGCAGAGTGCGCTGACGCAATAGCCGTTGCCATCAAATTATCTAATTCAAGCGCCTCAATACGGGCCGTGTTAAAGCAATCGCTCTTATCTTGAATGGAAGCATAATTTAAACGATCACGTAATTCGTCTAACTTTAAGAAGCCTTCTTTCATATGTTCAGCAGTACGGAAGACACCGAAATCATCTTGCATGACTTTCTGTAAGGCAGAACGCACTTCGTCAACGCTTTCACCTTTTTTGTTACCATTCCAACGGTATAAACGCTCTAAAGCTCTTTCAATATCTGCTGAAGAAGCATCACTAAAACCTAACCCTCGCTCAATGCTTTCTTTAACATGCAGACCTGCTGAGCGTCCAAAGACAACCAAATCAAGTAATGAATTCGCACCCAGACGATTTGCGCCATGAACTGAAACACAAGCCGTCTCACCAGCAGCATATAAGCCTTCCACAATCTCATCTTCGCCTTTAGCATTGAGAGTGAGTACTTGGCCTTTGTAGTTAGTAGGAATACCACCCATTAAATAATGGCAAGTGGGAACAACAGGAATAGCATCTTTCACGGGATCAACGCCAGCGAATGTCATCGCTAACTCGCGAATGCCTGGAAGACGTTCTTTAATGAGTTTCTCACCCAAATGATCCGCCTTCAAAAGAATGTAATCACCTTTAGGACCCGCACCGCGCCCTTCACGAATTTCGATGGCAGAAGAACGTGACACAATATCACGGCAAGATAAATCTTTTAGGTGCGGTGCGTAGCGTTCCATGAAACGCTCACCATCTTTATTCACTAAATAGCCGCCTTCACCACGAACACTTTCACTGATTAATGAACCGGAACCGTAAATACCTGTGGGATGGAACTGCCAGAATTCCATATCTTGCAATGGTAACCCTGCACGTAAAACCATACCTAAACCATCACCGGTATTAATGTGAGCATTCGTCGTCGATTGAAAAATTCGACCCGCACCGCCTGTGGCTAAAATCGTAGCCCGTGCTTGCACAAAGACAACCTCACCGGTTTCAATGCAAATGGCGGTGATTCCTGCAATACCGCCACTGTTTGTTTTTACTAAATCCATAGCAAACCATTCATTGAAAAAACGGGCTTTTGCTTGCACATTTTTTTGATATAAGGTGTGCAACATGGCATGTCCAGTACGATCCGCCGCACAACACGTGCGATGAGCCTGCTCTTTTCCATAATCTCGGGTAGCACCGCCAAAAGCGCGTTGGTAAATTTTACCGTCCTTTAAACGGGAGAAAGGTAACCCCATATGCTCTAATTCATAAATAGACTGCGGCGCATTCTTACACATGTATTCAATGGCATCTTGATCGCCTAAAAAATCAGAACCCACCACCGTATCGTACATATGCCATCGCCAATCATCGGGCTCGATATTGCCAAGTGCTGCGTTAATACCGCCTTGAGCAGATACTGTATGGGAGCGGGTAGGAAAAACCTTGGAAAGAACAGCAACATTCAATCCCGATTGCGACAATTCAATCGCTGAGCGCAAACCAGCACCACCGCCGCCGACAATTACTGCATCAAATGTATGTGTTACCACTTTCATTAATTAAACACTCCATACAATCATTAAACCGCCAAAAAAACAGGCGGCTAATAGTAAAAAAACCACTGTGTGTAAAACACAACGAAGCTGGTAAGGTTTGACATAGTCGGTAAATATAGTCCACATACCGATCCAAGCATGAAATAACAAACTCAATAAGAAGAGTAAAGAGGCAATTTTTACCCACATCAATGCAAATAAACCACGCCACTCCACAAAAGACAAACCGGGGTTAAAAATGAGATAACCTACCAAGCCTACACAATAAATAGCGATTATCATTGCTGATAAACGTTGGATCATCCAATCACGCAGTCCTTGATGACTGACGCTAAGCACCGATTTTACCATAGCCAAATTCCTGTCAAGACAACTAAAACCAATGTCGCAATAAAAACAAATAATGCAGCGATCTTACCTCCTTTGCGTGAATTGCCTACGTGGATGTCCGACAACAAATGACGGATGCCTGCCGCGAAATGATAGCAAAGAGGAATAAGGCACAACCAAATCAAAACTTTTCCATAAACGCTGTGCAGCCATTGCTGCCAAGTTTCGAAGCCTTGATCAGTTAGAGAAAAATTAAAAGCCCAAAGTAAAACGGGGATAAATAAAAACAACACAAATCCAGAAATGCGATGCAGTATGGAAGCGATCGCGGGCAAAGGAAAGCGTATCGTAAAAAGATTAAGGTTCTTTGGTCGAGTCTGCATCACGTTGTTATGTTCCTTTTACAAGCAAATTAAATTTAATTGCGTAGTGATTATATTCTTGGGATTTAAGTAAATCAAACATATGTATATAATGACAAACTAATGTGGACAACAGGATGAGACTTAAAATATGCCGGATAAAAAAGCAACTTTACTTATTGATGGGAAATCGATCGATCTAAATGTACTTTCAGGCACACTAGGGCCTGATGCCATTGATATTACCTCACTTTTTAAAAGCGGCTATTTCACCTATGACTCGGGCTTTAATTCCACATCCGCCTGTGAATCAAAAATTACTTATATAGATGGCGAGAAAGGCATCTTGCTTTATAGAGGGTACCCTATTGCAGAATTGGCAAAAAAATCCACCTTCTTAGAAGTGTGCTATTTATTGCTCAATGGTGAGTTACCAAATAAAAAAGAATATGCTGCTTTTTGCGAAGCAATCACTTATCACTCCATGGTACATGAGCAAATCCGCAGCTTTTTCAATGGCTTTAGAAGAGATGCACATCCCATGGCCATTATGGTAGGTGTGGTGGGTGCTTTATCTGCGTTTTATCACGATACATTAGATATTACGAATCCAGAGCATCGCACAATTTCTGCACTGCGGCTTATCGCTAAAATGCCAACCATCGCTGCCATGTGTTACAAATATTCCATTGGACAACCCTTCATGCCACCCAAGAACAGCCTATCTTATGCTGAAAATTTCTTGTACATGATGTTTGGTACGCCTTGTGAAGAGTACGTTCCAAACCCCATATTAGCTCGCGCACTGGATCGTATTTTCATTCTCCATGCCGACCATGAACAAAATGCATCTACATCCACCGTACGTTTAGCAGGCTCAACAGGAGCAAATCCCTTTGCCTGCTTATCGGCAGGCATTGGCGCACTTTGGGGGCCTGCGCATGGGGGAGCAAATGAAGCCGCATTAAATATGCTGCATGAAATTGGCGATGTTGCCAATATTGATAAGTTTCTGGCTCGTGTCAAAAACCCAAAAGATACGGTTCGACTCATGGGTTTTGGACATCGCGTCTATAAAAACTATGATCCACGCGCAAAAGTCATGCGCGAAACTTGTTATGAGGTCCTGGAAGCAGTCGGAGCAAAAGATGACCCTATCTTTAAACTGGCCATGGAACTAGAGCGCATTGCCTTACAAGACCCTTACTTTATTGAGAAAAAACTCTACCCGAACGTAGATTTCTATTCAGGAATCACTTTAAGCGCGATTGGCATCCCGCCCAATATGTTTACTGTTATTTTTGCAGTTGCCCGTACCGTGGGTTGGGTAGCGCAATGGAATGAAATGATTAGTAACCCCTATCGATTAGGTCGGCCCCGGCAAATTTATACGGGTTATAAGGAACGGGCATATCCTGAGGAAAGGGGGTAGATTCTAGAGGCGCGTTAGCTCACTACTGTCCGGTAAATCGGTATAAAAATGGTTCAAAAAACCTGTCATCTGGTTTTTACGAGGAAATTGTCCGAGATCTACCTCTAACTAGCAGTATGACCTCTTCATGGGTGGATCCCAGACAAACATGTCGCAAAAAACGCTCCATGTTTTCTGGGATGACGCGCTCATTGGTCATTTCTTAAAACAGAAAACTTACGCCGCCATTAGCAAGAACATCGTTTTTGCCACCGACGATGGTGTAAAAGTCGCGAACCTCTAAACGAAAAGCAATGCAAGGGCTAATAAAAATCTGCGCACCTACAGCACCGTTGATATTGCCTTCGGTGTTGGCATCTGTTCCGTTGGGATTAAAACTCGAAGCACCTGGGCCAGCAAGAATATAAGGCTCAATGCAATGGTAAGGAGCAAAATGATAGACAGCATCGATGGCAAACAATGTGCCATTCACCTCTTTATCTGCATCAATGGCTAAGCGGGAGTTGGTGGTAAAAAAACCAAGGAATCCTTCGATACCCCAGTGATTCGTAAAATCGTACCCTAATTCACCAAACTGAACGTCAGTATTATCAATATGCCGCTTAGACGCAAAATATTCATAACCCGTCCCCAGCGTAAAAGTAGCTCTGCAGGGCGCGTTACCTGCATAGACGGAAGAAAAAGAAGTAAGAAAACAAATTGACGTTAAAAATAACCAATGCCCTTTTTTCATGCTTCCCTCATAAGAGATGGGTAAAAATAAGTGACAAAAATTAGCAGGTTTTTTTATCAGTGTAAACTAAGAAGTTGAATCATAAGGCATAAATTGAATGTTAAACTTTATACATTTTTGAGATAATTTCGCGTATTATAAACGCCTCAACTCAAAAAATAGACGCTATGCTTAGAAAAGAATTACAAAAAATCAATAGGTTAAGCTTTTTTGTAAAAGCATTGCTTTTCTCAATGCCACTTACAGGAGCACTTCTTGCTTATCTGATTAGTATCGGCGCCGCGGATTTAATTTTTTCAGATTGGTTTATAACGCTGATTAGCATCCCCAACTTCTTTGCCAATCCCATTACTACCTCCACTTATTTTGGCAACTTTTTCGATATGGTGCGTCAATTTAAGCAACAGCCAAGTCGATATAGAGAGCTCATCGGCACTGCATTAGGCATTGCAGGGGGCATCGCCATAGGCGTAGGGCTATCGGTAATGCATGTGCCCGTTCCTTTAACAGCGAGCCTATGTGCATTCGCCAATGTGTTATTTACATTTAGGCAAATTAATATCTTTACAGGATTGGGTAGCCGAATTGGTGTTTGTACAGATGAGAAAAACCCTCGCCCTACGAGCGAGAAAGTAATGATCTTAAGTGGAGGTTTTTTTGGTCTCGTTCTAGGGGCTGTTTTATTTGGCACTTGTACTGCAGCAATGATTTCTGTGGTTGGCATCACCGCATTTTTTTCAGGTGGCGTTGCTATTCCTGCATGGATTGCAGGTATTATTTTTATTCTTAGTGTTTCGAGCGGAATCGCAGCCTCTGCTGATTACACGTCTAAAGGCATTAGCTTTATCCAATCCCAACTCGCACCTCAATCGAGTCAAAGTGTTTCTCAAATGGTGCAAAGAAGAAAATGTGAATATGCTGGTTCATGTGCAGGCGTTTCTTTAGGTTTACTTCTAGGTGTTATTGCTGTTACTGCCATCGCAATCGCTAATCCGCCTTTATTAGCAGGAATCATTGGCATCGTTGCTGGCGCATTAATTATCATCACTGCAGCGGCAACGGTGGGCAGCATTGCTTCTCGAATTGGCCGCATTATGGATGAATGCAGACAAAATCAACAACATGAAAGAACAACGGATGACTCAATCCCACAACGAAAAAGACGTTTTAGTGTCGCAAATGAAAACGCTTATGAACCCACTTTTAACCAGAGGCGTCTCTTGCAACCTGCAGCCACCCATCCTAACGCTTTTTTTAATAAGTCCGTAACATCCTTGGAAGATGATAGCTTCTGCCCCGCACCACCTTCCAAAAGAAGACGTTATATTTAGCCTCTTGGTAACCCTCTTTGCGAAGGTGGCGTTGGTGGTTGTTCCTCTGGTGGAGAAGGAGGTGGCTGCGTATTCTTTTGAGTGCCGATATTCTGATTATCTTCAGAAGGCTTGTGTTTAGGAACATCTTGTCCATTTACAAATTCACGATCATTAGCTCCTCCACCGTTTTGTTCTAAAGAACGTCGAATATGGGCAGGCGTGCTCGGTTTTTTAGGAGTTAATTCTTTAGAAGTAGTTGTGTCTTGAGGAGGTCGAGCCACACTGAATAAAAATTCAGAAAATTTTAAATTTCCTTTCCACCATGCTTGAAAGTTAGGGAATAATAATCCTTCACCATTCCGCCAGGCACGGAAATCAGCAAACCATTTTCGCTCACCACGTAATGTCGCTAATAATTTAACAAAAGGCCTATCATACACAACAGCAAATCCATCATGTGCTGGATCATAATGACTATAAACTGTAATAGTAGGTTTCACTAAACTATCAATATCTCTTTGCATTAACTCCCTAGCAAAGGTTGATAATTTTAACTCCCCTACACCATTTCTTAGATTTTTAACCGGATGTTCGTCCACCGATGAAGACGTCAAACTGGATGAAATCTTTAAAAAATTAATATCACGTCGCAACTCTTCCCACCATCCATTTACCTCATTGCGATAGTTGCCCAGCAACGTATCGATTGCATCAAGATCAATATTAGGCTCACTTAATTTTTCCAATATTTCCATCTTGATGATATTCCAAGCTTTGTCTTTTTTAGCCATAAACTCCAACCAAGGAGGCATGATAATATCCCGCTGATCTTCTTGAACAGACAGGTAGAAATTATTAAAGAAATTTTCATTCAATTCTCTATTAAAGTCACTAATTGTCATTCCGATTAAACGAACTTTTTGCTCCCTCATATCCATCTTTGTTTGCTCATATTGAATAGTATGCTCTAAAGATAAATACAATTCTTTTAGATCTTCTTTAGAAAATTGCGTTTTTAATTCTTCCGCATCCAACACTACACGCGAATCTCCTGGATCCCCAAATCGACCACCCCGAGCAATCATTTGCTCTAACTCACGCTTCCGGGGCAAATAAGAAACCAACACACGCAACCCTCCTTGCTCTTTTGTTCTATCATCGATAAAGATATCTGTTCCACGCCCAATGATTTTGGTTGAAATAGTAAGCATTCCTGGCTGTCCTGCTTTACTTACTCTTTCTTTTTCTTCTTCTGAAGTAAGATTACCATGAACTTGTTGCACATTGTCTGTTCCTAAAATGGCTGTCAATTCAGATAGCAATCTATCACTTGCTTCATCATCTTTACAAAAAAGCAAAACGGGTCGCCCTTTTGCTCGCGCTTCTTTAATATAAGCAGCAAGCGCTTTGACTTGTCGTTGGTGATTGGCCGTTATACGCACAGGGTGATCTTGACGTAGCAATCCTTTATGACGTGGCACTTTAATAAATTTCATGCCATCCCCATCTGGCCCGCTATAAAGCGTAGCGGCTTCTAATTGTTCTATGTCAGATCCACCCGTTCCTGTTGATGCATGCATAGAACCATATTTATAATCATCTAAGAAAATTTTAGTATTGGATTGGTAGATAATTTGCTTCTCAGATTCAATATGAAAATCGTCAGAAAGGTTATTGATTATGTATTGAGAAAGGTCACTTCCATCTGGGTGTTTACGCAAATAATTTAGTCGTGCATGCAAACATTGATGGACACCAAAAGAATATTTGGATTGTTTTGCTACTCTACCTCCTGACTTTAATAATGCTACGCTAATTGGCGTTTTCCCTTTACCAGGGATATCTATCGTGTCTTCACCAAGATCAAAGTCAGTCTTCCAACGTAAATCCAATGCTTGCTCAGTTGCATCAATCCATGAAGCAATTTGTGAATCAGATAATGCGTCTATTTTTGCCACTTGCTCTAACGAACACTTGGGTTTAATGAACCCTTTAAACGTATCAATTAACAAGTTCATATCATCAGTATCTTTTATATCCTCAGGCAGGTTGATATAAAACTCTATTAAAAGTGGATATACCCACTCCATATTTAAAATTAATTTATTTGCTTGAGTGGAGTAATTAAATCGATCAGGAATATCAAAAAATACTTTATCACCTTCATCCAGCATCAATGCGCGTAAGATTGGATTAGGATCGATTACTTTAGCACCCTGACCGTAAGCTCTCGCTTTATTTCTAAATAAACTTAAATTCGCCGGGTCAGAAAAATTAATTCCACCGATTTTATATTCATTAATGGGAGAATCCGCATAAATAAGCGATGTTTTTGCGCCTAGCATTTGAAAATAAGTTTGATAATCTAAATATTCACGAATAGCTAATTGCGCATCACTAGTAGCAAAATCAACGGTTTTACCTTGAGCCAATTGACATGCTGAAGCTACCATCATGATGCGTGATTTTCCTTCACCAGTACCAATTTCACTGGTGACATGATGACCTGTTTTTAATAACGTATAAATGGCTAAGTATTGCGTCGTATGAATTTCAAAAGAACTGCCTCTTTTTCCGTCGTCTTTTGCTTTACTGCGATATAATAATTCGGCGCATAAAGGAACTAATTTTTGATAGTCAACAGGAGATACATTTTTAAATTTTTTATATTCCTCTAATAATTGGCTCGTTGTTGCTGTTTTAAACCCTTTCGCATAATTATCTAATTGTTCTAACTCTTCATCACTGACAACAACGTGCTCAAATTTTTTAATCTGTTTTTGAGCTTTTTCAAGAATAAAGCCATTATTATTCTCGTTATTATCATTATCCCTTGGCGCAGGTACTAAATCATAGTTTGTGTAAGAAGCTCTCGTGTCTTGAATATAACTAGCATCATCTTTTGCTGCGTTCTGGATATGCCAGTCAATCACTTGTCTCAATGTTGGATAGGGCGGCGATGAATAAAAGTATTCTAAATTAGATAACACTAGAGAACCTTTTTCACCATGACAAAGCTGCAATACTTGTTTTAATTCATCCTCTGTATAATTCTTTTCAGTGTTCAGCAAAACAGACATCATTTTTAAAATTGATTTTTTATCATTCAAAGACAATGTAGAAAAATTATCATCGTTCAATAAATCAATAAACCGACTTGGGATAAATTCACCTTTTTCATACCCATAGCGATATAAAAGCGATAACACTTGATCAATCTGATCAGGCGTTTTAAAAATACTATTAAGCGCATATAAAGTATCACTTAACTTAATAAGTGCCGAATTTCTATCTTTAACAATTGCATTATCACGTGCGTTTTCAAAAAATCTTAAAATGACACTTTTTGCCAATGGGTAACGATCAACAAATTGATTTAGATTACCAAATAAATCAACAAAGACGTTTGAAAATAGTCTCTGTTCTTTTTCAATCCGATTAGTTTCCAATCCCCTTTTTGCCTGTTCTACAAGCCCGTAAAAATTACCCTTAAGCGCAGTGTCTAAACCTGATTGCTGTGTAGGTATTTCAAGTTCATCGCTTTTCTCCGCTGCTTTATTACTTGCTTGAGGTTGATTTCTCTTAAAAACGCTCAAAATCCTATTCATGGAAACAGTCGGTTTTGGTTTAGAACCAGTCTTTTCTATAGTTTTTTCAATATTAGGCTCTGTTAATACTTGAGTATATTTTTTCACACCATAATCTTTACCTATACCCATCATTTCAGCTTCATATAACTTCTCCATGTCAGCAGAACATAAAAAATTATATAAATTTTTAATTTCTGTATTCTCTTTCAATTGCGGATAATCTTCATAATAGATATCAATCTTAGATCGAATAAGTTGACAGATACCAACAAAATCATCATTCGATAATTTTGATACATCTTCCAGACGGTAATCCTTTAAGAATTTATCAATATTCTCCATTAAAGAAGAAAAAAGAGAATCTTTCTTGATATCTAAACTTTGCTTTAATGATGCTTCGTTAGATGACAATAATACCATCATGGCAGAATGGGAAACATCCGTTTTTACAGACGATTTCTGCTTATTGGCTTCTAATGTCGGTAAAATGGTGCCTAAATACATAGACACTTTTTCAGCAAGACCATCCACATTAGGCAATTTAATATCGGGATGTAATACAAAATAGATAAAATCATTCACTTGGTTACGTTTAACAATAATATTTAATAATGCAATAAATTCATCAATGCTAATTTTTTTATTATCATTCACAAGTAAATTTTGACTTGCCAATGCATCTAAAAACTGCTTTTTTTTGCCTTGATCCGTGTTTTGAATAATGCGATCAAGTAATTTTAATACCTCCTGAATTTTTTGCTCGTCAATGACATAATCAAAGGTATTTAATATATTAATAACAACTGGTTGCAACTCTGCATCAAATAATAGTTCAATTTGATTTTTTAATACCACAGGAATCGATTTTTGACGTAATTTTTTGAAAAAATCTTCACTATAATAAGGCGAAAATTTCTCCTGAACCATATCGATAATAGCTGTTTTAATATTTTCCTGTGTGACTTCTTTAATAGATTGCAATTTATTCTGCAAATGAAGCAAGAAATCAATAAGATTATCTATAGTCAGCACATTTCCGTTTAAATTATTTTTTTCCATCTTAGATAGTAATTCAAAAGCAAGAACCACATCTCCATACTGTCTCATATTGGAAATCATTGTTAATACATTTTTCAAGCTTATCTCAACTTGAATTTGAGCAGGATTTTCTTGGTTAGCATCATTTTTCAAAATAAAAAATTTATTTTTAGCATCCTTAGCAGAAGAAGGCTCTTGTATTGTATTGACTAAATTAAAAGTACTTATCAATCCAAGAAAACTCTTCTTAACACCAACATCAAGATCATTAAAGTTATGAATATAATCTGCTGTTGACAAATGACGGTTTAAAAAATTAAACCCCAATTCAATCAATTCAGGATCTTTAAAATTATAAAACTTTAAACCATTGTATAAGGACTCCTTATAAGATTTTATTAACAAATTCAATTGTTCATAAAATACTATTAAAGTAGCGCCATTATTTCTCTCGTCTGAGCTTTGCGCCAATTTATGAATCCCACTTAATGAAAGATAATGTTTCTTTATTACTTCAACAATGAATTGGGTTAAATCCAACAATATGGGTAATGGGGCTGGCGCACTCAAATCTTCAATGTGGCTAGTAACTTTATATAAAACATCTAGTTTATTGACGATTGGTGCTAGAAGACCAAAATCATTAAAATTGGTAAGACGGTTTAATAATTCCTGCCATTCATTGAAACTTTCCTTTTCACTTCTCAAATAAGGATGATTAATTTCACCGGTAGTAATATTAGCTAATAATATTAAAAGGTTTATTTGATTAAATTTATCAATGTTAGGATAGTTCTGATTAAATAATTTGAAGGCACTCTGATAAAAAGATAATGGCAAACGGTATTCTTGTGAAGCTAAATAACGATAAAATTCCTTTTCAAAACCACTAATATTACAACTCATGCCATCATTTTTATCTTTGACAATACTTTTTTTATCTACGGTTTCTCCTTTTCTAATTGGTACAAAGATAGCATGTCTCATCTTACTCAAAATATTAGCATCCATCGACCAAGGCGAAGCATAGCCATGAATGTCATTATATGTAGAGGCATCAATTTGCATTTCTGGAAGCACTATCCGACAACGTTTTCTACCCTTATCAGTGAGAGCGCGTAAAGATTCGTTAGGACGCAACGATATCTGAGAAATAACTTCCCACTGTTCTTTTAAAAAACCATTCTCACAGTGATTTAAGATAGCGAGCATATGCCCCATATCAACCACCATGTTTTTAACCGTACTAAAACTATTTCCCGGTAATGGATACAACGATAATTTTTTATGCTCAACCTTTATAATAAAGGCTCTAAATGAGGTAAACAAATTTGAAATATCATCATAGCCCGTATGCGAAATATGCTGTTTTAAAAGAGATTGCCACCATTGTTTTTCATTTCCTTTCAAGCCATTAATAGCAGAAAGAGTGGCATAATATCTTTTATCACAAAGCGGAACAAAGCTATTCGAATTTTTTACCAAATCAAACACCAGATGCAAATCACTTATCTCTAATTCATTCCAAGCAGATAACAAAGAAGCGACTGCATCTTCTCCGTATCCATCGTACAGCTGTATCAATGCAGTAATATTTCTGCCGGTAAAATTAAGTTTTTTATCGAGATTGTTAAATAAATCCAGGACGCGTTGATTCGATCCTAATAAATTTACAAATAATGGCTTGACGTATTGACTCTCTTGATTATTTTCGCCTAGCACAAATTCAAAGTTATCTTTATTTAAAACTCCTTTATCAAGAGCAGCCTCAAATATACCTTTTAAATTATCATAATCAAATTCTAATAATCGGGGCAAATACGCTCTGAATAATGCATCTACCTGACGTCGATTCGATACCCTAAGGGATTCCCATTGAGATAAAAGAAATTTATACCTTGGATCTTTATCTTGCTCCGCTCGTAAAAAAGCAATGCATTGATCAAAAACAAGGGGGCTTAACGGTTGTAATTTTGGAAGATCGATAAATTTAAGTGCTAAATCATCTCCTATAGATTGATTTATTTTTTTGCTATCATAATGTAAAATTCGTTGATCGCTACCTTTGGGGTATATAATTACTTCAAATCCTGGCGGCAAATGCCAAATATCCAATCCACTTTCTAATTGCATCACCCCACGTGTCAACAATTCTTCGGCAGCTTGTCTAGTCATCCCTCGCAAAAAACCATCTATGTTATGGGATTCAACCGTAGAAGGACGATCTATAATGTTTTCAGGCATCAGATCCAATTGTGTAATGTCTTTCGTAATTTCCTTGCCATTTTCAATAAACGTTACCGTTTTAATATTACCAAATATATTATTCCACGCTTTTTGCCAATTAAAATGAACAGTCGGCAAATCGAACCCTATCATTGTTTTGAATTTGGTAAAATCGGTATAAGAAATGACTTTTAACTTTTCCTCTGCATAATCTTCTTTTTCGACGACCTTCGACATTTCCATAGTATGCTGCTGCCCTAGCTCTTGTTCTTGCTGTAATTCAACATCAGCACTCACACTACCTTGGATCGCTTTCTTTTTTACTCGCTTACGCACAGGCCGAATAATTTTTCTCGCAATGACATTTTCTTCTTGACTGGCAGGCCCAACGTTTATTGAAAAAATACTATTAACAATGCGTTTTTCTCGCTTATTATTAGAAATTGCATCATCGATTTCGTCTTGCAAATCATCTTGCATTTCAGCAACAACATGAATCGGTACAGAAATTTTTCGATTAACGATATACGATTTAATTTCATTCCAATCCTCTTGAGATAGTAATTTACTCGGGTCACGAATTGACAGCGATTCAAAATCCTTGCTAGATAAAGTCGACAATAATGATTTTAAACTTATCATCCATTTTAATTTATCTTGCTGAGTAAACGATTGGATATCAATAACAAGATTTTTAAATAAAGGAGGGTTATGAGAAAGATAAGCATTTAAACTTTGTAATATTGCCAATGAACCCGGACAACTGAATTGATCCAAAACTTGATTATTATTTTCTTTTAATTTAGACCCCAATCCAAAAAAATAACTGGCTGCCTGTTTAAGCGAAATATCATTACTATCATACAAAGTTAACTCTTTCACTGTATGGTTATAAGTCATTATCTTTTCTTGAACAAAAGCATCCGTTGGATCAATTTCCTCAATTTCAAAATTATTTAGCTTTAAATTGGAAACCACATCATTAATGATATTATCTTTTAATTTATAACCATTATTAAAGGACTCGTATTCATCTTTTAATTGGGTCGATAATTTATTAAATTCATCAATGGAAATAGGCTGCCTTAATAAAAGCGTGTAAACAAATTTAATCATTTCACTATCATTAGCTGGCACATTGGCAAATGATTTAGCTTCATCCGATTCCAAACTTGCTTGCATCATTGGATGACGATACAATTCATGCAACATTTTATAATTATTGATATAAGTATTTTTTCTTTTATGGGATGTTATCTCACAATTTTCTACATCTAATTGACCTAAATTATTATCTCTAATCGCTTTTTCAATCCATAATTGAATTTGTTTTTTTCTTTCCTCACTAAGAGGTAGGTTATCCTCCACTTTGTAATAAGTTTTTTTTGTAAGCGGATCGATATTAATTATTGCGCTGATAAAATGCGGTCCCGAATCAAAACTTTTTTTACCGTCATTTAATATTAAAGGAATCACATAAGGACGATCCGCATTCATTTGGCAGAGGCTAGCCACAGCACCTTGTAAATCTTGTTCGTCCAAACGTGCTATCGCTATTTTTTTATCCATACCACTATTAGCAAGTAATTGTTGAATATCAATCTCAGTTAACCACTCTTGAGTTGATAAAAGATGGTGAGCATACTTTTCTTTCATGTAAGTAAATTGATGGTGATGTTCATCACGGTTAGATAAACTCATGTTGTTCCTCGTAAGTACAGCTTTTTATAATGTTTATTTAAGTGTGTTTAATTTAAGTATAATAGTATTTTTATAATTTAATATTTTTATTTTGAATAATTTATTTATAAAATATAATAGCTTACGATTTAAGAATATCGTAATCTTATGAGGTTAATTTTAGCACGAAGAAACCAGCTATTAATCATGATCTAATAACTAGCAGCGCCCCAAAGCGCCCGAATTGCTGCAATACCATATCCGCCATTTTTTTTGACTAATTCTATGTCAGAAATACTAACGCCACCCAACGCAAAAACAGGGATATGAGCTATTGAAGAGAGTTTTGCAAAGTTTTCCCAACCTAAAACGTCTGTACAGACATGGCTCGTCGTAGTAAAAACTGGCGAGAGAGTCACAAAATCTACACCTATTTTTTCAGCATGACGAATTTCTTGAGCATTATGGCAAGAAGCACTAACTAATTTAGTTTTATCTAAAGGACGACTTTGACAAGAAGAAAGTCGCGCGCTATTCAAATGAACGCCATCTGCATTTAATTCACCAACAAATTTGGCATCGTTATTTAAAATAACAGAAGCCCCATATTGATGGCACAAACGTACAACTTTATCTGCTAATTTCATATATTCTATGTGCGATAATTGTCGCGCTCGAAATTGCACCAACGTAATGCCTTTTTCTAAACACGAAGCTAACATATTCAAAAATGAAGGTGGATTTTTAGGATTATCTCCTGTAATCAAATACGTTTCTGGCAAAATAGCTTGTCGTTTCGCTCTCATTAACTTCCTCATACATGACGAATGCGATCGAAATATAATAGCTAAAAAAATTACCTAACGTCATCTTTTTTTATATTTCAATTAAATCTTATAGTTATAAAATTTTAATTAGAATCAAGTATATTTTATAGCCAGAAATACCATGACGTGTTAATAAATGGAGTCGATGGGAATCGAACCCACGACCTTCGCATTGCGAACGCGACGCTCTCCCAACTGAGCTACGACCCCTACATAAAATAAGAAGAAAATAATATTATGTATTTTTAAGGAATGCCAGTTCGGTTTCTGTAGAAGAACGACCTAATATTTTATTTCGTTGCGGGAAACGTCCAAATTCTTTAATCACACGAAAATGTGCATAAGCATAAGCTAAAAATAATTGGTAAATTTGCGTTGTTTCAGCCATCGATAATGAAACTAAATCTTGATATAAACGAATCGATTGTTCTTGAAATTCGGCACTTTCTGCATGAACAAGCGGCATATAAAAAAAGACACGTTCGATTAATGTTAGTGATTGGTCCATTTTTCCTCGCAATCCTTCCAGACATAAACGCTGAGCTTCATTATCATAAGCAAAAGCTTCAGGAGAACGTTTATGTATGTAGCGAGGAAATTGATCTAACAAAATAATCAATGCTAAACGACCACGTGGTGTTTTTGACCATTCCACAAGATTACCGCGAGCAGCTTCATCAAATTCAGCTTGAAAAACTTCAATAATTTTTTTCTTAATAATATCATTTTCACCGAACCATAAATTCGTGCGATCACTTGAAGGTAAATCTGCAGAACCCAAATTACCAAACCAAAAATCCAGTAGTTCGTGGACTCTGTCAGCCATATTTACTCTCCTCGCTTGTTTAAATGAATGCCTAGTTATAATTATAGATTACCATAAATCCCATCAGTTTTTTATAACTGATTGATAATTTAAATGAATTCATATGTAATCAATTAATCTCTATTAATGTTCCTGTATCCACCTGATCAAATAGTTCAATCACATCGCCATTATGCATACGAATGCATCCATGAGAGCCAGGTTGACCCATTTGCACTTCATCGGGTGAACCATGTATATAAATATAACGACGCATTGTATCTACATTACCTAAACGATTTTTACCAATTTCTGTACCACTCAACCATAAAATTCGCGTTAAAATCCAATCTCGCTCAGGATATCTGCGTTTTAAATCTGCGCTGTAAACTTCTCCAGTAGGACGACGCCCGACAAAAACTGTATTGGCAGGCATATTAGCACCAATTTTGGCTCGAATGATATGTCGTCCGCGCGGCGTCTGTTCACTATTTTTTATTTCACCCATTCCTTTTTTAGCCGATGAAATAGCATACGTTTTTATTATATTTTCGTTGTCATATACATATAAAGTTTGTTCAACACTTTTGACCACTAAGCGAATCATGGCGTTCTCTGGTATTAACTAATGAGATGATCTATTATGAAATAATAATAGTATTTGGCCAAGCCCATGGAGAGATTCCCATGAAAATATTAATGTGTAGGCCGGATTATTACGAAATCGAATATGAAATCAATCCATGGATGAATATTCATTCTAAAGCAAATTCCGAAAAAGCACTTCAACAATGGGAAACTCTCTACGCTCTTATTTTAAAATGTGGCGCTGAAATTGATTTGATACCACCTGTTAAAGGTTTACCTGACATGGTATTTACTGCTAATGCAGGCTTATTTTATAAAAAACAAATCATTTTATCTCGATTCAAGCACAAAGAAAGACAAGGCGAATTATCTCATTTGCAAACATGGTTTATAGAATCAGGCTACACTATTTTAAATCCATTTATTCCGCAAAATTTAACTCCCTATTTTGAAGGCGCGGGAGATGCATTATTAGCAGGCGATCAATTGTTTGCTGCTTTCGGTTTTCGTACAGACTACGCTTTTTATCAACAAGCAAATTACATTGATCGAAATAATACTGTTTTTTGTGAATTAATTAATCCTTACTTCTACCATTTAGATACTTGTTTTTGTCCCTTAAACGATAAACAGGCGCTTTGGTATCCCAACGCTTTTTCGCAAGACACACAAAGCAAGCTTAGAGCGCATTTGCAATTAATAGCCGTGACTGAAGCAGAAGCAAAACATTTTGCATGCAATGCGGTTGTAATTAATGAGAATGTGATTTTGCCCGAGAATTGCCCCACCATTACTGCACAGTTAGAAAGATTAGGTTTTAAAGTTCATGCTTGTGAAATGGGTGAGTATTTAAAAGCAGGCGGCGCATGCAAGTGTTTAACATTAGTGATTGGTTAAAAAATAAAAGCCCTATACAGGACAGGGCTTTATTTAATTTATTCCTGGATTAATAATCATCATCCCCAGTAGTAGTATCAGGACTGCCCTCTTCATTATTGCTAGGATTGCTAGGGGCCATGGTGCCTGTGTTGTTATTCATATCGCCTGAAGAACCTGCATTGTTTTGTTCAGGAATACTGTTGTCCGCTGGAGGCTGCGCCATTGATCCACTGCTATTATCTGCGGGTGGTTGAACGCTGGTGGTTGTGTTATCAGCTAAGGTTTGTTCCATAGGCATTCCATTACCGAAGTCATCAGCCATTGCGGGTGCCGCGTTGGCAATATTAGCAACGAGCAAACCGGCTGTCGCTAACAACGCAAATGATTTGATTTTCATGTTACTCTCCTATTGATAAAATAATCGTTTGGCAGTTTAATCTAATACTAAATTGTTCCTTTTACTACTTTTTTTGTTTAATAATCAACCTCCGCTCATTAAGTCCCTTTTGAATTGACTTTGACCAAATGATTTTGATATAAAGTTCGTCACCGAATAGACTTGGTAGGGATAAGAAACTTGATTATTATAAATTGTTTATTCCTCTCAAATCTGTTCAAAAATGGTCTTTTTTTACTCTTTTTAATAATAAATCTAAAGGAAACATTCTCATGATGGCTAATTCACGCGCAATGACGTTTCCCTTCCTTAAATCAGCATACCCTTGGCTTATGGTTTGTTGTGGTATGCTATTCTATTGTTTCAATTATTTTTTGCGTGTATCACCCAGCGTGATGCAAGGCAACCTCACTCAATCCTTCCACATTACAGCGACCCAATTTGGTACCTTAGCAGGCTTATATTATTTGGCTTATACGCCTATGCAAGTCCCTGCTGGTATGATTTACGATAAGTTCGGCGCCCGATTTGTGCTTTGTGCTGCCTGTTTAATTGCTGTGGTGGGTCTTAGCATCTTCATCAGCGCAGATAGCTATACAATGGCAGGAGTTGGTAGATTTTTCATTGGCTTAGGGTGTGCATTTGCCTATATTGGGACTCTTAAGTTGGCTTCCATTTGGCTTCCACCTAATCGATTTGGAACAGTGGCCGGCCTATCTACCGCCATTGGTATGGTTTCTGGGGCCTTATCTCAAAAATATTTAACTCAAGTGATTGAGGTTTTTGGTTACCAAGATGCCCTACGTACTGCCCTTATCGCTGGGGTGGTCTTAAGTGCGCTTATCTTGTTATTGGTTCGAAACAAGCCCAAAAGCCCGCATGTTAGCGTTGAGCACCCTATCAACCTAGGCCAACTGTTGAGTGCTCTACGTTGTGTAGCGGCCAATAGACAAATGTGGCTTATTGGCACCATTGGCTGTCTTCTTTACCTTCCATCCTCGGTCTTTCTAGACTTGTGGGGCATTCCCTATCTAAAATCCGTCTATCAATTAAGCCAAAAAGAAGCGGTTGATATCTCGAGCTACACTTTCTATGGTTGGATCATTTCTGGACCCATTATTGGCATGATTTCAGACCGTATTAAACGTCGCGTTATGCCGCTCACCTTTACAGGCTTTTTTGCAGCTGTATTACTATGTATTGTGTTTTATATACCCGTTAATGTGTCATGGTTATCCACCTTCTTCTTTATGATTGGTTTTTGCTGTGGGGCCCACCCACTTTGCTTTGCCTTAGGTAAAGAAAACAATCCGATTCAAATATCCGGCACTTCTGTTGCTGTCACCAATATGCTCATCATGATTGGCGGTGCTATTTTCCAACCTGTGGTTGGAAAATTACTTGATTTTCACACGGTCAACTCTATCGGCCTAGATGGCTTGCCGGTTTATTCACCGAGTGATTACACCTTTGCATTGAGCGTTGTACCGATTGGTGTTGCGGTAGGTATTTTCCTTTCGTTGTTTGTTAAGGAAACCTATTGCGAATCTCAAGCCAAAGCTAAAGATGAAGCTATTTTCAGACCAATCACTAATAAAACTTTATGTCCTAAAACAGAAACTGTTAATTAATATCTATTGATATTTCACCTCAAAAAGGCCGCTAATAAGCGGCCTTTTTATTTTGATAAGAATATAACCCCGGATGAAATAAAAAACATTTCATCCGGGCTACATGACATTAAGATGGCCGCTTAATTAGTCTTTTTTATTTGATATATAAGAGCATTCATTCCAGGTTTATTCCAAGGCATTAACACACGGATAGCGCAGGGAGGACTCTCATGTAGCCCGGATGAAATGTTTTTTATTTCATCCGGGGTTATCTACCGTATAAGCTGCTGCAACAATTGACCTGCTTTACCGGGAACAGCTTGTTGAATTTTTTCTTTAAGTTTTTCTTTATCAGACGGATTTAAACGATCCCATTGTTTCACCGTCAATTCTTTTAAAAATTGACCGGCATCTAAACTAACTGTCGGATCATTTAATTCACCCCGAATAGCCACAGGAATGGCAGTGTTGGTTAAGCTAACTAAATTATTGCTTAGATTTTTCTGGATAGTGATTGATAATAAATAATTGATCCAATGACTTGGCAAATCAATTTTGCCATGACCATGCGCAACGAAGAGTTGCGATGTGATGAGTAAATCATCATTTAAAAAATTACCATTTTGAATTTGAATGGTTCCATTTAATTGATCAAAAACTGTTTGATTATTTTCTTTTAATAACGCCGGTTTTTCTTTTAATAACACTAAAGCACGGTCAATAATGCTATCTAAATTTACACCCGTTAAAATACCATTTTTAAAATTAATCTGACCAGAACCCATCAAATTTTTAACCATTGCTTTAGTATCTTTTCCTGAAGTATTCACTGAGATGTTTGCATCACCGAATGCATTGATGTTTATTTTTAATTTTTTATGACTTAAGGCATTAAAGAATTCATCGGTCTGAATATGTTTTAAGTCTGCATCGGCGGCCAGTGTTGGCTTGGCACCACCAAAATCTATCGTTATTTTTCCTACCAATGTTCCTTGATATAAATTAGCCGTGATTGGATTGACTACTAATAAATTATTGATAAAGCTGGATTGCAAATGAATATTTGTTAATTCAAGACCGTTATAATTTAAGTGACCACCTTTAATCCGCACACCTGAAATTTCAATTTGTTTATGGAGCAAAGGGTTTAATTTAATTTGAATGGTTGTATTTTCTGCATCAACAGAAATAAATTGTTTTGCATCGGGTAAACTTTGAACATGAATATGCCCTGCTTCGATGTTTAGCATAGGGAAAAAAGTCCAAGCTAAATCACCATCAATCGTAATTTCATAATGCAAGTATTTTTTAAACTGGTAAGCGATAATGGGTTTAAAGTCATTGGGATTGATAAAATAAATACATAGGCCCAACGCAATAAAAATTAAAATGATGATTAAAATAATGCAAACAACAAACCACTTAATTACCTTTTTCATTGTCATACCCAATTTTTAGGTGGCAAGAAATCCGTATATAATTTTGATTCAGGCGAATGTGGCGCAGGTTGATAATCATATTCCCAAGCCACCAAAGCAGGCAAAGACATTAAAATGGATTCCGTTCGTCCTCCTGATTGCAAACCAAATAACGTGCCACGATCGTACAATAAATTAAACTCCACATAACGACCACGTCGGTATAATTGAAAGTCGCGTTCTTTTTGAGTAAAAGCTTGTTTTTTCCGCTGAGCGACGATGGGTTGATAAGCCTTGATAAAATGATCCCCAACACTGCGCATAAATTCAAAGCTGCGCTCAAAACCCCACTCATTTAAATCATCATAGAAAATACCACCGATACCACGTGCTTCTTGACGATGTTTTAAATAAAAATAGCGATCTGCCCATGCCTTATATTTTGGATAAACATCTTCTCCAAAGGGCTGGCAAGCTGCTTTTGCCATTTTATGCCAATGCACACAATCTTCTTCGAACCCATAGTAAGGTGTTAAATCAAATCCTCCTCCAAACCACCACACTGGTGATTGGTTTTCTCGATTTACCATAATGAAACGAACATTCAAATGACAAGTCGGAACATACGGATTTAATGGGTGAATAACAACAGAAACGCCAAGCGCTTGGAATGAAGCATTGGCTAAATTTTTTATTTCTTTGGCAGGATGTCGGAGTGTCGCTGCTTCTGGCAATTTAGCCCCATGCACATGAGAAAAATTAACGCCCCCTTTTTCTATTACACGACCAGAAGTAAGCACTCGCGTTTCACCACCGCCGCCACCTGGATATTTCCAGACATCGTGACGAAATTTCCCTATTCCATCTTCAGCTTCGATACAATCACAAATACGATTTTGTAAATCTAATAAGTACTCTTTTATAGGTTCAATGATCATCGCTATCTAACTCAAGCCAAAGTGCATTAAAAACGGCAAAACTGCATGCAAAAGCAGTGCCTAATATCCAAGAAAAATACCACATCTTGACCTCCTCCCATCGTCAAAAATTAATTCCTTGAAAACTTCCCTAATACGCCTGTTTATCTACGGTTTCTTTATCAACTTTACCTCGCAACACATACCTCACCCAGGCGGTATAAAGCAAAATCATCGGTAAAAAAATAATGACTGAGACCAACATCAGGAGCAAGGTGGGTGCGCTTGAAGAAGCATCCCAAATCAATAAGCTTGAGGGCAAATGATGTGAGGAAGGTAAAATAAATGGGAACATACTTACCCCCACGGTGCCAATGATTCCAATAATACTTAAACTACTCAGTAGGATGGCCAAGCGACTATTACCTTGTTTTGCGGTAAAAACAACCCCAAGCGCACTCAGTACCCCTATGATAGGCAACACCATTGTGAAAGGATAATGTTGATAATTAGCAAGCCATCCACCCACCACAGCAATGACTTGCTTGTGTAAAGGATTGGAAAACCCAGCAGGGTCGACAGGTATTGGAAGTTGATAACCTGGTAAAAAGTAAGCTACCCAAATCCCACCACCTATAAATAGCAAAATGACACCCAGTGCGGCGAGACGTGCCCAATGAATAGCACGGGCTCGAATAGGATCATAGGTTTTCACCGCCAGGTAAATACCGCCATGCATGACCAACATTACCATCCCAGTTAAGCCACACCAAAGTGCAAAAGGATTAATAAGATCAACAAACGTACCTTCGTAAGTCATACGAAGGTTGGTATCAAAAGCAAAAGGTAAGCCTTGTAAAATATTCCCTACCAACATACCAAATAATAAAGCAGGAAAAAGACCACCAATGAATACAATCCAATCCCAACAACGTCGCCAAAATAAATTCGGCAATTTAGTACGGTATTTAAAACTCACTGGACGTGAAATGCCCATAGTAAGTAATAGCAATAAAACAACAAAGTAAGGTCCTGAAAATGCAACTGCATAGACGATTGGCCACGCAGCAAACATAGCACCCGCACCTAACACAATCCAAACTTGATTACCTTCCCAAAAAGGGCCCAGTGTTTGCAAAACAATTAAACGTTCAGTTTCATTGCGAGTCACGAGAGGAAATAAAATGGCTGCTCCTAAATCGTAACCATCCATGATTGCAAATCCAATAAAAAGCACTCCCACCAATACCCACCAAATCAAGCGTAATGTTTCAAGATCAAACATTGGGTGCTCTCCCTTCGCCAGTAAATAATGGTTTTATGACTTTATTAGGGTGTGTTGCAAAATCATGCGCATCAAATAATTTATCGGGTCCTTTGCGAATGTATTTGGTCATAAGAAAAACTTCGACCACTGCAAGCACTGTATAGAAAAAAACAAATCCAACTAATGATACCCATACGGAAGAAGAACTTAAGGAAGAAACACCTAAAAAGGTAGGCAATAAATCCACTACCACCCAAGGTTGACGGCCATATTCAGCAACGACCCATCCCAATTCCGCCGCCAACCATGGCAAAGGTAAGCTAAACAAGGCTATCCATAAAAACCAGCGGTAGCTTTCAATTTTACGTTGCTGACACAGATAAAATGCAAAAGCAAAAAACGCAATGAAATAAAAACCACAACCTGCCATCACATGGAATGCCCAAAATAGCGTAAACACATCAGGCACAGTATCCCAAGCTGCTTGGTCAATTTGTTGGGGTGTCACTTTGGTAAGATCACTGGTATAGCGTTGTAATAACAATCCATAACCAATGTTTTCTTGGTTTGCTTTAAAGATACGTTCGGCGATTTTATCATTGGGATTGTTCGTTAACTTTCCTAAAGCATTATTAGCCAAAATACCACTTTTCACTCTTTCTTTTGCTTGTTTTACTAAATCAAAAATACCATAGACGGGGTCATGAATAGAACGTGTTGCTATTAAACCAAGCACGTAAGGAATTTGAATGGCATATTTAGTGACGTGTTCTTTTTGATTAGGAAAACCAATTAAATTCAAAGGCGCAGGTGCTGGTTCTGTTTCCCATACCCCTTCAATAGCAGCAATTTTCATACGTTGATTCAAGTTTGCAATATAACCACTTTCATCACCTAACACCACGACGCACAATGCTGATGCCAAACCAAAAGCCGCAGCAACCGTCATTGAGCGTTTAGCAAATGCCAAGTTTCGTCTTCTAAGTAAAAAGTAAGCACTGACTGACATCACAAACATTGAGCCAGTCACATAACCTGCGCTGATGGTATGCACAAATTTGGCTTGCGCCACTTCGTTAAAAATAACCTCATAAAAACTAACCAATTCCATACGTAAGGTATGGAAGTTAAATGTGGCACCTACAGGATGTTGCATCCAACCATTAGCAATTAAAATCCATAAAGCAGAAAAACTCGCGCCCGCTGCCAATAACCAAGTGACAATAAGATGAGCGCCTTTAGAGATACGATCCCAACCGAAAAAGAACACCCCAATAAAGGTAGCTTCTAAAAAGAAAGCCATTAATCCTTCTAAAGCAAGTGGCGCGCCGAACACATCCCCCACATATTGTGAATAATACGCCCAATTAGTACCGAACTGGAATTCCATGGTGATACCGGTCGCCACTCCCATGGCAACATTAATACCAAATAAAATCCCCCAATATTGCGTCATGGTACGCCAAATGGGTCGATTGGTAATAAAATAAACCGTTTCCATAATTCCAAGTAAATTGGAAAGACCGAGTGTGAGAGGAACAAAAAGAAAATGATACAGTGCAGTCATACCAAACTGAACTCTCGAGAGAAGAACCACATCGCTTACGGGCAGCATTGCAAACTCCTTGGGAGAGAGGATGTGAAGGTATATAATACGTTATAAATTCTTTCTTGTAACGACTTTTGGAGACAGCACGTGAAATCACTTGACTCATTCAAAACAAAACGTCAATTAACTGTGAATGGAACTCAATATTATTATTTTAGCCTTCCTGCTTTAGAGGAATCAGGAAAATCCGAAATTTCTAAGCTGCCTTTTTCTCTGAAAATTTTGTTAGAAAATTTATTACGCTTCGAAGATGATCAAACTGTTACCAAAAAAGATATTCATGCCATTGTCGAGTGGCTGCAAACCAAAAAATCCACCCAAGAAATTGCTTATCGTCCTACGCGTGTTCTCATGCAAGATTTTACAGGTGTACCTGCTGTCGTTGACTTGGGCGCCATGCGTGATGCCATTAAAAAAATGGGGGGCAGTCCAGAACGCATTAATCCACTTTCTCCAGTGGATTTAATTATTGATCACTCTATTCAGGTTGACGAATTTGCCTCTCCTCAAGCGATTGAGGTCAATGCCCACATGGAAATGAAACGTAACAGTGAACGGTATTCCTTTTTACGATGGGGACAAACTGCGTTTGACAATTTCCGTGTGGTTCCACCCGATACCGGCATTTGCCATCAGGTCAATCTAGAGTACTTAGCAAAAACGGTTTGGAAAGATAATAAAGAAGATACCAATTATGCCTTCCCAGATACATTAGTAGGTACTGACAGTCATACAACGATGATTAATGCACTCGGCGTGCTGGGTTGGGGTGTCGGTGGTATCGAAGCAGAAGCAGCCATGTTAGGTCAACCTATTTCCATGCTTATTCCTGAAGTAGTCGGTGTACGATTTACTGGCAAATTGCAAGAAGGAGTCACTGCTACAGATTTAGTACTCACTGTGACTCAAATGTTGCGTACTCAGGGGGTCGTCGGTAAATTTGTGGAATATTACGGACCGGGTTTGCGCGAATTATCCGTAGCTGATCGCGCGACCATTGCTAACATGGCGCCTGAATACGGTGCGACTTGCGGCTTTTTCCCTGTGGATCAAGCAACGCTTGAATACTTACGTCTCACAGGACGTGATGAGCAAACAATTGCTTTGGTCGAAGCCTATGCAAAAGCACAAGGGTTGTGGTTTGAAGAAAAAAATCCCGAACCTGTTTTCTCTGAAGTCCTTGAACTGGATTTATCCTCCATCAAACCTAGCCTTGCAGGTCCCAAACGTCCCCAAGATCGTGTCGAGTTACCTCAATTAAAACACGTCGCCGAAAAGTTAATTTCAGATGCAGGTCGTGACGATGAAAAAACTAAAGGCTTTTCGTGTGAAGCAGGTTTTGATCTTCATCATGGTGATGTGGTCATCGCGGCAATCACTAGTTGCACCAATACTTCCAATCCCAGTGTTTTAATGGCTGCCGGTTTGGTGGCTAAAAAGGCACTTGAAAAAGGCCTAAAACGCAAACCTTGGGTGAAAACATCATTCGCCCCTGGCTCTCAAGTCGTTACACAGTATTTGAATGTGTCTGGTTTACAAACTTACCTCAATGAGCTTGGTTTTGATTTAGTCGGTTATGGTTGCACCACCTGCATAGGAAATTCAGGACCGCTTCCTGATCCGATTGCAAAAACGGTAGCTGATAACGACATGATTGTCGCAGCCGTTTTATCTGGCAATCGAAATTTTGAAGGTCGTATTCATCCTCAAGTAAAAGCCAACTGGCTTGCCTCTCCACCTCTCGTGGTTGTATATGCTTTAACGGGCACCACTTTAATTGATATTACCACCACACCCATCGGCAATGATAAAGCAGGTAAACCGGTTTACTTAAAAGATCTCTGGCCTACGAATGCTGAAATTGCTGCGGAAGTTGCTAAGGTTAATCACAAAATGTTTAGCGAACAATATGCTGATGTTTTTACCGGCAATGAAGAATGGCGTTCAATGAAAACCCCTTCCGGCGATACCTATGCATGGCAAGCAGATTCGACATATATTCAACATCCCCCTTTCTTCCAAGACATGAAAGAAAAACCGGAACCACTTCAAGAAGTTCATGGAGCGCGTCTCTTGGCACTATTAGGGGATAGCATCACTACAGATCATATTTCACCTGCTGGATCGATTAAACCTGATAGTCCTGCGGGTAAATATTTACAAGAAAATAATGTTGCTATTAAAGATTTTAATTCTTACGGTGCAAGACGAGGTAATCACGAAGTGATGATGCGCGGCACCTTTGCCAACATTCGTATTCGTAATGAAATGGTACCAGGCGTTGAAGGAGGAATGACGAAACATTTTCCTTCAGGTGATGTGTTATCTATTTATGATGCAGCGATGCGTTATCAGAAAGAGAATATTCCTCTAGTCATTGTGGCGGGCAAAGAATACGGCACGGGATCTTCACGCGATTGGGCAGCGAAAGGACCTAAATTACAAGGCGTAACCGCTGTGATCGCAGAAAGTTTTGAACGCATTCATCGCTCCAATTTAATTGGCATGGGTATTTTACCTTTGCAATTCAAAGAAGGCATGACGCGTAAAACGCTTAATCTGAAAGGCACCGAGCTTATTAGTATTCTCGGTATTAATGATCATATGCAAGCCGGTGGTGACGTTGCTGTTGAAATTCAACGTGAAGACGGTAGCAAAGAAAAAATCACGCTACAAAATCGCATCGACACACAAAATGAAATTGAATACTACAAACACGGCGGCATTTTACAGTACGTGTTGCGTAATATGCTGCTTAATCATTAGGTCTTGTGTAAAGTTCCCCACCTCAAGCTCTCATGAATCCGGATGAAATTCTTAAAGAATTTCATCCGTACTACATTTAATATTACTAAAGGAAAAAGTATGTTCAGGATATTTCAAAATCGACCACTTATACCTACTGAGAACACAACAACATCGATAAAACGATATGCCGTCCCACCTTCATCACGCTTACCTTCTTTTTCGACATTAACTCGGGAAAAAAATCTTAATAAATCTATGTCACGTCATTTTGCAGCTAAGGATGATGAAAAAAAGAAAAATAGTAAAGAAACTGAGAAATTACATGGCTTCGTGGTTTCCACAGAAAACCCTTTTCAGGTAATAAAACTCAGTGCATTTATTCAGGAGGAAACTTCTGAGAAGCAGCAAAAAAACCGTAAAACATCTGAGTCCTATGTGGAATGGTTAGATGAATATATCAATGACGATATGATAGATTTTCTAGATAAATACGATGAGTTTTCACGTGAGCTTATTGCCGAAGCCACTTACTTTACGGTTAAGCTTGGGTTGGACGTGGCGTTTGAACGTATGAGTTACCCGCATGTCCTAAAATTTAAGCCGCTGGAAGAAGTTTATTCTTGGAGAACTGCAAAAGATTGCCCTTGGAACCCTGGACGCGCAGAATTAATAGAAGCTGTCTGCGAAAAACTTAAAAAACCCACTTGTTCGTTTGAAATTTCATATGCATTAAGACAAGCGGCTTGGATAGTTTATATAAAGGAAAATACTTATAAAACCTTTCAAGAAGAAGAACAAGCGTATCAAAAATACCTCAATACAAAAAAATTCGATCCTCGTTAAATTCATTCATAGACGCATCACCCCGGATGAAATAAAAAACATTTCATCCGGGCTACATGCTACATGCAGGCTATCATCAACATCTAAATTTGCTTCTTCCAAGTAGTACCATTAGAACTGTCTTCGATAATAATCGACAGTGATGCTAACTTATCCCGAATGCGATCAGCTTCTTGCCAATTTTTTTCTTGACGGGCTTTTTGGCGTGCTGCAATTAAGGTTTCAATCTGAGCAACATCAACATCACTACCTGCTTGGAAAAACGCTTCCACATCAGTTTGTAAAATTCCCAATATACTACCTAAATATTTTAATAAAGCGCCGTGAGCTGCGGCTTGTTGTAAATCTCTTTCACGTAAACGTTGAATATCGTGAGCCAACTCAAATAACACAGAAAGTGCAATGGGCGTATTAATATCATCATTCATTGCCTCAATGAAACCATGTTCAAACACAGTGTTTTTAGCGCGTTCAGCCTCAGGCAGAAAACGTAAGGCGGTGTAAAGTCGTAACAAGGCTTGCTTTGCTTGCAACAAAGTATCTTCAGTAAAAACCAAAGGACTTCGATAATGATTGGCGATTAAAAAATAACGCAATATTTCAGGTGAATGATGTTTTAAAACATCACGAATCGTTACAAAATTACCTAATGATTTTGACATTTTTTCTTTGCCAATTTCGAGAAACCCGGTATGCAACCACGTATTAACAAATTTTTTTCCCGTGATTGCTTCTGACTGTGCAATTTCATTTTCGTGGTGAGGAAAAATTAAATCACGACCACCAGCATGAATATCAAATGGAACCCCTAACAATTTCATGGACATGGCGGAACATTCAGTATGCCATCCTGGACGGCCAGCGCCCCAAGGCGAATCCCAAAAAGGTTCTCCTGCTTTAGCTAATTTCCATAATACAAAATCTAAGGGATCGCGCTTCACCTCAGCAACTTCAATGCGAGCACCATTTTCAAGTTGTTCAATATCGTGATGCGATAAACAACCATACTCTCCAAAGCGACGCACATCATAATAGACATCCCCATTACTTGCTACATACGCATGCCCATTGGCAATTAAACCTGAAATTAATTCAATCATCTCAACAATATATTCGGTAGCACGTGGTTTTTTATTTGGCTCAAGCAAACCCAATGCTGAAAAATCTTCATGCATTGCTTCAGTAAAGCGTCGAGTAACGTCTTGATAAGGTTCTTTATTGTCATTTGCACGTTTAATGATTTTGTCATCAATGTCGGTGATATTACGCACATAGTTCACTTCAAAACCTTGCGAGCGTAAATAGCGAATAATGACATCTATGGCTGTATACGTACGCGCATGCCCTAGATGACAATAATCATAAACCGTTACACCACAAGCATAAAAATTGATTTTGTGTGGCTTGATGGTTTGCAGAGTTTCTTTGTTGCGCGTGAGTGTATTAAATAATTTTAGCATGATTATTTGCTCACTGAAAAAGACGCAGTTAAGTGTTCTTTGACTTGTCGTAAACGACGTTTGATTTCATCTTGACCTAACAATTCCACGATATGCGCTAACTCAGGACCATGCGTTTGACCCGTTAAAGCAATGCGTAAAGGCATGAATAATTTCTTTCCGTTTATATTCAACGATTGCTTCATTTCATTGAGCACTTTAGGTAGATCCAAATTAAACTGATCAAAAAGTTGTTCTGCTTTTACAAAAAATACGTCACCTGCTTCAATTAAAATTGCTTTTTGTTCTTCTGAAACACTGATGCCTTTAAAAAAGATATCTGCCCAATGTGCAGCATCTGCAGGAAATTCAATGTTTGCCTTAACAGTATCGGCAAACAATTGTCTTTTTGTTTCAGGAATTCGTTCAGCGATATCAATACCCAACCAATGCCACAGTGCTTCTGTCGATAGCGCTTGTACAGCTAATTTCTGCCAATACATTAATTGCACGAGATCAAACCGTGCCGGTGAACGACTTAGTTTATCGATATGAAAATGTTCAGCGAGAGGTTCAAATTCAAGTAATTCTTGTGCATCACAAGTATGACCTAACCGCGCTAAATAATTTATTACCGCAATGGCTAAAAAGCCTTTTTTTTGCATTTCTTCCACACTAAAACTGCCATGCCGTTTTGAAAGCGGCGCACCATCATTACCTACAATTAAAGAGAGATGCCCATATTGTGGTGTATGCAAATTAAGAGTTTGCAGTAACAATAATTGTCGCGGGGTATTGGCAAGATGATCTTCGCCACGTAACACATGCGAAACTTCCATCAATGCATCATCAATGGCATTACAAAAAAGAAAAGGTGCCGTCCCATCCGCACGACGCACAATAAAATCACCCATGTCATTGCTATGAAATACTTGCGGTCCTTTAACAATATCAACAAATTCAACATTCTTATCATGAGGCACAATAAATCGCCATGCAGGCTTTTGGCCAGCAGCTAAACGCTTATCAATTTCTTCTTGTGTCAATTTACGGCAAGTGCCTGAATAACGCGGTGCTTGTCCGCGTGACAATTGAACTTTTCTCGCTAGAAGTAATTCTTGATCGGTACAAAAACAAGGGTAAATTAATTTTTTCTCTTCGAGAAGTTGATAATAATGCGCATAATGATGCTGACGTTTTGATTGCCAATAAGGTCCATAAGGACCTTCAATACCTGGGCCTTCTTGCCAATAAATATTTAACCAATGCAAATCTTCTTGCAGCATCTCCGTAAAACGTTCTTCAGAACGTACCGCATCCGTATCTTCAATACGTAAAACAAATGTCCCAGCATTTTTCTTTGCAAATAAAGCATTGAATAATGCAGCCCGTGCATTACCCAAATGAATCATCCCGGTGGGGCTAGGTGAAAAGCGAGTACGTATGAGCATGATTTTTCCTACCTTAAAAATTTCGAGCTTCAGTCATTAGGCGCTTCATTTCTCGAACAGCGGGCTCAAGTCCCATAAAAAGCGCGCGCGCAATAATTGAATGTCCGATGTTTAATTCGTTAATTTGAGGAATACGTGCAATGGTTTGCACATTTTCAAAGTTAAGTCCATGGCCTGCATTAACAATAAGACCCGCTTGATGAGCAAATTGTACGGCTTTAATAATGCGTCTTAGTTCTTTCTCTTGCTCATCTTCATTTTTAGCATCGGCATAAGCACCTGTATGAATTTCAATGACAGGCGCATCACAATGTAAAGTGGCTTCAATTTGTTTAATGTCAGGATCAATAAATAAAGAAACTTCTACGCCAGCATGTTTTAAGCGTTGCACAGCCGCATGAATTTTATCGACTTGAGTAGCCACATCCAAACCACCTTCCGTGGTTAACTCATGACGTTTCTCTGGCACAAAACAACAATGTGCCGGTCGAATCTTCTCTGCCAATGAAACCATTTCATCTGTCACTGCCATTTCCAAGTTTAAACGAGTTAATAGCACGTCTTTAATCATTTCCACGTCATGGTCTTGAATATGACGGCGGTCTTCACGTAAATGTACGGTAATACCATCCGCACCGCCATTTTCGGCAGCATAAACTGCTTCGAGAGGGTCTGGATATCGCGTTAACCGCGCTTGTCGCAAAGTAGCTACATGATCAATATTAACACCCAATAAAATGGGATTATTCTTAGCGTGACTCATCTAGCATCTCCTCCGGCTGTATAAATAATTGCCTACTGTATAAACGACGCGCGCCTAATAAAGGCGTCAACACAAAACGCATGAGACGTTTTGCATCTTGTAAAACGGTACCTGTTTCCCAATCTTCCTTTGCCATGGCCAATAAACTGCTGCCAGCAAATAAATTCACACCAAAGGAAGTTTCACTTACCACAAATCCTTGTTCAGGAATAAAGCGATAGTGTTTATCCGGTAGAAAGGTATTATGCAGGGAAATCGATGATTTTGGCAGTAACCCATAACCCAGCTCCTCTAATAAACATTTCTCGAAGGATCGCAAAATCTTTTCTTGCAGTACATCGGCTGTTTGTAGCCCAGTCAATGCTGTCCTGTAAGATTGGTAAAGGATTGGGTGAGCGTCCCATTTTTCTAATAATGCCATTAGTAATTCATTAAGATAAAAACCGGCAAATAAGCATTCGCCCTGCAATCGCCGCGCATCTCCATTCATTTCCACTTGCGTTAATGTCATCAATTCCCCTTTGCCACTCCAAGAAGCTAGCAAAGGAACAAAAGGTTGGAGCAACCCTGAAGAAGATGATTTTTGTTTACGCACACCGGTTGCAACCAAGGTAATACGGCCATAATCGGCTGTAAAAAGATCAACTAGGAAACTCGTTTCTCGGTAAGAACGACGGTGAAGTACATAAGCAGGTTGCAAAGAAACACGTCGCATGCAAACACCTATTCGTAACCCAAATTACGCAACGCTTTTTCATCATCGGTCCATTGATCTTTCACTTTAACCCAAAGACGTAAGAAAACTTTTGTACCCACTAATTTTTCAATGTCACGCCGGGCTCTTATGCCTACTTTTTTTAATTTAGCACCACCTTTACCAATAACAATAATCCGCTGACCGTCACGCTCTACCCAGATGATGGCACTAATTTCAGTTAATTTATCACCTTCTTTAAATTGTTCGATTTCAACTGATGTGGTGTAGGGTAATTCTTCTTCCGTTAGCTGAATTAATTTTTCGCGAATAATTTCAGCAGCCAAAAAGCGGATACTTTTATCCGTGAGTTGATCCTCAGGAAAAATCGGCTCACCTTCCGGCAATAGATGAATAATTTCTTTTTCCAACGCATCTGTGTTATCTGCATCCAACGCCGATAGGGGAACAATACTTACAAAATTAAATTTTTCTTTTAGACGATCAATTTGCGGTAGCAACTTTGCTTTGTCAGCCACTAAATCAATTTTATTAATCGCTAGAATCACAGGCTTTGTTGTTTCCTTAAGTTTATTCAGCACCAAATCATCTTCATTGCGCCAAGTCGTTGCGTCCACTAAAAAAACAATAACGTCCGCATCATGCAATACTGAAGCCGCCACGCGATTCATGTATCGATTCATTGCACGTTTTTCTTCGCGATGTATCCCTGGTGTATCAATATAAATAATTTGTGCGTTAGGAACGGTTTTGATGCCAAAGATTTGCCACCGTGTGGTTTGTGGTTTAGGCGAAATAATACTGACTTTTTCACCCACTAAGCAATTTAATAAAGTAGATTTACCTACATTCGGTCGTCCCACGATAGCGACATACCCACAGCGAAAATCGTTCATTGTTTTAATACCTCTAACATAGCTTGTGCTGCATCTTGTTCACCTCGACGTCGGCTGGTGCCTTTACCATAGGTCTTTGTTGGAACACCTTCAACGCGACAACTGACGGTGAATAATTGTTGATGAGCTTCTCCTTCAATATCTTCGACTGTATAAATCGGTAATGGCAATCGTTGACTCTGGAGAAACTCTTGTAATAGCGTTTTAGGATCTTTATGACTCGTTGCACTGGATAATGACTTTAAAAGATCTGTATACCATTCCACAATACAACTACGCGCTGCAGCAAAACCACCATCCAAATAAATAGCACCAATAACAGCTTCCATGGCACACGATAAAATGGATTGCCGTTGATGACCGCCACTGCGTAACTCACCCGGTCCTAAAAATATAAATTTACCTAAATCAAACTTCTTAGCTACCGTTGCCAACGCATCCCTATTAACCAATACGGCTCGCCAACGACTCAATTCACCCTCCGTGGCTTTAGGAAATTGCTGATATAAAATTTCAGCAATCACAAAATTAACAACCGCATCGCCTAAAAATTCCAACCTTTCATTATGCTCACCGCTTTTACTTCGATGCGTCAATGCTGTTTTTAAAAATTTGGGTTCTTGAAAAACATAATTTAATTTTTTTGAAAGTTCATCACTCATTCATTTAATCCATTAATGAATTAATTTTCCAATTCGATTATATCGAATACCGTGCTGAATACCGCCCCAGCTCATCCATACTAACATTGCTTTTCCGACAATATTTTGTTCCGGCACAAACCCCCAATAACGGCTATCTGCACTATCGTCACGGTTATCGCCCATCACAAAATACATGCCTTCCGGCACTACAATACCATGATAATCTCGACTTGGTTTGGCAGGATTAGTAAAAATATGATGCTGAATGCCTAATAAATTTTCTTGGAATTCATTGACCGTCGATTCTCCGACGCCTTCGTCGGGGGCTGTTGTTTTTTGTAAAAAGGTTTGTGGAATTTTTTCACCATTCACTGTTAATTCTTTATTGATATAACTAATGTGATCACCTGGCACACCAATCACGCGCTTAATAAAATCATAAGAAGTATTAGGCGGCCAACGAAACACAATCACATCACCACGTGCTGGCTCCTTGCGGTTAACAATTTTTTTATGAAGGACAGGTAAGCGAATACCATAATCGTATTTATTTACTAAAATAAAATCGCCCATGAGCAACGTAGGCTCTAACGAACCTGAAGGAATACGAAAAGGCTCGAATAAAAACGAACGCAATAAAAATACGATCACGAGTACTGGAAAAAAAGCACGCGCATAATCAATGATGATTGGCATCGGTGGTGTGGGCTTTTTGCGTTGGCGACTTCGCGCAAAAAATACAATATCCAGCAAACTAATAACGCCTGAAATAACAATGGCATAAAATAAAATTAACTCAAAATTAAAATTCATGCACTTCTCCGCTGCTTTCCACCAACATTATTTTTTCTCTCCTAATTTCAACACTGCTAAGAAGGCTTCTTGTGGAACTTCCACATTACCGACTTGTTTCATGCGCTTTTTACCTTCCTTTTGTTTTTCTAACAATTTGCGTTTTCGTGTAATGTCACCGCCATAGCATTTGGCAGTCACATTTTTTCGCATGGCTTTCACGGTTTGGCGCGCAATAATTTGACCGCCAATCGCTGCTTGAACAGCAACATCAAACATTTGTCGAGGAATTAATTCACGCATTTTTTCGGTAATCAAACGCCCACGGGTTTGCGCAGATTCTCGGTGCACAATGGAGGTGAGCGCATCCACTTTGTCGCCATTAATGAGAATATCCACTTTTACTAAATCGGCTTCTTGGAAATGAGAAAAACTATAATCCAGCGATGCATAACCGCGGCTAACTGATTTTAATCGATCAAAAAAATCCAGCACGATTTCGCCCATAGGTAATTCGTAAACAAGTGCTACTTGGTTGCCGTGAAACAACATGCTTTTTTGTGCACCTCGACGTTCGACGCATAAGGTGATCACACTGCCGAGATGAGACTGTGGCACTAAAATATTGGCTTTAGCAATGGGTTCACGCAATTCAGCGATATGATTGACCGGCGGTAGCTTGGAAGGATTATCCACATAAAGCGTCTCACCTTTCGTAGTAATAACCTCATAAACAACGGTAGGCGCAGTGGTAATTAGTTCCAAATTATATTCGCGTTCCAGGCGTTCTTGCACAATTTCCATGTGCAACATACCTAAAAATCCACAACGGAAACCAAATCCCAATGCTTCAGAAGATTCTGGCTCAAAAAATAAAGCCGCATCATTTAATCGCAATTTTCCTAAGGCTTCACGCAAATTCGTAAAGTCATCGGAATGAATCGGGAATAAACCCGCATACACTTGCGGCTTAACTTTCTTAAAACCAGGCAGCATTTCCGTAGCAGGATGCTGTGCATGTGTGATGGTATCCCCCACCGGAGCGCCATCAATTTCTTTGATGCCTGCAATTACGTATCCTACTTCGCCTGCACTTAATTGATTCAGCACCACGCGTTTGGGTGTGAACACGCCTAATCCTGTGACTTCGTAAGAGCGGCCCGTTGACATGATTTGCATTTTTTCACCGGTTTTTAAAATGCCATTTTTAACGCGAACCAAAGACACCACCCCTAAATATGAATCAAACCAAGAATCGATGATCAATGCTTGCAAAGCTGCATTAGGATTGCCTTTAGGCGGTGGAATGTCTTGAATAAGTCGTTCAAGCAATTCTTCAATACCAATGCCTTGTTTTGCACTAATTCGCACCGCATCCTGGGCTTCAAGGCCAATAATGTCTTCAATTTCATGGATCACGCGATCAGCATCCGCTTGTGGCAAATCAATTTTGTTAAGAACAGGCACAACTGTCAGCCCTTGATCCAGAGCGGTATAGCAAACTGCCACCGTTTGCGCTTCTACCCCCTGTCCTGCATCAACAACCAATAAAGCCCCTTCACAAGCCGCTAAGGAACGTGATACTTCATAAGAGAAATCCACATGTCCTGGTGTATCAATAAAATTCAATTGGTACTTTTGACCATCTTTAGCTTGGTAATACAGCGTAACGCTATGTGCTTTGATGGTAATGCCCCGCTCGCGCTCCAAATCCATCGAGTCCAACACTTGTGCTTGCATTTCACGGGCAGCAAGGCCTCCGCACAATTGGATTAATCGGTCCGCTAAAGTGGATTTACCATGATCGATATGAGCAATAATTGAAAAGTTTCGAATGTTTTCCATAGGTATCTAGATGTCGTAATAAGGGCCTGATGGTAGCGTATTTTACGGCAATATAACACTGAGTGATAAAGGAATTTAATACATGCGTAGAACAACCAATAAACGACGATAGTGATCCTCGGGTAGAGAATCTCTAAAAATGACACAAAACATTCTCTTTTTGGTCAGATGCTGGTTAAAACGCAACAAAGAAACCCAAGGGGTTAAGACGCTCAGAGGATCAAGCGCGCCTTCATAAGTACCTTTTGCATTACTCCAGCACCAAGTACCATCCTCCCTGCGCTTTAGCCGGCAAATATTGTGCACATAATGCTCATTCAGTAAATACGCTGTATAAGCCCCATAAAGAAGCAGTAATGCCATTTTAAACCCACCGGATAAAGGCAATAACCACAAAATCGCAAGATTCATCACAGCGAGGCTACCTAGCATCCAAAGCAATTGTTTAGAGGGCTTTAACTTGAAATCGGGAGACAGCATATGTCCGGATAGCTCGAATTATGTCAATTAAATCATTTGTTTCTTCAGATTCTGCTTGGCCAAACAACCAATCAAATAGTTGTGGGTCTGGAGCAGCCAATAAATCAACAAATTGATATTTTAAGAAGTCATTCAATAAAGGGTACTGATTGTCTAAAAATGCACCTAATAATAGGTCTAACTCCAACATACCGCGACGACAGGCCCAGCGTAGCCGAGAGGGGTCGTTTGCAATATTTTTCTTACCTTCCTGAATCATTTAGGTTACTCTTTGAAAAGTGAAAATAGAGAGGTCAGCTATTATAATTAGAATAGAATTATAATAAAACCGGGATTAACAATCGAATGCCAAACATATCAGAAAACGCATCGAAAAAAGAAGAATTGATCAAGAGCCTGAAAAAATTAGAGATGAAATCTCTCTCTAAGACTATTCAATCTCTTGAGAAAATGAATTTTGACACAGCGACTGATCTTAATGCTTTCTTGACCCGATATATTTATAACTTATTAGAAATGCACCCTGAAATTATGCAAAGCCCCAAAAGCAAAACACTAATTACATTTTGCGATCAAAAAATCGGCCCGATCATGGAACTTCGCCTGCGTTCTAGCAAATTATAATTTTTATTTATGCCTATCTATAAAATAAAGTTAATTGACCGCAAAACCATTGCACATAACACCATTGAATTTATTTTCGAAAAACCCACGGATTTTACTTTTCTGCCCGGCCAATACGGCGGTTTTACTTTAATCAATATGAAAGGTCTAGATCCACGCGATTCGATTCGTCGTTTTTCTTTAGTTAGCGCACCGCATGATGCACATCTTGTGATGACGACACGCATACAAACTTCCATCTATAAACACCATCTGGATCAACTTGCGATTAATGATGAAATGAAATTAGCAGGACCGATGGGAAATTTCACGTTGCACGATGACGCGCGTGTTCCTGCGGTTTTTATTGCAGGCGGCATTGGTATTACGCCTTTTTACAGCATGATTCGACATACACTTCATCAAGGGTCACAGCAACAGCTGATACTTTTTTATGGCAATCAACGCATTGAAGATGCACCATATTTTCTTGAGTTACAACAACTCGCTAAACACCATTCAAATTTTCGCTTCGTCCCCACCCTTGCGCAACCTGAACAAGATTGGCAAGGCGCAACCGGTTTTATTGATGCAACGTTACTAAAAAAACACATCGATCATTTAATGGAACCCATTTATTACATTTGCGGCTCACCGAATATGGTCAATGCATTGCATCACGTACTAAAACAACTTCATATTCCTGAAGAAAAAATTAAAATTGAAGATTTTCCGGGTTACTGACTTTATAATAAGTGGATTTTGTGGATTGCTTCGTCGCCCTACGGGCTCCTCGCAATGACGTGTACCGTTCGCGCCTCCGAAGCGCGCGAGGCACGTCTGAGCTTGTCGAAGACTTAAAGGGCCGTCATTGCGAGGAGCCCGTAGGGCGACGAAGCAATCCATTAAAACACCTCTGGCATGACAGCTAAAAGCACACTGGCATGACAGGTTTGCTAGATATACTGCCATACCATAAAAGTTAGCATTCGACCTAAAGGATTAGTATGCACAAAAATGATTTTTTTAATTTTTTAAATCACGAATTACAACAATTAAAAACCACCGGTCTATTTAAAGCAGAACGCATTATCACTTCACCCCAACAAGCGGTCATTCGCTTAGAAGATGGCTCTGAAGTTATTAATTTATGTGCTAATAATTACCTTGGTTTATCTGATCATCCTGCACTCATTGCAGCAGCAAAAAAAGCTTTAGATGATTATGGCTACGGCATGTCATCCGTGCGTTTCATTTGTGGCACGCAAACAGTTCACAAACAACTTGAGAATCAATTAAGTCACTTTTTAGGAACGGAAGATACCATTCTTTATTCTTCCTGTTTTGATGCCAATGGCGGTTTATTTGAAACGTTGCTCGGTGAACAAGATGCAGTCATCAGCGATGCTTTAAACCACGCAAGTATTATTGATGGCGTACGTTTGTGTAAAGCTAAACGTTTTCGGTATCAAAATAATGACATGCACGATTTAGAAAAAAAATTACAAGAAGCTAATGACAGTCGCATCAAATTGATTGCGACTGACGGTGTGTTTTCCATGGACGGTATTATTGCTAATTTGGTAGCGATTTGTGATTTAGCAGATCAATACGATGCTTTAGTCATGGTGGATGATTCTCATGCGGTCGGCTTTATGGGAGAACACGGTCGCGGCACCCCGGAATATCATCACGTCATGGGTCGTATCGATATTTTTACTGGCACTTTGGGCAAAGCACTGGGCGGTGCATCCGGTGGTTATACCAGTGGCAAAAAAGAAATGATTGCATGGCTTAGACAACGTTCTCGGCCGTATTTATTTTCCAATACACTCGCTCCAATGATTGCCGCTACGTCATTAACGGTTTTAAAGTTAATTGACTCCAACCAAAACCTCATTCACAAACTTCATGCAAATAGCGCTTATTTTCGCCGTGGCATGACAAATTTAGGATTTAAGTTAATCGCCAGTGATCATCCTATTGTTCCTATCCTATTGGGCGATGCTAAACTAGCCAGTGAAATGGCAGATCGAATGTTAGAAGAAGGGGTATACGTCATTGGTTTTTCTTATCCCGTGGTCCCTCAAGGTCAGGCACGTATTCGCACTCAATTGTCGGCGGCTCATGAAAAAAACCATTTAGACAAAGCCATTCACGCTTTTGAAAAAGTAGGCAAAGACATGGGAGTCATTTAACTAATAAAGGAATGCGCATGCGCGGACTTGTGAAATTAAAACCGGAAGTTGGTATTTGGATGGAAGAAATACCTAAACCTACCCTTGGTCACAATGATGTTTTAATCAAAGTTAATAAAACCGCTATTTGTGGTACGGATGTTCACATTTATAATTGGGACGATTGGGCAAAACAACACCTTCACTTACCTCTAGTCGC